>Ga0307509_10010395_pt1 | contig 11411 bp, 13 predicted proteins | sample 10_EM_MG_FD_202245 | JGI IMG/M metagenome (GOLD analysis project Ga0307509, IMG submission 202245) | Populus trichocarpa ectomycorrhiza microbial communities from riparian zone in the Pacific Northwest, United States - 10_EM | ecosystem: Host-associated > Plants > Roots > Unclassified | place... | reverse complement strand
TCTCTTGCCCAATAAATGGCCTACAGCAAGAGATATTGACACCCTCGTTCGAAAATCGTCTGGGCAATTCATCTATGCCGCGACCGTCGTCAAATTTGTGAAATCCACCCGTCGCCGGCCAGATGAACAGCTGAAAGTTATATTTGGTTTAGTTGAAACGGGAAAGCAGACCCCATACGCTGAGCTAGATGCACTTTACCTGCATATTTTCGGCGTGGTGGAGGATTTTCCACGGGTATCGGAAATTCTGAGTTTTCTTTTCTTCTTGGATATTCATCTGGTTGTCAGTGGGATTGAAGGTTTATTGTTTTATAACCATGGCGACCTCTATCTAGCCCTTAGTGACTTGCATTCTGTGCTGGATGTCCCAGACGTAGAAAACGACAGAGCCCTTCGCATTTTTCACGCATCTCTTCAAGACTTCCTAATGGATTCAAATCGTTCTGGTCCTTTCTTCCTAAAAGAAGGTCTGGCTCGTGCGCAGTTAACACGATACTTCATGCGGCACATTCGCAATTTTCCCATCTTGGGACCTCAAATGGGTAACACCTCAGAACTTTGCATACTCTAAACGCTCATCCATTGCTTGACCTAGGCAGGGAAGAGGACATTGTATTACTCAAATTCGTTTCAAACTGCTTAAAGGCATCTCCTACCAGAGACCTGCTCCAAGATTTTTTAAACTTCGACTTCAATCATTGGGTATTGGCAACTTCTTCCGAGCAAAAACTAGACCCACTGGAGGTTTATGAACAAGTGATACTGCTATCTTCCTGGTTCCAATCGCAGGTGAGGCACATTATCTCTGAATATGCGACTGACCCTAAACTTCTTTGAGGAATCAACTGTCAAGGAATTTTTTGGCCCTGAGACGAGTTTGTATGATCGACATTCTGTTGAGCGGGATATCGCAATCAACAAGCTGCTGCAGGAAGCATTTTCATGGTGTTTTGACTTAGCAATCGAAGAAAAAGAAGAAGGAATCAACGCACATACACTCACTGCTATTACACATCCTCTCCTTTTGGATGCCGAAAATCGTTCAAGAATGCGTGGTCTTCTTCCATTCTGGCGGGGAATGAGAACATACCGCCGTTACCGCCCCGAGATTCGGTTGTTTCCAGCACATCCTGACGATGGGATGCGACCGGAGTGTATCTTCGAACTTCAGCAATTTCTCCGTGATCGTAGCCGTGCTGTGACTTGTTACGTGGATGGCAAGAGGTATGCAGCCCTGTCACTGAAGATTGCAGAGATTTTTTTTGAAGCTAGGTCAGTCGCAATATTCATGCCCTTCGCATCTTGCTCATGATTATGAATAGCACCAAGTCGAATAGCACCAAGTCTCGCTATACACCACGTAGACCACAACAACCAAGTTTACAACTGGCTGTTGACACCCTCCCCTTCTATTTGTCACACGCAGATTATACGTTGGAGCTGGCTAATTACTTCCTCAGTCACAACCCCGATTTAAAGGCTCTTAATGACTTGTTCTCGAATATGCAACCACTCCAGGAAGCGATTGATATTTATCTCAAGGTCCATCTTGTTCTCAATGGTTCTATTATTTTTCTAATTTTGTGGTTGAACAGAGACGGCCACGTATTAAAAAACCTCGACAGCGAAACGAAACGTTGGAGCTGCCAAGAAAGCGTAGGCGACAATAAGGACTGAATTTATGCAGCATCACAAAGTCTTCCCATAGAATTCTCTGAGAAACATGGTATTAATTGATGTTCCATACCCAGCCACGCGCAATTTGTTTTTGCAGTGTTTCTTACTTTTGTTCTCAGCGGAAACGTTGGGCTTAGAATGCGTCTTCCCTTTCTACTTATCTACACCACTGATATACCGTCGTCTCCGCCTTCCTACCGCCTTTCTCTTCATATTTCTACTCGTACTCGATCGATGTTGAAATTTAGAATCCCGACATACTTACTGGCCAACGAAGACGATTCTTTCCAAAAACAGCTCACCGAAGGCCAATAACACGTGCTGCTTGTGTTTGTTTGAATCACAAGGACGTCTCAATTTGCAATCAACGACCACAGATAGAATTGGTTCCCTCATTTCAATGAGGCTCGACTCTCCATTGGTCTCTAGAATTATCCTCTGCCTGAAACTTGAAATTTACCCCTATTGCGCTTGATCAAATTACACCTACCATGTCGCTCGTGTTTTTTTTTCCCGCTTGCTTTGATGGAATTTTCATCCCCGAATCTTGCTGGTCTCCCTTGCGGTCAAAATTTTTATTACCGGGCAAGCTGCAGGGCGTCTTCCTTCAGGTTCGTAGATGATATGCCCGACGGTTCCAGCCACCAACCTCCGCAAATTATGAAACAATTGTCCAATGTGCCTATACTATGCTGGTCGTTCATCGGATCAGGATGAGGAATTTCGCTTTTTTTTTGAACAAGCACGTTGGCATTTGGATCACCTCCATGCCAGCCTCCTCATGTTCACTTCCCGTCCGCTTCTAAACGGAAGACTCAATGACTAACAATCATGATATCTACTCGCCGGTCTTCAATATTATGCTGCACTCCTGGCCGGACTGGGGCATCTTGCTACAGATACTCAACAGAAAGAAGTAGCTACGCATCCTGCTGCCTATCATAGTCCTGCACAATTTTGAGCTTGCTAGTTTCTTGATATGTAATGTGGTTTTATCTCCGAAAGCCTCGAGAATGTAAGTATGACCGCCCCTTGGAACTTGTGCAGTCTTAATGTCTCGATCGCAGTTTCTTTTACACCGACCAGTGAGGTCGTGGCCCGCATTACATTCAAAACTTGAATACCACATTGTTTGCACGCTTTTTGTCACTGTCGGTGGGACTCCTAACTAAATTATTGCAATTATAAATTCATACCGATCTTCCTTCCCGATGTTTAATTAAGCTCGAGTCGGGGGTGCGACGAGACTGCCGACCCTTCGCTGCGGAGAAGACGGACTTAAAGCATGAAGTAAAAATACATGCTTAGGGTCCCATGAAAATACAAGGATCGTCGACCTTCGTTGCAGATATCATGCTCTTATCAATACTTTTTCGCGATACCCCGACCTCGGACCAACGAAGAGTAGGGGTTCTCTACCGTTTGTCTCGCACGTTGCGGCCAAAAAGTAGACCCCGAGTCTGCCTCTCAAGCCTGTTTAGTCAGTACTCAAAACACTCAGAATGTATTCGCCTATCATATTGCCGTCATTGTCCAGAAAGTTCCCGCATCCCCGTCCGCCGGACATAAGCATATCCCCTGAGTCCGAAGTCCTGCTCCCTATTTGAATGGCAGTCGATTTATGAGCGAGTTTACCTGCTTCCCTGTTCCGTTGCAATCCAACAAATCGGCTGATTACTCTGTCCAGGAAAAAATGGGCCCCAGAACGAAATGCGTATGAACTGAGGTAATGACAATAGTCTTGCAAAGTCGCCGACTATCTGGCGCGGAAATTTCTTGCACCCTGTTTCTAATAGAATGTGTAATCTCCAGGGGTGCAGTGTTAGAAAAAGGTTAGAAAAGATTGAATTTTTCTTGGCTTAACCGGTTATTACCAGACGATGAGAGTCCTTTCGGGACGAACAAGGGTGAATCGTTCGACAACCTCGCTTGTAAATCGCCAAACGCCAGGCCACCATCCCTATAGGGCCGGCAGGAGAGAGATCTTGCAGAGATAAAAAGGTGGATCCCCAACCCGCTACGCTAGCCTTCGCCGAAGCTGGTGCGAGTCGTCATCCTTCCCAAAGATCCCAACAAGCCAGGCTTGGATGCCAATAAAGAAAGAACAAGTGGAGAGAGCTGCAAAGCAGATACCCCGAGGGCCAAATCATGACCCCTTAACAATCTTTAGAGAGACAATGAGAAGGACGCCGAAAAGCTCTTCGAATCAGAAGCTATTACACTCGCCGGTGAAAGGGATCAGGAACTTCATTTGAATTATCTATGAATGTCGATGCAGTGGGCCTCCGCTGCCAGCTTCTGTTGCTACCTGATCCACCACGAGGAGGTTGTGAGGTCGGTACAGGGTCTTACGGAGGCGGGCAATCATGTAGTCTGGGTAGTTGGCGGCAGTGGGACGACGAAGGGCGGTGACGATCACCCAAAGTTGGAAAAGTTAATCGTGGCACGAAGGCGTAAATGGCCATGAATCGATGATAACGACAAAATGCGTTAAGGCTCGAAAGTCGGCTATTTAATTCTAGGTCGAGGGTCGAACGCTCTATCCAAATTCGATGGTATCTCGGTGGAATAATACCAGGGAGTGATTGATAGTATTTGCTGATAACATGAGCCAGATAAGGCCAGATAATGAGATAGCGTGTCCCTTGGCAAGAGTTATTCCAACCGCATGAAGCCCACAAGTCCGGACCTACTCAGAAGCCACTCCTGCCCCGCAGACAAGAGACATTGTCAACCCAACAAGGATTCGAAGGAGTTGATGAAGCCTCTGTGCGGTTCCGTTGTTGAAGGCAAACCCCATTTGAACCTTCCTATTCCGTTGACATGTGTAGATAAGGAGAACTGTGATGCCACATTTGGTAACCGGCTCTTTGTTTCCTGTCGGTCACTACTTGGCAGCATCATCGATTTCCACGTAAAAAGGCGCCGTTCTTACTCAAATGCGTTCGCATCTCTCAGAAAACAACCAGCAGACGTCTTATTCTAAATCCACTTCTATACTTAACCAGGTGGTTCTAGTCCAGAGAAGGGGTTCCCCTCCCCCATATTTCAACTAGTGATTCACCGCTGTCCTGTACTCGTACCTTTCAGGATTTACGACGGCGTTTCTCGATTCTTTTATTTATCCAATTCGGGTACCATCCGCGAAGTCCAAGCAATGAACATGAGGCGGGGCCTGGAGGTCTGACGTTCCACATGGCCTATTAATGGCTTTGGCATTTCATTCATATCCTTTCTGCGATCTAATAGATCCACGGCATCGTGGTCCTTGTGATCTTTACTAAATCAGTGACGCCGTTTAAGCTGCCTTGCACAGGAGCAAGTCAGATTCGACCGTATAAATGGCCTTGCTTGCAACGGACCAACATTGCTGATGATTCTTGTCATCTCTCGTTCAGGGTTGACATCATGCTCACCCCCTTATCCTCTACCGACGCGTATCGAATCCTAGAAATCTCTGAAGGGGCCAGTCCAGATGAAATCAAGAACGCATATCGGATAATGGTAGTCATTCATCAACGTCCCTGGTTGCTCGAGGATGTATTCATCGCCCTTTAGGCTTTGAAATGGCATCCAGACCGCCATCATAACAGCCACAATCAGGACTCGGCGGTTAGACATTTCGCGGAGGTGTCGTCGATCTTAATCTCTCCTGCCCAACTTTTTCACACCGTTTTTTGTATTTTTATAGGCCACAGACGCTTATAGGACACTGGTTCGATATGGGCGAGTCAAAACTTGCAATCCACCCATTATCAAGAGCAAACCCGAACCCCCACCAGCGCGTCGACCTCCCCCGATGACCCACAAGACAAGCAGTGAATCATCTATCTCCTTAGACTCATTCGTGCACATGGTTGCTTCAGATTCGGAGACTCACACCACACCGGCGTCCAGTCCACGTGAAAGCCTGGGGGCCACATGGAGGCAAGGAGTTCGTCAACCCTCTGAGACGATAGCTTCGCAATACCGAAATAACTTCGACCCAGCCCAACCCCGTATCTTCAATTACGATGCCCCATCACGAGGGGGAGTTGGCCCCGCCATGTATAGAGCCCCGACACCGTTCGCACCTATTCCCCCGCAAGAACCGAAGCCCACCAAGCCTAAAAGTCCCAAACCACCAAAAGAAAACCCACCAGAAACAACGAGGTATCGAAATAATGGTGTTAATTCTCAACATCCGAGGTCCGGAAAAGAATTCTGTCATGTTGTTTCCATGCGCTGATTATCGCTTTTCCTAGTAACCCGCAGATATCGAGTCCATTCAAAACCATGCCTGCCGCAAAATTAAATCCTCCTCGACCTTCTCCTCTAAACCCACACCCGAGAAACCAAGTCCCACCATACGCCATCCCCTTGTATTCCATCGGTTTGGGGCAGTCTGGAGAGTGGGTCTACTCGCTTTCATTAACTTTAGAAGAACTATTCGTGGGCAAACACCTTCGATTCGGCATTACACGCTCCTACCAATCAAACAAATCTAAAAACGTCATCATAGAGCTAGACATCCCAGCTGGTTGCAGACCTGGGACACGCATTCTCTGTCGTAACATCGGACACGAGTGGACACCCGGTGTATTTCAAGATATCGCGTTCGTCATAGAAGAAGTGCCGCATGACCGCTTCATCCGGATGTTCGACGACTTAATCATGGAAGTAAGGTTGCCTTGGGTTGATAGCTTGCGCAAACAGGGCGGGAAGGTCCCGTTCATCGGCATAGATGGGCGAGGGCTTATGATCCAAATTGATTATCCTCGAGACAAGAACATGAAAGGGCGAAGTGTCGTCCAAGGTGCAGGCATGCCCATCAGGGAGCGTGGCCAGGTGGTGGGGAGGGGCAACCTAATCGTCCAGTGCGTAGTCATGTTTTCATTTGTCTTTGCTTATCTTGTCTAACTAACTTTAAAGGTGGGAGATCTTGCCTCCCAAAACCAAAATTTTACATTTTATGAAACGACTATGGGGTGGTAAATGACATTGCATTGGACTTTCCTTTTTTTGTCGCCCAAAATTGGTACGCAAGACGTATTTAGTTTTCGTATTCTTATCGCCCATGGGGAAATGTATCCTATCCTTCCTAAATTGTAATGAATGCTTGTTGGTTCAGTTAATTTAATCGGGCCATTCATTCTATCATTATGTGGATCTTCGTGTCGAAGTCTTCTGACTTGAATGAATGAAAGTCTATATCAGATGACGTGGCGGTGTGCCCATCAGAGTCCAGAAAACACAAATTGTCAACCAGAATTTCTAGTGTAAGGACGAAGGAGGTTAGTAGATGTCATTGATCGAATTCGATTTATTTCACCATGATGATACACAAGTAATGGAAAAAGGACAACGAGAACGAGCCAAACATTTCCCAAATAATAAACGGGAATTGCAACAGAAAAAAAGGTTACAGTATTTCCCAGTGGACACAATTGACCGCGGTAGACAAGGGGTTTGTTTGTGGCGCATACAGTAGACGTGAAATTAAGTTGAATAACAAGAGAGGTAACCAATCGGAACTCGAGACTCGACGTTGGCTGGGATTGAAGGAGGATATATATTGTCGTTGAGATACACGAGTTCCGGAACCTGGAAGTCAAGAGCCTTCACATGCACATCGGGATATTTCGACAAAAAATGAGGTGCATGAGTTCTGCATTCATGGAGAGCGTTCATGAAACACGCAGGCCCACTTTGTCACGCCAATGGATCATGAGAAGCTGGTTGTTTTTGAGAAAAGCTGTATTTATAGCTGCCAATGACAACTTGAAGTGTCCTGTCGACTCGGATCCAGCGATAGTCACATTGGTAACGAAAATACGGCAAGAAGTCTGTAAGGTTGGCCGAAGGGAAACAGGGCGTTGGACAGAACGAATCACTTTGCCTGCAACCTGAAATTTGGGGATCCCACGAGGGCTGGTCATACCGACAGTGCCGTCATGCAAAAGGAGAAAAGTGTTGGTAAGTCACTGGCAATGGTTAAATTCTCACATGCTCGACTGAAGAGGTCACTGACGATGGTTAAATCCTTTTTGCATGGTAGACTGAAACATAAAGTTTATTTTCTCAAGACGACAGTCGCAAGGGACATTTTGCCTCGTATGACTAGTCCACTGGGAAGAACTTGAAAATGTGATTGTTGTGCCTTCTATTTGAGATGTCATCGCGGCCAACAGGAAAGTCCCCACGAGCGTGTAAAGTTTGATGACCAAGGCCCCAAGATCGAGTCAAGGATGGGCTCTCTTATCAAGAGGCGGTCGACTCTTATCCTAGCAGGAGTCGCGCTTGCCACCGTTCCCAATCGCGCACGAACAGGCAAGTCATAAATTCGTCAAGTAAGATCGTGTGGATTTCAGCTGTCGCTATGGGCTCTTTCCTTCGTGAGATCTTCGTTGGCACCAACAAGAATTTTATCACCGACCCAGCCATTGTGGGGACTGAGGAGCAGTACGATGTCATCATCGTTGGTGGAGGTAAGAGTGAGAGGTCGCGGGCCGGTGTAAGTTGATTGACCCTTCATCATCCACTAGGCACTGCAGGATGTGTTCTCGCTTCACGGCTTTCAGAGGACCTGAATGTGAAAGTTCTCCTTCTCGAATCGGGTGTCAGGCTTGTAGTCCTATATTTCGTTTAAACCAGACCATTAACTCATTCGTCCATTGCAGTGGAAAGAGTCTGGTACTATCGCGCATCCCAGTCGGGTTCTCTCTTTTGTTCAACTCGAAGCATGTGTATAATATGTACACGGAACCGCAAGAAAATGCTCAGGGAAAGAAGAAGTACTGGCCGAGAGGTACGCACTCCTTGTCTCCTCTTCCTGCGTGGTCGATAACCTGGGTGTCGTTCAGGCAAAATGTTGGGGGGCTGTAAGTCTATTCATACTTATAAATTGGTGCCGAAAGATAAGAAACTAAATAGTTAGTTATAGGCTCCTCAATCAATGCGCAAATGTAAATAATACATACACTCTGCGCGTCTGGGAGGCTCATTCCCCACAGGGCACAATACGGCGCGCCAGGAGACTTTGACCAGTGGGGTAATATTGTCAAGGATGAAGCATGGTCATGGAAGAATTTCAACCGGTGGGTACTCCTCTTTGGCTCTTTCTGCGCTTCTCTTTTTTTTGATATTTGGGCCATTTAGTTACTTCACAAAATTCGAAAAATTTGTTGACGACCCTCTGTATCCAGATGTAAACAGTAAAGTCAAAGCCAAGGATGGGCCTGTTCGTGTAGGATACTTTAACACAGTCTCCGACGGCTCCAATGACTTTATCAAAGCCTGCATCAAGGCTGGAATTCCATACAGTGACGATTTCAATACACCTCCTGGAGCGCGAGGCGTAAATAGGGTAAGCATCAGGTGTCTATTTTTGGGGGGCAACGATTTTGAAACGGCTTCATAGATCAGTAAGCCACAACCCAATAACAAGGAGCAAAGGGTTTGAATTAATTTTGTAGTGACGTATATCGATGAAAATCGCACAAGAGTGTCATCGGAATCAGCATACCTGACAAACGATGTTTTGGCCAGATCCAACCTCAAAGTTGTCTTGCATGCGACTGTTACCAGGATTATTACCAAGAGAGTTGGGGAGGCGGTTCATGCAACTGGCGTCGAGTTCGCAAAGAGCAAGGACGGCCCAAGGTTCACAGCACAATCAAAGAGCGAGGTCATTGTAGCGTAAGTTTTTTCTCTGCTGTTGATATCGAATATCAGGGCTAATGTTACTTCAAGCGCTGGAGCAGTTCATTCACCCCAGGTGGGTCTGGATTTGTGAGAGCACCATTTGATCATTCAACTCATTTTTAGATTCTTTTGCTCTCTGGCATTGGTCCAGCCGAGGATTTGCGAAATGTTAACATTCCGGTCGTGCATGATCTCCCAGGAGTTGGCTCACATCTCGTCGACCACCCTGTTGTCGATGTGTACTTCAAGAATAGATTGGCGTCTCCCAAGCATGTCAAACCCCAATCCCTCATGGAGGTCATCAAGCTATTGGGCTCTACATTTGAATATCTAACAAAGCAGCGAGGTGATCTCGCCAACAACGTATGTTGCTTCTCATTTGAATATGCCACTGGCGATTTGTGACAATTAGCTAGTTCGGTGAATCTGCAGCATTCTGCCGCAGCGACGATCCGCTATTATTCCCTGAAGGCGAATACCCCGAGAAGATTGACAATGGCACATCTGCTGAAGATAGCCCGGATTTGGAGATTTTCACCACCCCCTTCGCCTACAAGGTTCGATCCACTTCTCTCTTTTTTTTTCGAAACAAACTGACAATTATCAGAACCACGGTGCTTATATGTTTCCTATGCACACATTTTCCGTCCATGTCTGCTTGCTTCGGTAAGGTTTAACGCAATGTTGTGATATGTTCTTATTCAAATATATACGTAGTCCTTTGAGCAAAGGTACTCTCCAGCTCAAATCAGCAGATCCCTGGGACCACCCTTCCATAGACCCAAGGTACATCTCTTCCACGTATTACCACGTCCACTGAATTGACTGTAGCCATTCGTAGATATTTGAGTGCCCCGGAAGACATTAAAAGAGTCATGCGTGGCATCAAACTCATCCTTAAGATCGCAAAGGAGGAACCCCTTGCTAGCAGGCTTGACCACGACGATAAGAGCCCACTTCTCGACCACGAATTGCACACAAAATCCGACGAGGAGCTTGAGGAAATTGTCCGCGAGCGTGTGGAGACATTGTACCATCCAGCGAGCACCTGCCGTATGGCGCCTCTTGAGGAGGGTGGTGTCGTCGACTCGAAATTACGAGTATATGGGGTGAAGGGTCTGCGAGTTTGCGACGCTTCCATCTTCCCTGAAATCGTGTCTGGGCATACTGTACGTGACTGGTCGCCTAATTGCCTACCCATTAATTGAAAATTTTTACAGACCGGCGCTGTATTGGCGAGTGCAGAGCATCTCGCAGAAATCATCAAGCAAGGGTTGAACTTTGAAGGCATGATTTTTTTTTTGAGCCACTGTTCCTACTACCCCGAAACTGTTGTCTAGTGTAAGTTAAGTTTCAGTGGATTATTGTACTGCCTCTCTGGACGTTATCTTCGCTGCCGTTTCATTATGTCCGCCCCCCATCTCCTGTATTCGAACATTGTTTTTGTACGAGATTTTAAAATTTCCGATTCTCCTCAGGGGGATACTTTTGTAAATCAACTGACGATCATCATACCTTTTTCTTCGCGAAAAAAAAAGGCAGGTACCAAGGTCGAATATCGGACGGGTCAACCCTCGATCATCTAGATGTGTAAATACATATGAGAGTTGTAGGTTAGTGGCGTGTACGTGAGTGATTAGCGCTTAGCGTCCAGCCAGCTGACACGAGGATTCATATCCACTTAGCGCCCATAAATTTTTAAATAGAGGTGGGACGTTAGCAGATAATTTCATGCCGGAATATTGTTAGATGTGGACCGAAAAAGAGATTGATTGACTGTGGAGAAGAACTAGAGAAGCAGACCTACTTCTCGTCCCCACTGACGCCCTTCACCATCCTATCCCAACGTTTCTGATCTGCCGTCTGTAGTATCACGCTCACCCCTCCAACACTGTCCATACGGCTCCGAATAGCCGACACGATCTTTCTAGCACGGGGTTCCAAGTCGCCCAATTCTCCTTGAGACAATACCCGTATAACGCGCCCTACACATTCCTTCACTTTCTTACGGTCGTTGAGCTCGTCCTGGTCGTTATCGTCCGATTTTCCAA
>Ga0307509_10010394_pt1 | contig 11412 bp, 9 predicted proteins | sample 10_EM_MG_FD_202245 | JGI IMG/M metagenome (GOLD analysis project Ga0307509, IMG submission 202245) | Populus trichocarpa ectomycorrhiza microbial communities from riparian zone in the Pacific Northwest, United States - 10_EM | ecosystem: Host-associated > Plants > Roots > Unclassified | place... | reverse complement strand
CGTATGAGATCCTTTTTTCACGTGCGTTGAGGGTGTCCTGAGGCCATGGTCCACGCGGGGAAGGAGGCGAGTGGCGTGGCCCAGAGGTATCCATATCCATGATGATCAAGTACAAAAGGGTTGCACAGGAATAGGCGCAGCGGCTGTGTAGCGTCTATCATAACCCCCCCGGAGCGTGCGAGACTCCGGGGCTTTTCGAGTTCAAGTTGGTTCAAGTTGGGGATAGCGCGGAGACCGGAACCGATCGGGTAGTTCCGCGCCACTCCCGGATCCTGGCGCAACACCTATGCGAGGTATTCTACAACGACGTATGCATTTCTACAACCTTCCTTTCGATTCTACTTTTTTTTTTGTCAGGGTTTGTTATATCGTAAGTAGATGAAAGAATAGGTGGCACGGCTAGATGAAAGAGTTGAAGGCAACTCGGAACATGCCGAACCGCCGCGAAAGTTGTGGATAGCGTGAACACGTGCCATGATCAGGTGCATGCGTGCCTGGGTATATTTTTATCGTTTAACTACCGCATTCAATGTGGTAGTGGATGTCCCTACCAATTCTTGCCCATATTCCGGGTCATCCCTTTAATCATCGCCTCCAAGGACGAGGCAGTCACCCCCAATCAGGAATGACCTCCTGGGCCAGAGGAGTGTATTGAGTATTAGGTCATCAATGCGTATGTACCAGTGACCCAAGCTTGCTGTATGGTCATCTTATGCAGTCGCTTTGCCCATCGCCTGACAGGGTATGGACTACGACGTGCTAGGCGGAAACCTTAACCACTAAACCCTGACCTGAACATCGTCCACCCGGTCACGATTCTCGAAGGTCACGCGCTTTCAGAGTTGGGATGCCTCACTGTTCTGTTGAACGGGTCCGCCTCTTTCTTTCACTTCCACACCCGCCACGGTGCTGCCACAGAAGGCCTACACAAACGCCCCAAGCCTTATTCCTGTCGCGGAAGTGGCGGCCGGCCAGGACCATCGGATCAAGACCACACAGCGCACACTGCCGGTGCGCAGCGTGCTAGCACATCCTTACTAGTAGACAGCCTGCTTGGTCCAGGCCCAGATACAGTACATAGCTTAATTAGCATCCGTTTCATAGTCCCTTAAATATCTTTTGTAGTTGTGTGACGGCACCCTCAGTGTGTGCTTCCTAGAGCCCAACTGAAGTGCTCGTTACACAGCTCCCTCACACATTCCTTCGCGTGTTTTGCTCGCTTTCACCCCAAATATACTTTTACTAGTTTCCACAATTCCTGATCTATGACGACATCATGGACGGGAGTATTTCCTGTCGTTGCGAGCCCTTCTGGTACTGTGCAGAGGGAATTGGCGTTTTGGCCGTAGATGATGCATATTCGGGAAGGGGCCATCTTCCAAATGATTTGCAACCACTTTCTGCAACAAACCATCTTACGTTGACCTCATAAATCTTATACGTGACGTACTTCAATGGCCCCTTCTTCTGGTCTTGAGAGTAAATCCCAGTAACCCTCCGCCGAACGTTTTGTAATCAAAAAGGCGTGGATCGGCTCGTTCCCTTAATCACGGGCCCAGAGGAAAGGGTCCACCTGTCTATATCCAACCTTGACAAGTACGAATTTCTCTCCAGCGTCACATCTCAGATGCGCCCTTCTGACAAACTACGTACACCGGACAATTGTGCTCTACAAGACTGTCATGTACTTTTTTTTATCCCCCTGTCGCTCTCGCTCCTCCTCTGTGGCTTCGCCTCGAGAGAAGAACAAGTTGGATTTGGATTACGACGAGCATGCGTTCGGCGCTCTCCTACTTCTCGGAGCATACTCAAATACCCTATACACCACTTGCAGTGCACTAGGCGCTACAAAAAGCGACCGGATGAATTGATTTTGTCTAGAATTTGAAGAGATAGAAACCAAGGTATGGTGTCAGCCATGAAGATATGGTATTCTACATCTGGCCCTAAGGGATGTGAATAATGCCCATGTTATAATCTGACCCATATTAATTGGTGTGGCCGGTATATTCGATGTCCATATACAATGAAACATCATCCTGACCAAAGGGCCCGGATATACCACTGCGAATTGTGCTGACCTCGCTCTGGACTGAAAACGAGCGTCTTGACATCTGATCATCAACTCGGTCAGTCTGGCTTAAACAACATGAGCGTGCGCATCAGTGTATGACTTGCCGTTTTCATCGAGCGCGGACCATTATCGCATACACTCTCAATGTCGAAGAACACCTCCTCCTGACAGTTGTCATTTTCATCGTTGCGGATCGTACTTACACCATCGCCGCTACAGACAGAACCTTCGATATCGGGGTTGAGGACAGATGAATCAAACTTATTCCTGTGTGTTTGTTGGGGATTCGACAACAGAGTGCCTTTACTGGGCGCAGGGGCATCGCTAGAGATAGCAAAGCCAGTAGGTACTCTTAATACAGCATCTAGAATATCCTGGGTTGAAGCATGAGGGCGCCACTATCTAGAGTGTGGGAGTTCGGCTATGTCAACGCACCTGCAGGGAAGTTTCTGTGAAGGACGTAGACGTAGTTTGCAGCAACCGTGCGCCATCGCGATTTACATGGCCAGTGTCCATGAAGGGAGTGGATGTGGAGCTGACAACAGAGCGCGTAGTGAACGAACTGGCAGTATGGGCCGCATCTAAGCTCCCGCTCCCTACTGTAGACTCAGTAACAAACAACCGTCGTCTCGTTGAAGGTGGCTGGACTGTTGTATCCTGTATATGTTCTTGGTGCCCCTGTCCGAGTTCTTCCAATGGAAGTGTGGGAGGTCGCGCCTGAATAGTTGCTAAGCCCTTCCAATCGGAAATATCTGAATCGATGCCAGTGTGTCTTCCCAGGTACCCACGAAGCCCGCGCTCTGCCACCCCCCCCTCTCGAACAATTGATTGTAAGCCCTGTTCCAAAACTGCCCGACATCGCTGTTCTTCCACGAGCCTGGCTCTCCACCAATCATCACGTTTTTTAACCATGTGAAGGTACTCGTTCAACATGCCCTGTGCTCTCCTGAGAGATTCCTTGAGGGCACCATTTAACTCGACGGTGCGAACGACGGTAATGGGGGGTGGGAGAAACTCGGATAGAAGCTGCATTGTAAGTTCTAACTGAGTGGCCGTAGAATTTCCATGCAGCTCAAAGGAGGCTTCATGAGGAGGGATATTGGTGTCCGACGCACCACTGGAGCTAGGGATGGGCTCACTCATCGGGTGCAGTGGGATCTCATCAAGCACACCTCCGTTGATATCGCCCAATATCGAGGCAAATCCGGGGCGCAGATGGCGATCATCGCTGGTCGGTGATAAAGTGGATGCAATACTCCCCTGCTCTGAATTCATGGGAGATACCTCTTGTTCTCTATCCCGCTGGCGGAGGCCCGAAGTATGCTGGGACACAGGAGGCGATGTGTTTGTCAGTGCTGGGCCCCTTCGTGGCGGAGTTTGTGGGCCCCCACTGTTGTCGGTGTGATTGCTCGACCGGCCAGACTCATCTGAGCTGCGTGCCTTGATGGGCCAGCTGATGTCGAAGGAATCATTGGTGCCCTTCTCTTTGTATGTGTCCTTACGCCGGTCGAAAAGCCTGTCGAACAGTCCACCGGACTTCCCCTTTTTGTCGTTTCCTCTCGAGATGTCGTCGTCACCAGCCTGTGGCTCCTTGCGAAAATTTGCTCCGCCCTCGGGGCGACCGCTTGACGTTTGTTTGGCCTTATTACGAGCAGCATTCTCAAGTGCCCCAATCCCTTTGCGGGTTCGCTTGCGCTCTTCCGTTTGCCGTTGCGTGACTCCACTAGTAAGAAGCATCGGATCAGGTAGGCTTGGTGGCGCCTGACTAAGCTGGCTGATATCCTGTACGAGCAATGGTGTCAGGCTTATCCTCTTCGTCCCCGATGCGTCAATGGGATCCATGAGACGACTCAGACGAGCCGAAGTGGAAGAAGAGGAGGGAGATAAGGGAGAAGAGTCTTGCGGCAGAATCAGCTGTTCGCGCGAACCGCTTGAGGTTTGTTTGGTCTTATGAGCAGCATTTTCGAGTGCGCCAATCTCTTCGCGGGCTCGCTCGCTCTCTTCCTCTTGCCGTTGCATGACTCCACTAGGAAGCATTGGGTCAGTTAGGCTTGGTGGTGGCTGACTAAGCTGGTTGTTATCCCGTACGAGCAGTGGTGTCAGGCTTATTTTCTTCGTCCCCGATGCGTCAATAGGATCCATGAGACGAGCGGGAGCGGAAGAAGAGGAGGGAGACACGGAAGAAGAGTCTTGCCGCAGAATCAGCCGTTCGCGTAAACCCTGGTGGCGTACGGACAGCCTACCCGGTCCCTGGGTGGACGTGGCGGAGTCTTGTCGAGCCATTGTTTGAGCCGTGATCTGCTGCTGGCCGCGTTGTTTCTCGATCTGTTGGCGTTGTTGCTGATGCTGTTGGGCAGCTCGCTGCTCCACCACTTGTTGTTGCTGCAACTGCTGCTGTAATTTGTGAGTAGGGAGTTCCTGTTGGCGACGCTGCTCTTCGGCAGGGTCAGGCGCTCGTGACGGGATGGGTAGCGCCTCTTCCCGACTCATCCAATCATCTGGGTCAACGCCTCCGTAGCGTTCTTGCTCTGCCAACTCAGCCTCCTCCGCAAGGGACAGACCCTCATGCTCGTAGCGGACGGCGTCCTCACACCCGTCCTCATCGTCATCATCGTAAACTTCCTCATCGTCTTCCCAGACTGCGGGAGGATAACTGTGAACCTGTGGAGCAGGGGTGAAGACAACGGAATTTCGTGCATGCTGTCGTGAGCGGGTCATGGCACGTAGGTCATTGCGAGATGGAGGGGATGGTGACTGCTGATTGGGTCCAGCGCGGGAAGACATGTTGTTGCGAAAGTGATCGTGAGATTTTTGAAGGTCATCCTGCCTTCCTACTTGGGTAGTCAAAGCCAGCTGTCACACGAGTTAATTGAGAGGAGTGGAATTAAGCAAAGGGGAAGTACATCAACGTTGCGGTGCTTGAGCCTCGCGAGACGTTTGAATGGAGTCTCTACGTTGCCTGCTGGTATAAAACCGATCTCTTGTGATTTGAGGACGCGAACGAGCCACCAGTAGGGATTATTATCATCCATAAGGGCGAGACTATCGCCTTGTAAGACACTGGCCTGACCCTCGACGGTTGCGGCGAAATCATGTATTGAGTAGACTAGGTCAAAGTCGATTGATTGATTGGGTACTGACAAGGAGGAAGAGCTGTCGCCATCGTCGGCATAGTCGACATGATGCTCACCTGGGCCAGAGTTGTCTTCAATCGCTGAGGGTTCCTTGTCGGAGGGATAAGCCCCACCCCACGTTTGAGCGGGATACGAATGATCGTAGGAGACTCCTTTTTCACATGCGTCGAGAGTATCCTGAGACCTTGGCCAACGTGGGGAAGGAAGTTCCATTGGATGGGAATGATGTGAGTAGTTGAGACGTATTCATGCTGCGCAAGTACAAGGGGGTGCACAGGAATAGGGCCAGCGGCTGTGTGGCGGCCGTAGCCGCGCCCCCATCATCCCAACCGAAGGAGCGTGCGGAGACGGGGACCGGGTAGATCCGCGCCACGTTGATCGTGCAGTCACTTGCACACGGTACTGTACTGTATAAACAATGCGTATGTTCCTACAATCTCCCTTTCGATTCTGCTTTTTTTTTTGTCAGGCTTTGTCACTCAGGCGACGACTTTTTGTAGGGTGTAGAGTATAATAGCACGTCTTTTCGAGCAGTCAAAAGTAATCAGGACGGTAAGCCCACCCTTCAATTATTGTCCCTTTCATCACTCCTTGGAATTGCTAATTATCCTGGATATGGATGGAAGAATAGCGGGTAGACGAAGGAATTCTCTTTGGGATTCTAACGAAAATCGAGGCGGATCTCGGAATATGCCGAAGCGCAGCGAAATTTGAAGACCTAATTGACGTGGCACACACACTGCGTGCCCTGGGTATATTTTTACCGTTTAACTACCCCATACAATGTGGCAGTGGGTATCTCTACCGATCCTTGCCCATCCCTCTGTCATCCCCTGATCATCGCCTCCAAGGCCAAGGCAGTTACCCCCAATCAGGATTGACCTCCTTGCCGACCTCCTTGCCGACTCCTGCACAACATACCCGAGGAGTATTAAGTACTGGGTCATCAACGTGTACGTGCCCACGCTTACTGTATTCATATGCAGTCGCTCTGCCCATCGTCCGATAGGGCATGGACTACGACGTCCCGGGCGGAGACCTTAACCACTGAACCCCTGTCTAAACATCGTCTACCCGGTCACGATTTCTCGGGGTCACGCGCTTTCAGGGTCTGTTCCGTTGAATTGTCCGCCTCTTCTTTTATTTCCACAACCCGCCACGGCGCCGCCAGAGATGGTGTACAGTACACAAACGCTCCGAGTCTTCTTCCTCATTTATTACGACATCACGGATGCGAGTATCTCGTCGCCAACCCGCCTGGTACTGTGCAGAGGGAATTGGCTTGATGGCCATTCATGACGCGCATTCTGGAAGGAGCCATCTTCCAAATGATTTGCAAGCACTTTCCGCAAGGAAGCGTTTTACGTTGACGCCAGTAACCCCTTCTTCTCGTCTCGAGACAAACCCCTAGTAACCCGCCGCTGCACGTTTCATAATCAAGAAGACGTAGATCGGCTCGTTCCCCTAGTCACCGCCCCAGAAGAAGGCTCCATCTGCCCATAGCCAACCTTGACAAGCACGACATTCTCTCCAGCATCACATATCAGGTGCGCTATTTCCTGATGAACTACATGCACAGGACAACTGTGCTCTACAAACACTGTCATGTACTCTTTCTATCCCCCGGTCGCTCTCGCGCTGCTCCTCTGTGGCTTCGCCTCGAGAGAAGAACAAGTCGGATCTGGACTACGACAAGCCTGCGTTCGGCGCTCTCGGAGTACTTCCAAGTCCAGGGCGGCTACCTGGACATTTCCTGGGATGCCCAATCAAACCGGCAAGATCTGCACGGACTTCATGGACAACTAGTGTTCATAGTGAGTCGATACGATCCCCAAACACCCGAACCGAAACAGCGCGCGGTCCTTAACGCCAACTACGGCTGCAAGGACTCAGAGGCAGAGGCGAAGGACTTCCGTGAAGTCGGGCTGGACATGTACTATAGTACGCGCAGTCGGAGACGGAGGTGTTTGCTTGCATCAATGGACTGCAGTAACACCAACATACCTAATTTATCACTAGCCTACTGAAATTATTAAAGTATGAGCTCGGCTAAGGACGAAAACAGGGTCGTCTGGTGTAACGTCATCAGGTTGGCCATGGAGTTGCATGGAGTCAATTGAACGCCGTTTGGTCTCACTAAAACTGCGGTTGGCCGGACGATAGTTCGGTCCCCGTGGGTAAGAGTCGATGACCTTTCCAGAGGGCATCAGATCGCGCTCTAGAACTTATTAAACAAAGTGAGCATGAAAGGCGGTTGGGACAAAGGACGCCACCTACCCTTGCCGTCGAGCAGCACATTGAGTCCATAGCGCACACGTGATGAACTGCGTCGCTTTGTGTTCTTGTCCTCAACCCCGTCACAGCCGTCAACTACGCCGTCTTGGATCCCAAATCTCTCCAAGCCGATCTCAATGACTTCGGCAACCATGATATTCTTTGGGAACATAAAGATCTTGCGGCGGAACGGCGCAGATGACGCTGCTGCCTGAGTACGGTCACGTAGGGTGTTCTTGAATACAATCGCTTCAGTGAGGGGATCGAACACCATGTCATCCGGTAGATCGTCTGGATATATCAACAATTGGAGTGCGAAACGGAATGAGGGGCTGCTGAAGCGTTCTGAGGGTACTGAGACGCCGACGGTGCTGAGGTTGTGTGGGCGTGGGCGTAGGCGGACCCCGGTCTCTCCTTCTCCTGGCGTAGACTCGTTGTTGGTCGTAGCATCACCTTCCATCGTTCCGCCCTCATCGGAGGCTGATTCTGAGCGCCTGTTCAGGTAAATTTTGACTGCCGTGTCGTTTGTGAAGTCATTCATCGGCAACTTTTTGATAGCGGGGTGTTGTGACAGGTTGCTAGCGATGGAACTGATACTGCCAACCGAACTTCGCTTGACCTTTGGCAAGTCGAGAGCAGCCTCAGCAAGTGTCTCAAAGACGACAAGTGGTTTCTCCTCTGGACGCAGCACCGCGGACGAGCCTTCAAGCCGCTTGACAGTTAGGCAATAGTCCGTCGCATCCTCGCCCGCAGGTAGACGGAACCGTTGGATAGCCTGCTTGACTAGTTCCTCCGAACTCGTTGAGGAATCGAGTAGGACGGTTTTAAACGTCGCTTCTGTTTGCAACTTCTTTCCGGCGAAGATGCGTATGACGCTCAATTCAGGAACCAAGCTGGAGCCATCTCCGTTGATATTGCCCCCTATCAAGAGGGATCCGGGGTGCGGACGACGGCCGTCACTGGTCGGTGATAAGGTAGATGCAATACTCGCCTGCCCCGAATTCACGGGAGATATCTGGAGCAATTGCTGTGCTTCAGGCGGAGACGCAGGTGAACGAGTGAGATAGTGTTGCCGATACAACGCCTGTTGTTCTTTATCGCGCTTCCGGAGGCTCGAAGCATGCAGGGACACAAGGGACGATGTGTTTGTCAGTGCTGGCCCCCATCGTGGCGGAGTTTGTGGGCCCCCACTGCTGTCGGTGTGATTGCTCGACCGGCCAGGTTCCTCTGAGCTGCTCACCTCGATGGGCCGGCTGATGTCGATGGAATCATTGGTGCCCTTCTCCCTGTTCTTACGCCGGTCGAAAAGCCTACCAAACAGTCCACCGGACTTCCCCTTTTTGTCCTTGTCTCTCGAGCTGTCGTCGTCACTGGACAGTGGCTCCTTGCGTAACTTTGCTCCGCCTTGGGAGCGACCGCTTGAGGATTGTCTGGCCTTATTACGAGCAGCTTCTTCGAGTCCCCCAATCTTTTCACGGGTTCGCCTGCGCTCTTCCTCTTGTCGTTGCGTGACTTCGCTAGGAAGCATCGGGCCAGTGGTGCGTGGTAGTGCCTGTCGTGGCGGCTGACTACGCTGGTTATTACCCTGTACAAGCAATGGTGTCATGCTCATCTTCTTCGTCTCCGATGAATTAATGGGATCCATGGAACGAGCCGAAGTGGAAGGAAAGGAAGGAGACACGGAAGAAGGGTCTTGCGGCAGAACCAGCTGTTCGCAAGAAACCTGGCGGCGAATGGACAGCAGACCCGGTTCCTGGGTGGACGTGGCGCCGACTTGGCCAGCCATTGTTTGAGCCATGATCTGCTGGTGGTCGCGTTGTTCCTCGACCTGTTGGCCTCGTTGTTGCTGATGCTGTTCGGCCGCTTGCTGCCCCCCCTCTTGTTGTTGCTGCAACTGCTGCTGTGAATGCTGCGCCTGGAATTCCTGTTGGCGACACTGCTCTATAGTAGGGCCACGCGCTCGTGATGGTTCGGGTAGCGCCTCTTCCCAACTCCACCCAGCATCCGAGCCATCGCCACCACGGCGTTCTTGCTCTACCAACGCAGCCTCCTCCGCAAGGGACGGATCCTCATCCGCGTAGCTGCCAACATCCCACTCGTCATCACCGTCTACTTCCTTATCATCGCCCCAGGCTGCTGGGGGATAACGGTGAACCTGTAGAGCAGGGGTGAAGGCGATGGAACGTCGTGAGGGGGTCATGACACGTGGGTCATTGCTTGTAGGGAAGGGTGACTGCTGATTGGGTCCAGTGCGGGAAGACATGATGTTGCGAAAGTGATCGCGAGATTCTTGAAGGCCATCCTGCATTTCTGCTAGGGTAGGCGAAGCCAGCTGTCATACGAGTTATTTGAGAGTCTATGGAAGTAGGCAAAGTGAACGTACATCAACGTTGCGGAGCTTATTGAACCTCGCGAGACGCTCGAATGGATTCTCTATATTCTCTGCTGGTATGTAACCGACCTCCCGTGTTCTGAGAACGCGAACCAGCCACCAGTAGCTATTGGTGTCGTCCATCAAGACAAGATCCTCGCCTTTTATGACACTGGCCTGACCCTCGACGGTTGCGGCGAACTTGTGTAATGGGTATACCAGATCAAAGTCAATTGAACCGATGGGAACTGACGAGGAGGAACTGTCGTCATTGCCAGTATCATTGTCGTTAGGCTCATCCGGATCTGAGTCGTCTTCAAACGTCGAGTGTTCCTCGGGGGGTGGATAGGCTTCACCCCACATTCGAGCGAGATACGATTGATCGTATGAGATCCTTTTTTCACGTGCGTTGAGAGTGTCCTGAGGCCATGGTCCACGCGGGGAAGGAGGTTCCATTCGGCGGGAAGGAGGCGAGTGGCGTGGCTCAGAGGTATCCATGATGCTCAAGTACAAATGAGGTGCACCGGAATAGGCGCAGCAGCTGTGTAGCGTCTATCATAACCCCCCGGAGCGTGGGGCTTTTCGAGTTCAAGTTGGGGATAGCACGGAGACCGGAACCGATCGGGTAGTTCTGCGCCACTCCCGGATCCTGCCGTAACACCTGTACAAGGGTATTCTATAATAATGCATTTATTTCTACAAGCTCCCTTCCGATTCTGCTTTTTTTTTGTCAGGCTTTGTCATATCCTAAGTTGACGGAAGAATAGGCGGCATGGGTAGATGAAAAAGATGAAGCGGTTTGGAGGGGATTCAGAGGTAAGAGTCAATGACCTTGCCAGAGGGCAGTGATTTCTCAACCAGCTGTTACGGTGCCATCTGATTGTTCGAGTAGGACAGTTCCTGCCCTGTTATTGTTCTCTCATGGAGGCTACTCGACGGTCTGTGCCAATGGATGATGGGCCCTGGGGTATGCCAGTTACAATTTCCGTCAGTACCCTGTACATGAATATTCCAAAGCTCCACCAATCAACCTCGTAACTGGACTGGAAGCCCGGGATGACCTCCGGTGCTAGATGTGGCGCTGTGACACGAAGTGTGTGCCCAGTGTCTCTGCAAGCACCTAGTGTAGCATGTTGAGACAATGAGTGCGGAACTTCTCGGACCGCCCAAATTCGGAGCACTTGAACGGCTTAAGGACACGTTCCTAATACCTAATATACAGGTAAGGGTATAGACGAAGGACAGTGCGGAGTGTAGGAGATGCCAGATGGTGGACAAATGAGTACTAGTTTTGGTGGTATTTGTGGGGCGCAATTAGCAGAGCAACCTGACTGCTAGAGGAATGGCTTCAATTGTGTTGCATCAAGGGTGGAGGATCGGAAGTGAGAGGCAGGGCGAGCAAGGCGAAGTGGGCAAAAGCAGAGAGGGCTAGTGACTATCCGAGTCGGAGTGTGTAGCGGGCTCTAGATCTGCCGGTCCGGTCTCGCACACGGCCGGTGGTCAAATAGTACTTGTTCTCAGGCTACAGCGCGCTCCCACCTTACAGTGTATCGCTTTTT
>Ga0307509_10010393_pt1 | contig 11415 bp, 11 predicted proteins | sample 10_EM_MG_FD_202245 | JGI IMG/M metagenome (GOLD analysis project Ga0307509, IMG submission 202245) | Populus trichocarpa ectomycorrhiza microbial communities from riparian zone in the Pacific Northwest, United States - 10_EM | ecosystem: Host-associated > Plants > Roots > Unclassified | place... | reverse complement strand
CCCATAGAATGACCAAGCCAGATTCTCTATTTTTTGACTATAAGACGAGGAGTGCAACATTTCGAATCCTTTTCGACTAATTAGGCGATCACGTGATCTAAGCGGGATATGGATGACCTCTATCTTACCTTAGTACACTCGGGCAGCTTCCTCCCTGGCTGCCACGGTGAGCGCGGGATGTGACAATGTTACGTCAACATCGGGCCACCCTGAGTACTGTGCAGCACTTCATAGCCTTACTCATACCTTCCGTGCAATGGTCAAAGCTTATAATGAGCTTGGCTTTCTGCCGTTTCTCTCCTCGCTCGTGTCGAGTGGTCTCAAACAGACACTCTTAAAGTTCTTCACTTTGCTATGTCAACGACGATCGCCCATATACCTAATCCATACACACCCATGGCATGGCTGCCCCCCGATATTGCTAGGAGTCTCACACTCCAACTGCATGTCGCAGCTGGAGCGTTGGCAGTAAGCAATCATATTCTCAAGGTTACCAGAGTCGGTTTAACTCCATATTTAGATTCTCATATGGGACATCCTCTTACATATTCCTCAAGATTATACTATGTTGACAAAGAACAAGCGACTTAACCTATCATCTAGTGTCTATATTATTGCAAGGTATGCATAAATTTCTGTCCTTGACGCTCGAGTTCTGAATGAGATAAACAGGCTGTCAGGACTGGCCCATGTGCTCAGTCTCGTTATCGTCCAATGTCTGTTGCTTTAACTCCGTCGAAGGGATTCTATTATTCACAAATTCGAATTTTAGCTGCACCAATTGGCAACTGCGATTACATCCGTCGTGTCAGTTTTTTGTATTCTATTGCTCTGCCCTCCTCCGCCCTCCTCCTCGTTTTCCGTGTCGTCGCTCTCTACAAAGACAACCAATACATCGTCGCTTTCTTCGCCCTGTGTTGGATTGCCATTCTGGCCCTTTCTATTGTTGTGCCTATGGGTACAACGGGCATGCAAATCGAAAACACTCCGTATTGCGTCGAGATAAAGTTCAAGCCATACGCGATAATCGGTGCGATTATTCCTGTTGTCCATGACACATTAATTTTCGTGGCGACTGCATGGGCTTTTGTGAGGAACTCGCACATGGAAACCAATCTGAAAAATTCCTATAATGTTGTCGTTCTGGGAAAGAATCTTCCGGCATTCTCGAAGTTACTCTTACGCGATGGGCAGCTTTATATTCTGTAATTATTGATTTGGTCGCACGAATGACTCGCAACGCTGACCCTGTCACTGTTTCCTAGGGCAACTGTAATCTTCAACATTTTTTTGCTGGCATTGTACCTGACGACCGACTCGTTTGTCGCACCTCGCACCGTTGTTCTTCCGACTTTCGTTCTAATCAACACCATGTCATGTCACCTTTATCGCAACGTACGACTTGGACTGTACAGAGACGACACGCTGAACACAGAGGCCCTCCAACGAGCTCTGGAGGGATCTTTGTCTGATCAACGGCACCAGATGGGTTTAGCGTTCTCGCCAAGGAGGTCGCGGCATAGTCGAGAAAACGCGGGCGTCGATGGGTTGGATATGGCAGAGTCAGGAAATTCGAAGGAGCGCATCACAGAGAAAGCGGAAGGCTAGGGCAACATTGCCCAGTAAAGCGGTGCTATTGTGCGGTAGGATATTCTGTGTGATTCATGTCCTTGGATAGGTTTTAACTTTATCTTTTTATCAGAAGAAATGAGTTGGCATTATTTAACTCTTGGGTGGTGGAGGGCAAAGGGGCTTCCTCGACTGCTTGAGCCTCTCGAATCAGGATCCTGAACTGTATATCTATGTTGCTGAATCCAAAATTGGAGATGTAGCTCCACGACTGACCGACTTTGGGTTAGATGTACACCGTAACATTTGCAGTCTACCGGCAATTTTGGTTCCAGATCACTTCGGATCCATCAGGTTGAGACTCACTGTTCAAGAAAGTCAGCTGTTCCTGCGCTATGGCGACAGAGAAGGCCTCAGAAAGGTGCCGCCTTACGCCCAGTCCTCATCGGAATCACCATTGAAAGTGGACTTTACCACCTTGATGATTTGACGTTTGTGTCATTAATGGCTCCTTAGCCCGAAGGCAATGGGATACTGGCTCAAGTTGTACAGGAAGCAGCTTAATCCTGAAACTGTGTACTACAGTTCTCGGGATTCGAAGTAACATCGACATTGACTTCGCAGCCCTGGGGCTGTCCTTCTAGCCGAATAATCATAGCCTCGCCTCCTGGTGCGTGTGTGGCCTCCGTGACACGGCATCCCTAGTTTGCGTTTTCCACTCATCGTTCCTTCAACTCTCCTTCACCTCAATCTCCACATCCATGTGCTCTAAGACAATACCATAGGGATTACACCATCACCTCATCCTGAAAATGGCAGTGGGTCTCTCCGTGGGGATTTCGAAGTCCTTAACTGGAGAAAGCACCTTGCGCCTGGATACTGCCAAGAAAGCTGGTAAAGAGGAACCAGCTGTCCCTCTTCCACCTACGCCTTAGAGTTGCCTTCTAGACCTAGGTGATCGGGTGATCGGGAAAGTCGGGGAGCTCTTCAACCCCTCATTTTTTGCTAGGGTTGAAGCCTTACAAACTATGAAACCTCTTGTTTTGTCTTTCTAAGATGTTGTGTCTGATACCGAGTCCTGAATTCCTCCTGTCAGTGTCCGTTGACCCATTGATAACATGAGTCCACTCTCATTGTTCTTGGGAATCAAACCGCAACTCTTGTTTCGAGTACGCACACCGCCAGCTCACAACACATTTGTCTTTGCAGTTTGCGCAAGTTTGGGGAAACGTTATCATTGATGGACCCATCTGGCCACCTGGATGATACCAACCTCACTTAAATTCTCACTCAGGCTGTAGACTATCCCGAGTGTCTACAGACAAATCAAAGATTGGCAGTTGAGTTTGGAAGATGGACAAATGTTCATTTAGTACGTATGAAGGCTTACGTCCCCATTACCGGACGGACCGTATGGTGATATCAAATGGGGAGACCACATTCCACAAGCGTGACATCCTTTGTACTTTATATTTTTGAATCACACAACTTACAGCTAAAACATGGGCGGCTTCAAGATTTAAGGGCCACTTATATCTTGAAGCCACCCATGTGTAAAGAAAATGAAAATCTCTAAATTTTGAGATGTATCGATTGAGAAGAGATTGCCCAATTTAGAAATGTGCGGCGTTGATTGGATTGATCACAATATAGTATGAAAACCGGGAACAGGCTGCCGACTGTTCGCAATATGAATTACTCATTCAGCTCTCCAGCAAGTAATTCGATGTGCCTGCTTGTGGTGCTATTAATCAGGATTCCATGTTGGAGTCAGGCCATTGATTATAATCACGAACCTGACCATAAAATTGGGAGAACTAACCGCAGGCACTTGGTCAAGGGTGCACCGGGATCGGAATCCCGGATCCCGACCCAGTCAATTAGTCCGGCTGATGGCCAGTTTTTTTTTTTTGACCTCGGCTTTGAAACATCAAATTTGAACTATTAAGACCTTACTACAGTATATGAGATATAGAGAAATGGGTTTCTGTAGCATGAAAGTATAGAAGCTCTACAGAGGTCACAAGACTGCGTGAACCCTGCAAATCCAGATGCCAGACTGATTGTGCCAGTGCCAGTTGATGCAAATGGTGCACCAGCAGAAACCAGGTCTGAAATTGCGGAAGAACCTGGGCGATCAAAGCGAAAGATAGTGGTGCGACGAGTAGCAGACGCGCTGAATGGTTGCCTGTGTGGATCAGTACTTGAGTAGCGTACTCAAATGCAAACAGGCCGGCTGTGCAACTCAATGGGTAAGCGGGCGCTGATTCACTTGTGACTCACAGTATATGCTTTAAGTATCATCTTCAATGCGTAGACCTTGAAGAGGAACCCCGAAATTGGGTGTGTGCGGCTTGTGAGGCGTCTGGTGGGGGACGAGGAGGAAAGCGGACACGAAGATGATGTCATTTTACTATATTTAGGCATGTGCCTGATTACATAAGTTAAAGATAGCAAAAAAATCTCGACGCAAGAATCGACGCCGGGTATTTTTTTCCCGATCCCGGTGCACCCTTGCACTTGGTATGAAATAAATTTGCACACTTTTGTTATAGTTGCCGGGCGATCATGCATCCAGCAGGGTCGGCAAAATTGATCAGTACACAAATTTGAACGCCCAATATTACACGTATTTGGTTCGCACGACCTACATAGGTTATAATATAACGTTTCCATCCTCGTTCGCGTTGAGTGGTCCTCGGTTCAGACAACACGCTGAAACTTCTCTACCCCCGTGCAATGTCAACAACGACCGTCGCTGTGCCTAATCCATATACTCCCATGGCGTGGGTGCCCCCTGATATGGCTAGGAGAAACACAATCCAACTGTATGCCGCAGCTGGATCGTTAGCAGTAAGCAACCTGATCTTCAAGGTTGGTCGCTTTACATGAAACCCATAATTAGGTTCTCTTGTGGGACATCCTTCTACATATTCCTCAAGATTATACTGTGATGACAAAGAAGCGACCTAACATGTCATCTCTTGTCTACGTTACCGCAAGGTATGCTGAACTCTGTCCCTGATGTTCGAGATTTTGAATGAGATGAACAGATTGTCGGGACTAGCCTATGTGCTCGGTCTTGTTATCGTCCAAAGTGCGCCATTTTCCCTCCCCATAAAGAATTTATATATAAATTCGAATTTTAGCTGCGCCAATTGGCAACTGCGACTACATCCGTCGAGTCGCTTTTTTGTACGCCGTTGCTCTGCCCTTCACCGTCCTTCTCCTCGTTTTCCGTGTCGTCGCTCTACATAGGAACAACAAATACGCCGTCGTTTTCTTCGGTCTGTCTTGGCTTGCCTTTCTGGCCAATTCTATTGTTGTGTCTATGGGTGTAGCAGGCATGCAAATCAAAAACACTCCGTATTGCGTCGAGACAAAGTCCCACACAGTGTTGATACTCGGTGCGATTGGTCCCGTCATCCATGATGTGTTGATTTTCTTGGCGACGGTGTGGATCTTGATGCAGAACTCATATATAGAAGCCAATGTGAAAAATACCTTTCAAGTTATGGTCCTAGGAAGGGGCCTTCCTGCATTCTCCAAGGCACTCCTACACGATGGACAGCTTTATTTTCTGTGATTATTGTCCTAGTTGAACAAATAACTCTAACGCTGACACTGTTTTCCTAGGGCCACTATAATCTTCAATATTTTCTTCGCGATATTGTACTTTACCCCACAGTCGTTTGTCACACCCTGCACCTTCAGCATTCCCACTTTCGTTCTAATCAACACTATGTCAAGTCACGTTTACCGCAACGCGCGGCTTGCAGCGCTCCGGGACTTCACAGTGGCTTCGTCTCCGGATCAACAGCAGCAGATTGGTATTGCATTCTCGCCGAGGCGGTCGAGACACAGCACAATTCTGACGCAAGAAATAGACCTTGAGGCTGCACGAGACGCTAGTCGAGAAAAGGTGGACGTGGTTGGGTTGGACCGGGCAGAATCAGGGAATTCGAAGGAGATAACAGAGAAAGTGGAGGTGTAGACCATCTTGCTACAGTAAAATAGTGCTATTGTAGGTAGAGTATACTTAATGTCCTTTTAATCTTATCTTGCATCAAAACAAATGATGGCTGATAGAAGAGTGTCTCGAACTGTATATCTAGCTTTAATGCGTTGCTCATTGATATGTCTTCACAACTGACCAACTTTTCTTTTGCATGAATATGGGTATCACAACATTTGCAAGCCTTGTCTGGCCGGAACGATTTTGATGCCGCTGATCCCAGATCGGTTGACTTTGATCGACCGTGTTTCGAACAAACTAATCCGTAGAGTCCCCATCGGTGGAAGCGGCCTCAGGAAGGTCGTGTCAGTAGTTAACTGGTGTTGAGCCCTATAGCAATTTGATACCGACCCAAGCCATATACAAGAAGCCGAAACTGTTCGACTTTGGAGTTCGGCTCGCTTGGCGTGTCAATGGTGTATACAGTCAATATACAGTGGCTATTTTTATAGTCCCCTGTTTGTAACCCTCCACCACCACGAACTTGTCGCCCGCTCGTTGTCTCGTTAATTCCACAGAAACTGTGCGTTGCCGTTGTAGCACGTGGGTGGCTTCAAGAAAGTGTACTTCTTGAAGCCTGAAGCCACCCACGTGTTAGAATTTAGTTCAAAAGTGAACATCGATTTTGTCGCCCGGGCCGTCCCTCATCATCCTCATGACAAGAGATACCAGTTGGAGCGCTATCGATTTATGCGTAACCCCAATCGTTTGCCAGTTCCATTGATGTTGTTAAACAACGTTTGACACGCAGGTTCCCGTCTGGGATTTCCTTCTACATGATCTTTCTGAAGACTATAAATCGTTGACGAAGCACCGAATTAAAACTTCTTTCATCGTTCACTGAATTGCAAGTTGATTACAAGGTGAAACTGTCAGTTCACCTTCGAGGGCCTCTTTCTATCGTTCCACCCCTTTGGGTGACAGTCTAGACCGGCCTTTCCGATATAAGGACCCAGGTTAGGTGGCAAGCAACGAAATTTCGTCTCAATCCGATCGACCCTGGTAGTCAATATTGTTTTCCGAACCGCAGTCAATATATTGGAGTCCTTCAGGCACGTCACCTCTACTTGATTATAAACCGAACCAATGACCAAAATCGTTCTCTTGCGAAGGGCTGCATCTCCAGGCGTTCAATATTCGTTTCCAAAACAACACCCATGGATCTACCCAGTGATCATGCATCCGCGCTCAAGCTCAGGGGCCGCGCCACAGGGTTGGCAAAATGCGAAATTGATTTTGATTGATTGATCGCATGTGGGATTGAAATTTGCTGAACAGCGCCTCGGGACTTGAGAGGTTGATGTCCAAATATTCAACGTAATGTCCCAATCTTCCATGTATTTATTTCATCCAAACATCACAATTTGGATCTTGCAATTTCCCTCCCCGTTCGCGTCCAGACAAACCCGCTTCAAGTTCTTTACTTTCATCTGTGCAATGCCAACGACGACCGTCGATCCACCTAATCCATCCACACCCATGGCGTGGCTGCCGCCGGAGATCGCTGAGCTACACACACTCCAACTGTATATCGCAGTCGGATCGTTAGCAGTAAGCAACCTGATTCTCAAGTTTAGTCGCTTTAGATCAAACCCCATAATTAGGTTCTCTTGTGGGACATCCTTTTACATATTCCTCAAGATTATACTATGATGACAAAGAAGCGACCTAACATCTCATCTCTTGTCTACATTATCGCAAGGTGTGCAGCACTCTGTCCCCGACGCTCGAGATTTGAACGAGATGAACAGATTGTCAGGACTGGCCTATGTGCTCAGTTTTGTTATCGTTGAGAGTGTGCCATTTTCCCTCCCCGTAAAAGGATTTACTTATGTACAAATTCGAATTTTAGCTGCACCAATTGGCAACTGCAACTACATGCGTCGAGTCGGTTTTTTGCACGCCATTGCTGTGCCCTTTACCGTCCTTCTCCTGGTCTTCCGTGTCGTCGCTCTCTATACGGACAGAAAATACGCCGTCGCTTTCTTTGGTCTGTTTTGGCTTGCCTTTCTGGCCAATTCTATCGCTGCGTCTATAATGGTAAAAGGCATGCCAATCGGAAACACTCCGTATTGCGCCGAGGGCACGTCCCCGACAAGAGCGATACTCAGTGTGATTGGACCTATTGTCCATGACACATTGATTTTCATGGCAACGGCATGGGCTTTTATGAAGGACTCGTACATAAAGACCAATGTGGAAAATTCCTTCAACATTATAGTTCTAGGAAGGCATCTTCCTGCATTCTCCAAGTCACTCTTACGGGATGGGCAGCTTTATTTTCTGTGATTATTGTTCTGGTCGTACGAATGACTCGACGTTAACGCTGACACTATCCCTAGGGCCACTATAATCTTCCAACTTTTCCTCACGATATTATCCTCTATCCCAAAGCCGTTTGTCACTACCTGCACCGTCATCATCCCGACTTTCGTTCTAATCAACACCATGTCATGTCACGTTTATCGCAACGTGCGGCTTGCAATGTACCAAGAGCCCACTGGCACAATGGCCTTCCAAGGAGGACTTTTGTCTTCGAATCATCAACAACATATTGATATGGTATTCTCATCGAGGCACGGCACAGTTTCGACCCAAGGAAAAGATCTCGAGGCGGCACAAGATGATAGCAACTTTGCTAGTCGAGAAACGGTGGACCTGGTTGATCTTGAGGCTGCACGAGATGATAGTAACTTTGCTAGTCGAGAAAAGGTGGACGTGGTTGGGTTGGATAACGCAGAACCAGGGAATTCGAAGGAAAGCATACCGGAGAAAGCGGCGGTTTAGGGCATCTTGCTACGACATTGCAACTCAGTAAAATTGTGCTATTGTGTAGGTAGAATATTCTGTATACTTAATATTATCTTGCATCACAACAGATGGCTGATATTTTCCTCGGCTACTTGAATCGTCTCGAACTGCATATCTAGTTTTGAGCATTAATATTCACAACTGACAGACTTTTCGTTGACATGGGTATAGGTATCATAACATTTGCAAGCCTTGTCTGGCCGGAGCGATTTTGATGCTGTTAAACTGCGTTTGAGATGCAGGTATTCATCTGGGATTTCCTTCTACATGTTTCTGAAGACTATAAATCGTTGACGAAGCATCTGAATCGAAGGTGAAACCGTCAGCTCACCTTCGTTTCTTTCGAGGACCAATACTCGATCAGGTTATCTTCCGTCTTCTATTCACTTGGCAATGTCGTTGACTCGTGTCCAGTGCTTTTCTTTTGCCATCTTATGACCATTTTTGGAGGGTAGACCGGCCAGGACCTAGCTTAGCGAGCAGGCAATGAATTAGGTTCGTCTCAATCCAATATTGTTTTCTGAAACACACTTACAGCTGATTTCAATTTTATGCCTTTTCCGTCAGGACAGTCACGGTCCCAGAATTTAAACCCCATTTCAAGCACGTCAAGGCAATTGATAATAATCTCGAACCTGACCAATGATCAAAAGCGGAGGCCAGGCGTGCATGTGTGAAAGTTGCCCGGTCTTTCCGAAGCAACACTTTTTTATTTACAGCAGACGACACGCAGCGCTCATAGGCCAAAATGCAAGGTAGCAGGCATTTTGATTGATCGATCGATTAGGAGGTTGTTCGACCTTCCCTTTGTGGAACCAGGCCAAATACAGCTCACCTCTTGCACCTTTGAGGCCAATGTCCAAATTCAACGTAATGTCCCAACCTTCCATGTATTTATTTCACCCAAGTATCACACCTTGGCTTTCTGACATTTTCCCTCCTTGTTCACGTCGAGTGGCCCTTGGTTGACCACAAACAGACAACGCGCGTAAAGTTCTTGACTTTCATCTGTGCAATGTCAACGACGACCGTCGATCTACCAAATCCATACACACCCATGGCGTGGGTGCCTCCTGATATGGCTAGGAGACTCACAGTCCAGCTGTATGCCGCAGCTGGATCGTTAGCAGTAAGCAACCTTATCCTCAAGGTTGGTCGCTTTACATGAAACCCATAATTAGGTTCTCTTGTGGGATGTCCTTGTACATATTCCTCAAGATTATACCATGATGACAAAGAAGCGACCTAACATAGCATCTCTCGTCTACATTATCGCAAGGTATGCTGAACTCTATTCCTGAGACTCGAGATTTTGAATGAGATGAACAGATTGTCAGGACTGGCCTATGTGCTCGGTCTTGTTATCGTCCAAAGTGCGCCGTTTTCCCTCCCTTAAAAGGATTCACTAATATACAAATTCGAATTCTAGCGGCACCAATTGGCGACTGCGACTACCTCCTTCGAGTCAGTTTTTTATACGCCATTGCTCTGCCCTTCACCGTCCTTCTCCTCGTCTTCCGTGTTGTCTGTGTTCTCAATGAACAAAACGCTCCAGTGGCTGCTCGTGTAGAACAACACACCAACGGCAGCAACAACAGTTCCTTCAACAACAATCTTCGTCAGGTCCGTCTACGTCTTTAGCAGCGGTCAATGGAGAAGTACCGGTATCATCGCTGGTGCTCCAGGCGGACCTCAAAACTTCCCATTTGCTGCTCAAAGTAGAACCCAGCTCGCCCAACAGGGATTAGGGGTATTTTGAGGCCGGTGGGACGGGTCTAAGCTTCGATGTCATCCTCGGCCATTTGCAAGGCGAACTTCAGAAGAGCCGCGAAACAGGCGCGGAACTTAATTCGTTAACGGGAACCATGAGTGAGATACATGATACCCTAGGCGGAAATTTCGTACGCCTCTCAGCGCAGACTACCGTCATCACTTATGCCTGACTCAACTCCAGCCTGCAACACTCCCACCACTTCCCAGTAGACTGCCCCCTGTTCGGTCACAAGAGGCTTCACATCTGCCGATCAGCCACCTCAGGCAGCATCCAGCATCCCCATAACTTCGGTCCATGATCTTCAGGCCCAGGTGCGACACACGCAGTCTTCTCTTGAATCTCATCTTGAGAGAGTGCGTGAATTGGAGGAAGCCACTGCTGAGCAGGAGGTCACGAAGCGCGAAGTCAAAGCCTTGAAGGAGGAAATGGAAGCCCGCAGGCTGGAGATCGATGTCGAGCGAGCGAAAGTAGAGGAGAAAGTCAGGCAGGAGGTTGAACAAGTTCAAAGGGGAAGGAGCTTTGGGAGGAACTGAAGATGGCCATGGAAGGCGAGAAGGACGTTATGTCCCCCAGGAGGCTTCGATCTCGAGGACGATGAAATTGGGTTGCACGACTTAACGATGACGAACGACGAAACAAGGAGCATAGCGACTGCCATTCCCCACGAACTAGAGAGGGTGGACGAGAGGATGAAGATCAGCTTGTGTCAGCACATGAGGATCAATCCGATGAACCCGAGTCAGTACAACCACTGCAAGATGCCGCCCGTTACATGTTGGCCAGAGGCACCAGGTCAACTGCCAATAGTGATCCACGGAATCAGAACGCACTGGATGAAAAAGAGGTGAGAGGAGGTGGGGACTTCACTGTTGGCCGGCCACGTACTCCTGAACCCTCACGTCTGCACGCCGACCATCATTATCGTCGCCGCATTCCACCTCAGATCCTCCTGTCCATGAGCAAATTGCCGAACTCTCGAAGCGACTTGCGGATATCTTACAACAACAGACAAGCACACTGGAGGCGCGATGTACCAAGGCCTAGGAGGCTATTGGGGGTTACAAAATAAGGTAGTGGACTTGGAAACGATGCTTGATGTGGCAAAGAAGGAGCTTTGGAAGGCGTACGCTTCGCAAAAGGAAGCAGGGGAAATAGAAACCGACTCAGAAGCGGAACCGCCATCGGAAAAAGCGACGGACGTCGTAGGGGAAAAGCAATGTGCCTCGCTGGGAGAGACGATGACTGA
>Ga0307509_10010392_pt1 | contig 11417 bp, 3 predicted proteins | sample 10_EM_MG_FD_202245 | JGI IMG/M metagenome (GOLD analysis project Ga0307509, IMG submission 202245) | Populus trichocarpa ectomycorrhiza microbial communities from riparian zone in the Pacific Northwest, United States - 10_EM | ecosystem: Host-associated > Plants > Roots > Unclassified | place... | reverse complement strand
AGACATACCCCTGGTTTGAGGTCACTGCAGACCTAAGATCTCTAACCATATCACTAGTTTCCTATCCAAGCTGGCAAACAAGGTAAGTAGGGTTTATTCAGGCACGAAGCTACTATGGTTTTCTTGAACTAATCTTCTTTAATTACATGCAAGGAGCTGCTTATGCATGGAATTCAAGGCTGATGCAAAGAGGAAACAAATAGGATGGTTAATTGAATGCTTTGTCGAAGTAAAGTATATTTCGAACTTGGTTCTGTAAGTTGTTTATCCTACACCCAGAAAGGACAAAGCAAAAGGCTGCTCATCCGATATATGCAAATTGTACAAGCTCTAGTTGATTTTGTCACCCAAGAACAACATGAAATGCATGGTAGGATATCTTATTGGGCCACTTGCCCATGGCCAATGTGATAACAAAATTTGAAAGCAGCAAAAAGTTTCTGTCTACTTGTCTTTCTATAATTTCTAGCAAATAAAATTAACACGAAGAAGATATACTGCCAAGTCAAGCATCTGTTCTGTGATTGTTCTGCTGGTGTATCATATATTATGGACTAAGACAGCATATTATGGTTGAAATGATTAATATTTTCTACGCCCAAGGGAGGTAACCTGGATAAGGAGCTTCTCCACAGTATCTGAATAGATCTTTAATTTCAGGACAACCATTTGGATAAGGAATCGACCGGTGGAAGGGATCACGCCCTAGTTTTTTACGCCAGAGAGAACCTTTACAGCCATAAGGATCTTCTTGAAATTGAGATCTCACCAATGATTCGCCTTTCAAAGCAGCCTCTTTGGAAGTTGATGAGGCTGGGGTGCCTGAATAAAAGAACCTGGACTCTGGAAAACTAATTGCAGAGCGATGCAAGTTTGCAAATCTTTCCTCTTTGAAATCATAACTAACGACCTAGACCACAAATGTGATAAAAATTAGAATTGACAATCCACATCAAAAGCAAAATGAATTAAACTTCTACATTCTTATTGCTTTTTTTCTTTTTGATGGTATAGAAAGAAGAAGCTGGGAAGATCTGGATGTAGATTTAATATAATCTTCAGTTACTTCTTATTTTTGATCTAGTTCACGGATTTGAACTCATTATTCTGCTTTCTCAATCAGGGTCATTCACACAGCACCAAAAGAAAAGACATTTGGAAACCATTTACTTACAGTTATGTTTTGGGGATATTTTCCAGTAAGTTCTCGGAATCTACACACACTAAAGAGAAGATTCTCAAAGCTATCTCTGGCATGTTCTTCGGTCAATGCCCTCCATCTCACACTTTCCTCGTTACCTGACAATCACACATTTTAATGACAGTAAAATCAAGATCAGATGGTTTGAAACCTTTAAATAGTTGCACACGCCTTGTGTGCTATTCACAACATTTATGAGCTGTGGATTCCTAGCACACATCGGTTTAGACAATGAGTGCATCAGGCAGTAGCAAGAAATTGTCAAATTCCAAGGATGATACTAACCCAATCAAACATGGATCCCTTTAAAAACATGGCCATCAGGATGTAAAATCTATGTCAGAAACCAAATCAGATAAATCATTCACGAAACACAAATTTGGTTTTCATTATTCAGTTGAGTTGCCTAGGAGTTCCCTCAGGACTCATCAACAACAACAAATTCAAAGATTGCCCTAGGCAAACATTGTTCGCTTTTATGCAAATCGCAGTAAACACAAAGACATATTAAATCCAAGTTTATGAGGCATTGTAATCAAATAAAAAACGATCAAACAGCATATGAACTTAGAGAAGCAGAAGAACTCACTGAACCATCCTTTTGATTCAGCAACAGCCCAATAACTCTGTGCTTCACTACGAGGACCAGCATTTTTACGAGTCTCACCACCACTAAACAAAAGCAAAGCCCCATCATCCTTCGAAACAATTTCAACTCCCTCTTGAATATGAGCCACAAAAGTAGCAGCCTGTCCGGGATGCTTCTGATAAGACTCCAAAAACCAAGAATCCTCCCTATCAACTTTCCCACAACTACTAGTATAAACCGAATGTCCAGCAACCATTACAAGATTACTAAGGTTAGCAAATGGATAATCATTCAACCCCAAATCGAGTTTTCCAAAATCATTCATTGTTCGGTGCCGGCTCTCATATAGAAATAAAACAATGAGGATTGTGACCCCAAAAGACAATGAAATGAAGAATAAAAGAAATGGGTGCAATTTGTAAAAGTAATTAAGGCGGTTAGCAAAACATTTGATCATTTTGAAAGGGTGCAGGGAGGAGTTTTTCGATTTTCGGGACCTTCTAAGGGTTCCTGACTCTAAATCAAAATCACCTCTTGGATATGATTTGAAAGCCTTAGTATTATTTGCATATATGTTCATGATACTACAAAATCAAGCATACCCAGATGGGGATTTGGACGTATGAAGCTAAAGTAATGGGATCATAAACTTTCTAAGCACAATAAAATAACAAGAGAGAGGAAAAGATTATAAATTGATCAAAAAAGTTAGGCAAAGCGAAATCTAGCAAACCCAGATGAGGATTTAACGATATTAAACAATAGGATCACGGATTTTGATTCAATTCAACAAGTCAAGTTCTAAGTTTAAGAAGTCAAAAGGTAGATTTTCCACCTTGGAATTGGAAATCAAACATTACCCAGATAGAAATCTTGACAGCAAAAAACCCACCAAGAGAGACTGTGAAATTGTTTTGCGGTGTTTACTGTAGAGGAAATCCAATTGCTCTGCTTGAAATTTCTTTAATCGTGTTGTTAAATGATACTAAACTAAGATTCAGATTTTGAACATTATGTTTAGAAAGATGGTAAGAGGGGAAGAAGATCAAATAACCAAATAGGCCATTAATAGACTGGATTTGATTCCTTCAAAGTTCAAATAGCCCATTTAAACTCAAAGGCCCAACTGCTCTGAATCAATTTGTCGTTGATTCATATCAATGTATTCTTTCATATATCAAATTTTGATAAATCAGCAGGAACATGGGATCTACGTTCAATCTGCACTACTTTGAACTGCACAGCTCCACAATCCCATTTTGCATTTGGATTCCAGGCCCTTTTAATTTTAAGAGATCTTGGGCCTTTGAAATTTAATGGGCTATTTGATATATTCAGCTGGTGCGTACTAGTCTCGGTACCCGTGCTTCACCGTAAGCTGGACTATTTGTTTTAGGATCTTCTTCAAATAAGATTGATCTGCTCATGTGTTCTTATCTTTCTAATGAAATATACAACAGGACACCAGGTAAAATCATGATCAAACACAGTTTCCAACATATATGTGCTTTTCAGTGGATATATGTGCAAATGCCTAACAATCTCATTGATCACTATATCCCTAGCCTATTTCTTGATATAGGTGGGTCGATCCTCAAGGCCACATCATGGTGAACCACTCCAGTTTTCTGCTACAGCATCTTTCCTTAGCAAATTATACAGTAACTGCCTTAAACTTCTGCGTAGATCAGGTGTAAGTTGCAGCAGTGAGTTTTACTCTCTGGAAATGTTGCGAAGATTGTCCATGTCTCAGGCAAGCATTTATAGTGCCAGAATGTTGAATTTTGCAGGTCGGACCTTTCAAATTGTCTCATTATTTCTTATTTTCTCAGGTATATTACATGCTAGGAGATAATCCAAAGAAGATGAGCTACATGGTAGGCTTTGGAAACAAATATCCAACCCAAGTACACCATAGGGTTGCATCAATCCGTTGGGATGATCAAAATTACTCTTGTCCAGAGGGAGATAGATGGTTATCCTCTAAGGAGCCAAATCCAAATATTCTTTATGGGGCCATGGTTGCAGGGCCAGACAAGTTGGACAATTTTTTGGATGAAAGGAAAGTCATGGTTCACCGAGCAACCATAGCGAGTAATGCGGATTTAGTTGTAGCACTGATAGCGCTTCATGATCTACCACACAAGTCTTCTGATTCAAATGACACTCATTTGGGAATTGATCTGCTGGTATCTTTGAAAGTATTCAATTTGTGCCACCAGCTGAATGTATTACAGTTGGTCACTAACTTTCGTATAAGAATGAAGGCAACAAAGAAGAAAAAGGAAAAGTCATGGTAGCTGAGAGTTGGAAGAAACGTACTCGAGGATAAATTCATTTTTCTTCACTTCGCAATCACATAACTAGACTTGTTTCCAAGTAATAAGAGGAAGGAAGGTGGTGAAAATTTTTCTGCTTAACGTTCCAAATGGTTTGTTGAATTTGTCTATGGCCCCGTTTGTTTGCTGGAAAGTAGTTTTTTTTTGGAAAATGAATTCCGAGAAAGTATTTTTCAATGTTTGGTAGTGTAATAGAAAATAAGTTGGAAAACACTTTCCAGTGTTTGGTTATGTCATGGAAAATGAGCTGGAAAATAACTTATTAATGTTTTATTTTTCTCAAGTTTATTAAAATAATGAGGAACAAATCTTACAAATTAAAAAGTTGAATGAGAATGAAATTGAAAAAAAATATAATTTCATAAATTATCTCAAATAAAATAAATAATAATCAAAATAATAGAGATCAAATATAAAAAATTAAAAAAAATAAAAGGTGAATAAATTAAAATAATAATAATTAACATTTCATAAATTATTTCAAATAAAATAAGTAACAATAAAAAAAATAAGGACCAAATTTGATAGATAAAAAATTTCAATAAAAAAATGATAAGAAAATAGCATATAACAATTATAAAAATAAGGACCAAAATTAATATAAAAATTAAATTTTAAGAGATGGAATTGAAAAATAAATATTCAAAACAAATCATATATAACAATCAAAAGTTTGAGGATCAAATTTGATATAATCAGCAAATAATGACATTTCTAAATTTCTCACAACTTCCGGAAAGTGTTTCCGCCCAAATTTTCTAGGAAAACACTTTCCTGAAAACCAAGCCAAATTTTCCTTTGACTGAAAAATATTTTTCATTGACCAACTTTTCTAATGGCAAACAAACACAGGAAAGTTTGGAAAGTGGTTTCCCGGAAACCACTTTCCGGAAAACAAACACAGTCAAAAGGAAAAACATTTTCCTGGAAACCAAACCAAATTTTTCTTTGACTGGAAAATGTTTTCCGTTGACCGGAAAGTATTTCCGTTGACTGAAAAGTGTTTTTCGTTGACCGGAAAGTGTTTTCTGTTGACCAACTTTTCTAATAGCAAACAAACACAGAAAAGTTTGGAAAGTGATTTCCCGAAAAGTGAATTCCGGGAAACAAACATGACCTATATTTCATACCGTGGATGGTGAGTCAAGGAATTTTCTTCAGAAGAGCTTCCGTTGCTTATGGATTTACAGCACCTTCGGACTATAAAGGCTGTGTTTACCAGGAGAGCATCCCAAACTAATCTGTCCATGCAACATCACGTACGTAATCAATTTGTCAATCTAATTGCATAGGGTACGAAGTCCACTGCTGGCTATGATCAGGTGGAAGGACGCAGCAATGGAAAAATTCACTAGCTCTCATACCAAAGATACCTTCGCTTGAAGACATATTTTCTTGGAATGTTGCTAGGAGCTCAACACAAACTCTGACAACAAGCCCCTGAAGGGCTAACGAGGGAGGAAGAGGCCAGGGTAACTACTTACATGATTTTTCTAGCTTCAACTTTTGAGAATAAAAATAACCGTCGGATGCTCATCCAAAAGATCCGATCCTATGATGATCAGGTCGGAGAAATCTAAACAAAATGCCTTTCCGGCCAGATATGGACATTTTTTCAAGATACAGTTTGTGGACATTACAGTAAGTTAGTGTTACAGCATATTTCCCACATAACTCGATCAGCTATTCACAAAACTCATAGTTACACGAAAGAAACTAAGAAGAAAACTAGAAGTTATGTAAAAGACAAACTCTGTAAATTTGCTTTGCTTTCTTCGTGTGTTTTTTCGCCCATCTTCGTGTGTTTTCACCTTAAGTGGACTTCAACCTATCCAACCCGTACAATATCTCCGACATGGAAGAAAAGAAATGATCTAAGTAACCAGAAACATAGCAGAGACACTTTATATAAAGGTCAGGACACATCAATTTGGTGGCTTACCAGAACAGAGTGGATCTCTTCTAAAAAAGGCACAAGTAGTGAGATCAATGTTTGCACATCCTCTTTAAGGGTGTCGTAGGTTTCGTCTTTTGGCATGAGCAGATCAATCAAGGTTTTATTATCAGGTACTAATTTAAGAGCTACCTGCAAAACATTATTAATTTGTCAGTTCAAGATTGGTTTCAGTAGTTAATATGACACGTGTATCCCATATGTTACAGCAGCAGTGTTTAAGTTCTGTGAAACAAAGAATGTAAGTAACAAGGCTCATATAAGTACTTTATAAGCGGCTGATGAAATCCAACCATGCCATGGCTTTAAAGTGATGTTGTAAGATTCTTCCACGAGTTTCTCCATTTCCTGACCAGGATCCGCCACTAACCTTTCTAACAAAGCAACCGTAAAATCCAAGGATCTGGGGAGGAAAATGAGTTTCATTGTGATCTAAATTAATACTGAGGATGCATCTGATGAAATATGCCTAAGCCATGATGTTAGACGTCCAACTACCAGGTTTATAAATGTAATTGAACAGAACCTGGATCAGAACTTTCTAATTTGACCCTAAATTAACACTCCATCACAGCATGGATGGAATCAAGCATGCCAATCCAGATTATGGCAGGGTAGGTGCTAAGCTGTGTCGAGTAGTTTTCAGTTTTGGAAGGTCTAAAGTTAACAAAAAAGAAGTGTAGCAGCATGTGTCTGCATTTTGCAGAAACAAACAAATTAACATTGTAGTGAACCGGCCATTAAAAGGGTTTCTCGATTTCGATTTGTCGGCCATTAGGCTAGATAATTACTGAGAATAATGTTCAAGAGCTGCCAAGTTGAACTAATTAATTATACTGTTGATATCAGTGTTACTGACACAATCCACTAAGTTGCAAGCTGTTATTGTTGATTGAATAAGTATATAACTAATGCGTGCCTCTGATTTAAAAATAAACAAATCGTCCGCGGCAGGGATTAGATTTGCATCACTTTATAACTGATAATTGTCTATACCTGGCAAGCCAAACAGAGGCTTTACTGCAGCTGGCACCCTTTCTTGCACCGCCTTCATCGGCCTCTTTCTTTAAAATCTCAACCAAATTGGAGTACATTGAAGGATCAGAATCACATAGCATCTTCAATCTCTACAAATGAAACAAAGGGAAAAAAATACAGAGAATAGAGAACCACTGTTCTGTTAGCATTCGGAAAGGAAAATGACAAATGTTGAACATGGACAGTAATAACCTAGTCTGGTTAAACAATGAAGCCTCGGAGAGCACGTTTGTTGAAATGTCAAGATCAGGGGTGTTTTGTCACAAGAGTAATTGAAAATAAAACACTTAAACTGGGCTGCAATCTTCTTTCTTTACCTGAATATTCTGATCAATATCTTGTCTCAAAACTGTCATTGTTGGGCCTATCTTATCTTCATAGAGACAAGAACAGAACGACACAGAGAGAAAGTCAAGGTGATTGCACGTCTTGAATGAACAAGTAGATAGAGATAGAATTAAGAGAAACTAATTACCAAGAACCTGAATAACAAGGTTGCAGACATACATAAAAGGCCTTGTGGGTATATGAACAGTAGTCCTATCGTGATTGTCACCTGTAGGCTTGAGTTTGATCAGCATCGAAAGTTCTTCAATTGCAGACTTGATCTCTGATCCCTTCTCTATTTCTCTGGTCCTTTTCATTTTTTAAGATGATTCTTGGCTCTTCTTTCACAACTAGGTCTTAGGCAACAAAAGGGTTTCTTCAATGTCTAAGCTTGCACTTGCAACTAGAGAATCGTAACAGAGAAATGGAAGCTTTTAGAGTTTCGTCTCAGTGGCCGTTGTTTGTGAGTGAAAGTTTTGAAAGACTAACAACTTCTTTAAGGGTTGAAGTAATAGATTCAAGTATTCTTTAAGACATTGATGGTGACATTGTATTTGACCTTTGAGTTATCTGTCAGCTTATCCTATTTACTATTTCAAATTAATATAATCTTGCCTCTGCATATCTAATCCCAATCGTCAGTTCTATCGTATCATGATTTGTCAATGTTTTAATATGAGTATGCTGATGTGGGCCCTTTGCGTCACAAAAAAACTATAATTTCCCTGTACCAGTTGTGGTGCAAGGGCCGCAGGAGGAGCTGATTTTCAACTTAAGCTATCATATTTTCAATAAAGTCCTAGTTGTGTTTGAAACTTGCAATTTGGGTTGGCTGAATAAATCTTTTCTTTCTTTCCGATCCATTTCATGCTTGAGATTCTTCATGATGAGTGCATGTGAAAATCATTTTAATTTCCTTCTCGTAATTACAGCTAGTAATTATTTTGCTGACATTCGTGCGTGCATCGAGAATAATCCATGTTGTCTGCATCGATTCTTACAAATCAAAAACAAATTTATATAGTCAGTTTAATCAAAATATGTACATGCATGTCGAAACCAAAGAAGATATAACTATGAAGATTTCAACTGTAAGGACTTAAAAATGAAATGCGTATATTGTATTAGAACACATGAATAAATCTCTTTTAGTGTGAAAACAAACCTTCTGATAAATATATTATTTTGTAGTTATGTGGGTGTTTTGCAGTAATTCCAATATTTATTGCTGAGTTAAATTAGGATGATAAGCGTTATTTTGAGTATTGGGAGACCTAACAAAATACCTGATTACCACCAAAAGCCATAATGTTATGTTGGCATGATCATATCCATCATAACGAGGCCAGAAACAAGCAAGCTTTGTCAGAGGAAGCTATAAACATGATCCAATCCTTCAACGTCTCACAATTAAACCCTTCTGCTTGAGTAAAACCAAACTTCATTCCAGATTTTTTGAGCCAGCGTATAATCTCTCAAAGAATGGAAAAAATATTCCTCTTGCAAGTTACATCTATTACAAATGGCACTTGTAGAGAGCTCTCGATGGTAAATGAGTGTCTTAGTAGGAAGCCGATCGTGGAAAGCCAACCAGATCAGTGATTTAATATTCTCTTTTGTTTGTAAGTTCATCAACCATTTCCATTTACCCTCATAGGCTAGCTAGAGTCCTGATTAAGACAGAAGCCACGAGTAAGCTGGCTTGGAATTATAAACATTCGACGTCGAGTTACTCCAAGAAACATAATCATCCAAATCAGCAGTATATATTAAATCCACCATGAAGTTTTCAGAGGGATATCAATCGGACGTATCCAATATTCTTGCCTAAAATTTTAACGATTATTTAACGAGTCTCCCCAAGGGTAACATAACTTGTTAAAGGTATTATCATCAGGAAAAACCTTCGGCAACAGACGATTTCCATTTTCGTACTCAATACGTACCAGTTCTTGCCCTAGCATGTCCATCTTTTCTCTCGGGCATGGGGGACTTTTTGGTCCTATGACTTTATCTCTCTAAATGACACCTTGCCACCCTGCACTTCCTGCGTTCTGCCCTTACTCCGGTTTCCACCTCCTCTGTACGGTGGTTTGTCTGGTATATGTTCTCCCCTCAATTCTCTCTCAGCAACATGGATATATACTTGAATCGAATTAAAAGTCATGAGCATGCACATTCACGCTTTCAATATGTCTTTTTAATTTTTTTTTTCTATCAAGTTGGTCTATAAAATTTTCGGCAAAACACAGCCAACGCCACAAGACCTTTATTTTTATAAAACATATTCCAAATTAATGGAAAAATAACACTGCTACTATCCGAGGAACAACGCTCTTTGACGATAATGGAACACTTAACGAATTATAGAGAAAAAAATTAGTAGAGCTAGGGATTAGGTTAAAAGAAGATAAATAAATATGGAATGATACAATCAATCCTATTATACTGTAGGAGGGTGGATTTGAGAAGGTAGCAGCATCCTTTTGATGCTCCGGTGGGACCTCCTATATAGAATAACCAGACCACTCTCTGGAGTGACCTTCGTTGTCTCTCTCCCTGGAAATGGAATATTTCCATTCTAGAAAGTCATGCAGAAAATACTGGTTATTGTCATAACTATTTTTGTGTGTGTGTGTGTGTGTGTGTCTCTCATTTTACCTAGCTATGATCCACTGTGAGATATGTAATTGGAAAACATAAAACACATCATGCGAAGTTTTTTTAATTGGAAAACAAAAAACACTTTTATGAGATTTCAGAATTTTTAATTTTCTTTCATTTCCTTATTTTTTTTCTATTGAAGGGTTTTATTGTAATATTTAACTTTCCAACAAAATGTTTCCCTTTTAAACTCTAAGAGAGTTACAAATTAAAACGTTAGTATTGATCATTTGAGTTTAATTCCTGTCTTGGAAAATAAGAAATAGCTAGAGACACACAGGACTTAAACCTCTCGACAATTTTTGTATCCTTAGAAAAAACGCTCAGACAGAAAAAAGGATGCAGGCCATTGGGATATTTAATAAAAATATGCTTTCAAGATCACTGGATTTTGACATTGAAACGGCTTAAAGAACACCGTGGATTCATTTGACATTGTAGACCAATTGTTGGATTTCTACTTATTTATTTCATCCATAATTATAACTCTTTAACTAGTTGCAGGGTACTTACTAGCAGTGGCGGAGCCAGAATCTTTTTGATGAGGGGGTAAATTACTAATAAATACTATGACTTTTCAATATGATTTTTTTTTAACTTGATTGAATTACATGATTTGAAGTTTTGAATAATTATTTATTCTCAAGGGATTTACGCTTGAAATACTTGTATAATGACGTGTTAATTTAATCAATGAACCTACTGATTTTTTTTATTATCATTAGTGTCTACATAATAATTAACACAACTACATAATAATAAAGTCAGTTGAGTTACACAATAATTCTAAATCTTTCATATGATATTCATAGCAAAATATACATCAATTCATCAAAACTCATTTTAATTCATATCTATATATATATATATATATGATAAGTATGTTGATTAAATTATACGTAATCATTTTTAGACATTTAAATTATTTATAGACACACACAAAAAAATTGTATGAACTCACTGAGTCAAATATGTGAAACAAGTTTTAATACTATACTATACTTTCAAATAAGAAAAAATATCGAGAGAGAAAAAGTGTAACTTATAGGACTTAAACCCATGCCCTCTCCTAACTCCAAGCATTTCGTTAATAATTAATTACAAATAAATTTGTGATATAAAATGACAATCAATATATGTACATTGTAAATTAAGATACCTCAATTAAATAATTAATCTATAATTATAGAACTAAGAGACCTTAGTTAAATAATTTTAATAATCTACTATGTCAATATAAGAGATGTCAAGAATAGTGGTTTTGCATGAACATTAACTTATTCATTTATAATAAGAAAAAAAACA
>Ga0307509_10010391_pt1 | contig 11418 bp, 12 predicted proteins | sample 10_EM_MG_FD_202245 | JGI IMG/M metagenome (GOLD analysis project Ga0307509, IMG submission 202245) | Populus trichocarpa ectomycorrhiza microbial communities from riparian zone in the Pacific Northwest, United States - 10_EM | ecosystem: Host-associated > Plants > Roots > Unclassified | place... | reverse complement strand
GTCCATATTTGTTGCCTACTCAGTGGTTATCTTGTGTATTTGCACTGCTTATTTCTTAATATCTATTTTTCCATTTCTACTATTGGTATCACTCACAGCTTCTGTTGTCTTCTTTCCTCCATATTCTGACTTATTCCTTGCGATTTCAATTTCTATTTGAATTACTGCTTTTCTCTTGTCTGGTCCCGTATTTGTATTATGTCTAACAGTTTCTCTGACTCTTCTCCTTCTCTCCGGCATTGTCCCTTTATCGTGACTTCTTCTCGCAGTTATCTACTTGTTGCAACGTATCATTTCATTTCATGGCCATCATGGTGGGCCTTGTACCTTTGATCGCGCCGCCGGCCATCATTGTAGGCCTTGTATCTTTGATCCCGCCGCCGGCCTTCCTTGTGGGCCTTGTACCTTTGATCTCGCCGCCAGCCTTCATTGCGGGCCTTGTACCTTTGATCTCATGGCCAGGACTGGGGCCATAATACCTTTCCGTCTTGTGCCACCATTGGGGCCTTGTTCCTTTGGTTTCGTTGCCTGTTGAGGGCCTTGTTCTCATCCCTCTTGTTGCTTTTGGGCTTGTTTCTTGGTTATGGTATGTGCGATAGCTCCGTGTGGGTTGTTGTCTCCTTGGCTGTTAGTTACTTGTCTATTTCCTCAAGAGTGCCTCGTTTGGCAGTGTCTTTGGTCCTGTTGTGACTCTGAGTCCTGTTCCTAGTCAATATACTTAACTCCTAACCCTAACCCTTCTATCTACCATCCCACCTGAAGTGGCTGGGCTTCATCTTCACCCCCGCCTTTGACCCGAGGTCCCACTTTTCCAGGAGGTAAATACTTGGAAATGCCGCCCTAGCCACGATTCGCCGCCTCTCCCCCCCCGGGATACGCCTCCCACCATACCGCTGGCTCTCCTTGGCGCGTTCGCTCCTTGCCCCGATTCTTCTGTATGGGTCCACTGTCTGGTACCCTCCCCCATCAATCATGGGCCCGATGTCCGTTTTCTGGCACCGAGTCTGTAGGTGGATCACCAACTGCTTCTCCTCCACCAACATAACCTGTGTGCACAGGGAAGCCTTCCTTCCCCCGCTGCCTGTTATGGTACACCACCAACGCCGCCTTGCTGGCCTAAGACTTATCTGCTCCCTCCCGGAGATAAACTCCGCCACAGCATGCCTCCCTAAGTCCGTCCCTACATTCTCGCCCCACCGCCCAACCTTGATTGCGCGTGGGAAAATTACCTCCCAACCCTATCTCTTCTTCAACCTTCACTGGCGTTCTTCTCCGGACAAGACCAGGAACCCTAGGTACCGACACAACGCCATCACGGCTTTGTCTAACACGGCCATCCCCCTCGCACATGACGCCTCTACATTGTTACCCATCTCCCTCCACTTAAATGACTACCTGCCCCCAGTCCCGGGGGTTATCCCCTCCTATGCTCGCCTCAAGTTATGGGCTAAACCACTCCTCCTCTCCGACTGGTCTGCCATCCCAGCCCCCCGTACTACCCCTTCCCGCCATCGACACGCCCCCATCCCTTCATTGGCTTGGGCAAGTTTGTTGTAGGCAGGATACACCACATGCGCTCTGGGCAAAGTTACCTCGCGGCTCACCCCTCATGGGAGAATCCTAATACCGACACGTCCTGCCCATTGTGCTCTGAGGCCCCACAGATCTTCGAACATGCCATCCTGTCCTGCCCCTCCTCCGCTCGTCAGAGATCCCGCCTCCTCCAAGGGGTTCCAGACTTGACTCCTGAGGCCCCGATCTGGTCCGACCAGCAGTTGCTCATTGCCCTGGCTGAGTTCATTCGCACTACTGCCACCGGTTTCCCCCCCAGGATGCCCCCGCTTGCTCCCTCCCTCCACACACCTTCAAACCCCCTCTTTCTGTCTACCGCTCTTTCCGCCGCTGGCCCTTGAGACTAGTTAAGCGGTTTATATTCTCCTTGATTTTAGCTACGGCTGCTCTGCAACACTTATTGGTCGCGTTGGGGGAACTGCTTATGATTGTTTCTTTTGTCGATTGTTAGTTTGATTTTCGGTTTTGTTTTGGCCATATCGTTAAAGATGCAGGTCATTTCTTGTACCGTATAAAAAATTAACATATTATTTAAAAAAAAAAAAAAAAAAAAACGGTCACAGTAGTTAGAGCTCTTCATGCAACCATCTAAGTAATACACCACTCAGATACTGGGGCCCGGGCCAAGCCCATTGACAGTGACCTTGTATAGGTGCAATATGTGTGAGATACATAATGCCCTTATCTCTATGATACCTCACTGGTATGCGAGTACTCTATTCCTACACGATAGGACTGCCTACGATCACTACACCTGCAACGAACGCAAGATGTTAGTCTATAACGATAGACCAAGCAAACCACGTAGACTATGTTGTTAGTCTATGATAGTCACAATCGTCGTTCCCCATTACGAACACCTTGAGGAAGGCTGGTTTGTTACAGCGAATAACACACAACAAATGTTTCCTCAGGTTGTGGTGAATAATCCGCCATTATAGAATCCTCCTCAGACTCCCAGTAGTGCAAAGTAAATTGAGGCTGCCCCGCCGAATCTCCAAGGGCCAAACCAACCTCACTTGAAAGCATCTGCAATTGCTGGTCCGTTTGCAAACAAATCTAGGGTGGCTGTCACAAATCGTGACTTTGAAAGACTGGATTCACATTATTAATAGTTATGAGTTATCAGTATGTTATAGTTCACACTATAAGCTCAGTTGACTTATAGTTCTCACATGATTCGCAATTGCGTATCATTATTATTTGTTCATTTGTGACTCACGATTGTGAGTCAGAAATGATGTAATGACTTTCGCGTGTGAGTTAGTTTGTAGTCACGATTTTCACTCATGTGAGCGCTTTACTCATATGAGTAGTTTTATGATTTATTATTGGTTAACGTAGGTTGCGGATGACTCAACAAGGAGAGTCTCCAGGGTTCGGCTTGTGGGAAGAGTCTCTATATAAAGCCGATTGGATATAACTCCAAATAACCTCCATCTTAGGCCTCTGCCAGAGAGCGAAAACAGTTCCACGGCTGCTGAAGTGTCTTTTGATTTCAGCGCCACCAGAGCAGCGTGCCTTCTCAGATATCTAGATGTGCATACTCTGAGTCTGGAATCTTCACCAAAGGTGACCGTGGGGCTAACGTTGCACGCTGCATTGACCCCAACCCCATTGTGTCAGCTATCTCGGAGCCTTGAGATCTTTAAATCAGAACTCAAGGACACAGTTCATAGTCATCAGGGAACAGAGGAGGAGGGAAATAGTGAAAACATATAAGACGGTACATAGGAAATGGTGTGTTTGTAGAGTAATATATTGTAATAATTATTTCGTATTCCTAATAAAAAAGAACCAAAAGTAGAAATAGTAGACCTCATTGCCAGAGCTTTAAATGCAAAAGAAAATGCATTCCAGGAGACGTGGCGATATCGTCAGAAGTAGTTTATCAGGCATCATAGGCCACTATACCAGAGTCAGGGTATCGCAGCGCAGAGAGTCAGAATATGTAATGAAAGAATCAGTGGACGTAGAGTATTTGAAGTAAAATCTGGAAGAAGTCATCACTCATATAGAGAGGATGGATCAGGATCATGAGATCCTGATACGGGACCACTAAGCAGAGATATCTGAACAGGATGTGTCCAGATGAAAGAAGCTCTAACTACGGAGGAGAGAGATTTGGTGTCAAGACGCCAGACCACAGTATCAGATGATGTGAAAATTATGTAGGGTATAATTTCGACTATTCTATACTTTCTGCTGAAAATATCTTTCAAGGAGTGAAGATCAGATATTTACTCATATTTATTACATGAATCATTTGTAATAATATAAGTCAATAAACTAGGTTGGGTAAAAGCTAATTACTAAGACTTGGTAGATAACTAAGGTTAATAGTCTTGAGAATAGATTGAGATTATCTAGGAAGTCACAAGTAAAGAGTGTATAAAAAAGAAGGGACATCAAGAATATATTTTTCTCGAGTTAAACTTAATATCTTGATAAGAGCAAAGCTCCATTGCTTGAAAATAGTCTGAAGTATGAGAGACAATTCTCTATTTGAATTCCACATAGTTGTACTGGAGAACAATAGGTAATAATATAGCTGGAGTTGTGTCCTGATACACTCAATGTCCTGAAAACCAATTGAAGATCAGAACGCTATTGATGAACATCAAATAAAAAGAGATAGAATATAATATAACTATAAATTAGGGATCATTGAAGATGTGTTTTTTCCTAATATCTAACATGTAAATTAAATATAAATAAATATATCAACGACTCATTACTGTTATTATTAATATCTCAAACTTTTTAAATCAATTATGCAATTTGAGATAATATACAATCTTTTCATATTGTAATAATTAGACATAATATATTGAGATATAAATTGTAAAATAGAAAATACAAATAAAGTGTAAACTGATAAGAAATTCAAAACATGATTGAGATATTATATTGTCTTTTCAAATCTTTCCAATACCTGTTCATATTGCAATTTTTCCATAAAGAGAATATCAGGAGATTGATACTTAGCAGGAATAGCAGAGGAATAATCAATATACCACTGACTCCACTGATCCTCTTTAGAACCTTTTGCAGGAAGAATTCTTAACTCAGGATCTTTTTCCCAAGAGTTATGTTGTAGTGGAACCCAGTAAATTCTTGGTAGTTCACCTTTTGATGAGTTCCTTTGTAAAAAGGAATATTTAGAAGGGGAAGGAAGTAAGAAATTAGATCTGACAAATTGTGTTTGCACAAGAAGGTACTCCCAACATCTTGCAGTTTCCAAATCACAACAACTGGTAATTGTTGTTAAGCACTTCTGAAAAAATAAGCGGTATGGTTTGTCATTCCATGCTTTTCTCATTTCCTGCTTATCCCATTTGTCATTGGTATGAAATAAGATCTCCCATCTCTCCTGCAAGTTTATCTTATGTTTGTTGGAAAACTTAATCCTGGAAAATTTAGAAGGTGCAAAGGATATGATATTTTCATAGTCCAAGGGTAATTGCCCTTTTAGAGCTTTCTCCTTCTTTTCAGCTGCTTGCTCAATCCACTCAGGAGCAGAAAATTTAAACAGAGCTGACCAAACATCTGTTCTAAATTTCTGAATAACCATAGTACCCAAGAAGGCAAGAATCTTGTAGGTCTTATGACTATTAGGATCTCCCAATCTCTTCAATAGTCCACCCAACTGCTCTGCAATCTCCCACTCATTCTTCTGAGATAATAAATATCTTGTCTTATTTCTCCCAGTTGAATGAATATGAATAAACTTAAAAGCCTTGGATTTGGAAAAGACCTGATCTAATCTCCACCTATTCCAATCTATTATTGAGAAAGGTAACCAACCAAACTTGAATATTTCTAGTTGGGACTTCATAGATAATCCAGCTATTGTATTATCCCCTGAGCCTATGGTTTCTCTCCATAGATCACCATAAGCAGGTAGAAGAATAGTGGTATATGAGGCTTTAACAAGTTGCAAGAACATCCGAAACATGCGTGACAAATGCTCCACCTCATCACTATTTGGCTTTTGCAATCTGCTTGCTGTATATTCCAATGCTAATCCAAATCTCAGCATATTTGTATAGAGAAAGTGAAAAGCTTCCTCAGCATTTTGTGAAAAGATGCAATCAAATGTTTGTAGCATAGATATTTCAGTCTCTCTGGCTGCCAATGAATGAAATAGTTGAAAAGATATTCGATGTTCTTGTCTAATCCCAAAAGATCTTTTCTGCTTGATGGCTTCTCTTAATGCTTGAAGAATTCTATCTCTTGAGTGAAGATAAGACTTTTCCAGTTTTGCAATATCCACCTTAAAGCCATCCTTTTCTCTGCTTGCAGACTGCCATAGTTTGAAGATTTCAGGACTTAAAGAGAGATAGTCCAGGCTGGTATTTTCAAAAGGGTATGTTCCAGCAGCATCAAAAAGAGATTTCAAAGGTGAATAGTATTGAGAATATCTCAATCCAGACTGATAATGTGAGGAACTCTTAGAATATTCCAAAGTCTGATTTGCAGTCAAAGAATTCAATGCCCAAGTATAGTTAGAAACTTTGATGCCAGGAGAACTCTCTCTGATATGTAGACCCTCTTGCTTCAAACAACATGACTTATAGAAGCAGATAGTATTTCTCTTTTGACTTAGAAGTTCTTGTCCCAAATCTAGGAACTTGAAATCAGGGTCTAAACAGGTAAAGTCCAACTCTCCATCCAAGAGTTCTGAGAACAACTGCCAAGTTTCTCCAACAGTAGAACCCTTCAACTGTAATTTCAAGTCCTTTGCATCAAGCAATAAAAACATTTTTTGAAAATGTTGATAACCTGGTTGCTGGGAAAATATATTCATATCTTTCCAAACTTCCTTAAAGAACTTTCCTGAAAGAAAGTAATGCATCTCCTGTCTTTTACCACTCTCAAATCTGCCATCCTTGATTCCCAATTCTCTTCCTCTAGCAAAGGTATACATAGAGGCCAAATCAAAAGATAGTGGAAGATGTTGTAAAATATCTGCTGGATAATGACGACCGATGGAAGGAATAAATCCCATATTCATCCATTGTTGTAAATGATGATTACTTATATAGGATGAATTGTGATGGGTTGGATTCCAGAGAGAGGGAAGAAAGACATAAAGTGGAATATGAAGACTTGAGGATAGATGTCCTAGGTAAAAGTGGGGAATATGATGCAAGGGAACTTGGTGGGTATGTAAATTTCCAGAGGGAGATGGTATTTGAATAGTTGAATAGAGATGAATATTGCTGGAAATATTGTGTAAACAGCTTGGTGAAAATTGAACTCTTAGTCCTCTCTTAGCAACTGATAAGCATGTTGCTTTAGCAATAAAGCTATCAATATCATAGGAAGTAAGCCAAGAGGTATCAGAACTGTTTTCTAAGGGCAGAAGTAGTGTTGGTGGCAAAGTATTGTGACAACTACTCCCACAAAGCAAACTCTGCCATTGTTTGATAGATATCTCTCCTGGATAACCAAAGTTACCAGGTTGTGGATAGTCAACTGGCAAGAATTGATTCAACAATTGAGTAATCTTTGATAAAGACCAGGGAGAATTTGGAGAGACAGTAGCAGTTGGAGATGAAGAATGAGTTGAGCAAGCAAACTGTAGGGAATATTGCTGAAGGAGAAAATCTGTAGTATTGGAAGAATGATCCTTCTGAGTACTTTCTTGATCATCTTCAGAATCTGAAGAAATTTCAATAATTTCAGGCTCAAGAGATTGTGATATCTTCGACGAAGAGGATAGACTGGAATGTGGAAGAGATGAACCCAGTGCTGAATCAGAAAGGTTTGTGAACTGTGCTGTAGTCCCTGGAGATGACAACTTCTTGAGAGTATTATTGTTGAGGGTTCTCCTATCAGGTCTGAAATCTTTAAAATAAGATACTTAGTATCTTTAACTATAAAGTAAATAGAGAAGAGAATAGATTGAGAGTAAATATATACCAGGAGAAAGATAATCAGACTTAATAAGTTGAGAGGAGTCAAATATATTTTCTTTAGATATATATTAGCACTTATAAGATATAGTATTTAATGAAAATAATAACTTACCAATATCATTTGATATTGCAGCATTTTCAATATCACTTTGTGACAACTGTGAAAGTGTCTCCTGACCTATTATTATTAGCCTTAATTATCCTTTATTTCCATATATGCTGCTGTTTACCAATACAAGATAATCTTAAAACTATTATTTGCTCAATTAGCTCATTTTCTGAAGTATATTTCTCCAATTTAAGATATACCTTTTTTCCCTTTTCCCTTCCGAGTATCATATATTTGATCCCTCTTTTCCCTATCATCTTCCTTATCCCCATTGTCTGTTTCTTCTGTAAATATATTTCAATATTAGAAATAAATTCAGAATTGTAAGTATTAAAATTTACCTCCAAGTATCATCTGAATATCTGTAATTCTTATTAACAGTTATTCTTGAGTTAGAGAAATAGTATTTACCTTCATATGAGAATGATGCATGAGACTCCAAACTTTGCTCTTTTCCAATGTCTATTCCATGTATCAACTGCTCCAATCCTGTCATCCTTGGCCATTGGTGATGGTTTCTCCTTGTTTCCACAATCCTCCTTGTTTCCACAATCCTCCTTGTTTCCTGTTCACTTATTTCTATATTTTCACCTTATAGTTAGTATTATTACCTTATTTGTTAATATAGACATACCTGATATATCTTCCTCAACATCTACTCCTAATTAGTTTAAAAATATATGTAATTTATAAAATATTCTATCTTACCTTCATCATCAATACAGGAACTTTCATCCCTATCAAATTCTTCCCTTTTTCCAACTTGCATATTATGAAGTCTCTCCTCCAATCCAATCACCCTAGGCCATTTCCTAGATTGTATTCCAAGTAATGATTCCTCTTCTGAATCTTCCTCATTCACAATATTCTCCTCCTCTTCTGAATCTGTAATCTCAATAATATCTGCTATATCACCCTTTATTATAATCAAGAATTTCAGTAAAGTTCTCTTATTCATAATCAAATAGAAATAATAATAACTTACAAGATTGCTTTTGAAGCCTGAAGTTGGCTTAGAAAGTGGTTGTATTTCTTGTTTGTCATGTAGATCTCTCTGTATATTTATCAAAAGATATTCCATTACTCAATCAGTAAACCATTTTAATATTAACACTATATTTATTACAAAATATATTTATTTCAATTAACTTTACTTACCAGATTGATTCCTGATGATTCTGCTTGTCCAGTTGAGTTTGACATGGAAAATAATTTTTCATTCTGATCTATCAGTATAAAACATTTATATTAGTAGAGCTCTAAAAATTTGCAATATAAATATTGTGGAGGAAATAGTTACAACTAGAGGAAGTTTGATTTTCTAAAAACAATTAATAAGTATAATAGATTAGTATTTGAAATAATACAAGAAAAATTGAAAGAGAAACTTTCATGAAGGATTGTCTTACTTGTATCAATACTTTCTGATATTATATCAGATGATTTTTGCTTCTTATCTTGATATCTTTTTCTATCAGAAGCTTGTTTGACTTGCTTTTTGTTTTCTTCAGACTTTCCTGGTCTTCCTCTTCTGTTTGGCAACATGATTATAGTTTGTAATAATAAATTGAGAGTTAGATAATATCAGAAAAAATCTGTGCTAGAGAGGAATAATATAAGTCAAGGACATTAGAGAGTAAGAGGAAAAAGCAGGAATAGGTATGAAAAAGAGGTATTTAAAGTTTAAAACTTACAGCTGATATAATTGGTTAAAAAGCTTATATAATCTGAATCAAGAATGCAACCTAGTAGCTATATTTAATTCTAGTTAAATCCATCCCTGTTAGTTCACTGATTGTGATAGATCATATTCTTAGCATTTGTCTTCTCTCATATATATGATGTATATTTCCGTCTGGTATACAAGCTGACTAAGTAACTATTTCTTTTATTAATTAGAGTAGTAAAATATCTGTTGCCCACAAGTTATAAATAATAACACTTAAATGAAATTTTCTTTATGTAGTACTTGAATGATACTTAGTATTATGCACAAGGCTATTTTAAAATAGCTTAGTATCTAGTAGAAATACTCAGAGCATCCCTAGATCTGAGTAGCCCAGTTAGAAATACTATTAAAGAGGTTTAATCTAGAAGTACTACTTATGATAATACAAACCACTTATCTAGTCTGTAGTAATACTTCTTCTTCGAAGTGAGTTGAAAGTCTAGCCATATACATTTGTCTTTTTAGCATATAAATTACTAAGAAGTCAATTGATATACATACTTTTACAAATACAATAAGTATAAGGAAAGAAGTATAAGAGAGGAAAAACAAGAGTGCAAAGAGAAACATTTTCAAGATCAAAAAGAAAAATAGAAGTATCTGAGATACGAGTAGTAATAGTAAAGGCAGAATGTATAGATATATAACATAATAGAGTTCGAATGTGTAGTAAGCATAGCATAAAAGCGATTGATAGTAAAAGTGAAAGAAGAAGCTGGAGCAATATATGTAGCCCTAAAGATATACATGGGAGTAGAAAAAGAGGTAGTAGGAGACGTGGTTGTAGCAGAAGCAATAGAGCAGAAATACAATATAGAACTAATATTTACCTAGAAGACGTAGTTGTAATATTCTTGCTGAAGGAAATAGTCTATCTATCATTGCTATTCTGCTCTGATGCAAGATTTGACCTTAGTTACTTTCTATATAGATATTTATTTCTTGCTAATGAATGTTATTATGCTTGAGCAACTGAAACAAATAGGAAGAGAAATACAAAATACAGACATTAGAAGGTTAAGTTTGCCGAAAAGGATCAATTTCTTGGAGAAAATCTTGAGTAGGAAAAATATATATTTCTTAAAGAAAATCTCCTCTTGCCTGAATATATTTGGAGAAATATTCTTCTATAGCAATAAATATCTTAGAGAAAATCTTGCAGTGAAGACCATCTTTATTATTAAGAAAATATTTTGTCTAAGGAAGATATGTTCAAAGCAAGTAGTTTGTATAAGATCTTTGCTTGGAAGAAAATAGTTTATATAGTAGAGTCATTTCTAGAGAGAAAAGAATTTCATATTGGAAACTCCTTTCTAGTAGCAAAATTATTAGAGAAGAGAATATCTTTTCTCAAGATAAAATATTTAGAGAGGAAAGTGTCTATAAAAGAAAATGATGAGTGTCAGAAAATTCTTGATATGAGAGAAGTATTCTGAGACAGAAATCAGTTCAAAAGAAGAGATTTCTTTATGTGAAGAAAAGATATAATGTTTAATATTGAAGAAAAGAATAGTAAGTTGCTTATAAAATATTGTAAATGCGGTTGTAAAGATTGAAGTTCTATCCCATGATAAGAACTACACATGTAACACAAATTTGCCATACAAACTTTTTTTTTCCACCATAAAAAGTATGAGATGTACACACTAGCAAAAGCCACAGTGTGGAGTGTGTGGCACAACTTTCATTGCACAACCATTTTTTCACCAGTTAATTAATTAAAATGCGGTTTGGTTTATTTGAAAGCTGGGATTCAGGAGATCTTATTAATAGTATTTTTTCTTTGAAATAAAAGGGTTGAATTTTGATGACTTTCTTGAGATGTGGTGAGTTTCTTGATTCTTGTGTTACCATGGAGAAAATCTAACCCTGGCGCTGGCTATAGAGAACTATCTACGAACATAGCCTATACCTGTGAAATTGTTTCCTTCAGGAAACCTGTTTCCTTTGTGACAATCTTTGCTATGAGAACTATCTACAAGGATCATCTGTACCTGTGAAATTCTTTCTGTATAGAAAACTATTAGACTTGCGAAGGTTTTAACTGTGAGAACTGTCTATGAAGATAACCTATACTAGTGAAA
>Ga0307509_10010390_pt1 | contig 11420 bp, 12 predicted proteins | sample 10_EM_MG_FD_202245 | JGI IMG/M metagenome (GOLD analysis project Ga0307509, IMG submission 202245) | Populus trichocarpa ectomycorrhiza microbial communities from riparian zone in the Pacific Northwest, United States - 10_EM | ecosystem: Host-associated > Plants > Roots > Unclassified | place... | reverse complement strand
TTCTTGTTATCTGCCCATCATAGGTTTATTTTTGCTTTTTCATCATACTGGTTTACAAAGAGCTAATCCCTGTTGCTACTTTCCAAGTTTTCGTGAGTTTTGGTTGCTGTTATCGGGGCAGGGATAGACTACCCCCCTTCCGGTTTTTCATGACCCCCCCCCGAGTACGAGTGCGGCCGATAGATATATCCGTCACGTGCTTTATCAGGGCACAATGCAACAACAAAGTTCACCAAAGTTTTCTTATCATATCGTACCCACGTGACGGATATATCTATCGGCCGCACTCATACATGCAATCGCAGAGTGCCACCTGCCGGGATTGCGAGTCAGGAAACCTGGGCTGTAAAAGATTCCGAAATCCGAATCCCAGGGATCGTTGTGGCTAGCTGGTTATTATTTTTCTGCCAAGCCTACACTATCATTTCCGAGTCTAACATCCAAGGCCGCCGGGGTTGACTTCGTTCTCCGTGGTTTATTTGTTTGATGAAATGGCGCAGCCCCGTGAAGCAGTTTTTTTCTTGATATTAGGAATTTGGCTCTAGTTAAATTCTGGCTAATCTTACAAACTTAGAACTCTCCTTTGTGATGCCGGAAAAGTCAGATACCCTTAAATCAGAGTGGAAGACACAGCTTGGCTGGTCTAAAGTTTTCTCCAGCAGTATTCAAATAGCCTACAGACCAACCCCATGGCATCTATTATAGAGAGAGCTCAAAGCTTCGGGCCGAGCGTCTATTACCCGAGGCACAGTTTCAACACGAACTTCTAGGAAATACCGAGACCTCGGTGACCCGTGAGGCTTTTATAGGGACTTAGGTGTGATATTAGGTCGGAATATAAGGCTTCATGACGTCTACGAGTGTTTTGTGTTCCCAGGTCCGTGGTATGTGTCCCGTACGTCCCGAAAGGGAAATTATCTAGATATTTCCCTCGATGCCATCGGGCTTTATCTGAGCTGCTATCAAGTCTGTACTTGCTGATTGCACCGGTGAATGCTCCTTGCAGGAGCGAGTAAGGTAGGTATTCCTCGCATTTCTCCTGTTAAATAACTTGTGAAAGTGTGATACCATCATCTCTGGGAATACGGTACCGAGAGTGCAACTCTATGGCCGGGACCGCCTTGTGAGATCTGGGGGGCTTTGGATACACTGAATTAATCTTGTGGCCGAATGAGGTTACCAGCGAGGTCGGGGGTGGTGGAGTCCGATAACTAAACTGCTAGGCTTTTGATGAGAAAATAGGATCTGTGCATCAGGTCAGTTTGCATTCGCACGAGGGGTTGAGGACTGTCTTTTTTGTAACATGTCCTTTAGCTCGATTTAAAAACCCACTTGGTACTTATTCGAATAAGGCTCGTGCAAAGTTTTTACTGTTTGTGCGGGGGAATAGAAGTCAATGATTTGATGGCTTGAATTTGGATGTGAGGAAGTGTGGGCACTTGACTGCATATAGCTTGCTCGGGGTCTTGGAAAAATGATTCCAAAGGAGGGGAGTCGAAGTACACGGGAGGCTGGTACGATAGTTGGGGTTGCTGGTTTGGGCTCAACAACTACAGTTTATTGTATCATACTCCCGTGTCAATGGGATAGGAGAGCGTCTGATAGGTCCTAAGAGGGTCTGTTTCGGGTAGGCACTTTACTGAAGTGTACTGGTACGGTATGGCGGGAGGAGGTTTGCTTGGGTGGATAGGTAACTTCGATCACACTATCCTCCATTTTAACTGAATACCGCAATTGGGAATGATATACTCGGATACCACCGTTGGTCCGTGAACGGGGATTTTGGAGGGGTGGGAATGAGGTTTATAGACCATACGCACATGCATTGGTATATATGTTAAAAGAGAAGAAATTCCGTGAACACTTTAGAGATAATAATTGGCGGATTTTGATTTTCCAGCCTGCTGAATGGCTACCCTCGAATATTTGGTTTAAATCAATAAATTTATACTATCGTAAAGGAAGCATACTTGGTTATCGAGCTTGTCGCCAATCACTACCCTAGTGTTCACGGATTTTGCCCCTGCCCCGAGTACCGGCACATTGATGTCTTTACTCAATTGGGGGGAGTAATTTAGTGTAATAAGGCGGTGAAAATGATAAACCCAGGTTTTAAGGGTAAAACGCTGTATCCCTTGCTCAGGATCGCCAATTGTGCGAGGGTTGGAACACATCTTCCGCGGCTGTTTCGCCTATCGTCCATGGGGAATAATTGGCTTAAAGCACAGCTGACAATCGCAGGAATTTTCATTACCTCGGCAGTTCAAAGCGCTACCGGTATGTCATTTAAAGCCCACCAACTGGTCTTAGTCGCCTCTACGGTATCGCTATTCGTGCTCACAAATTGAGAGGGGTCACTTCCTGTACGATACCCGAACACAGCCATTGCAATTCGTGAGAGGACTTCCATGCGCACACAGTCGAGATTTGTACTTACATAGAATACAATAAGAGGACCTTTTCAGCCATCTTTTCCAATAGGAATATGGCAAGTTAGATGGCGGCATAAGTGTACTTTGCGGTGGAGATAAGAAGGGTGAAATCCAAGACATGATTATCATCATTGTTAGCGCCCCAAGTGCGGTACCGCAGGTGTCTCTGTCCACCAAGAACAGTAGAGGTCATTACCGTAACTTGAAGCTTCGACTTGTATCTCGCACGAATTCCAGGAAAAGCGCGCGGAGCGGCCTGCCACACACAGACCACAGGCTCTGCAGCCAGTTTCTCTTGACACGAAAGAGATCACCATTTTCCCGCCCCGCAATGTCTCGCAGGAGGAAGCGGCGTTGGCTTCACTGAGCCCCTGCTCGAGCACTGTGCCCTCCCATATATTCCGCGCACCGGTATTCCTGCTACAGCTGCAGCACAATACCGGTATTGTGTATAGGTGTGTGCGCGTGCGTGCGTGCGTGTATACAGTACTTGTACCGAATGCAAAGCTGCATATATGCTGTATCTCTACTGGAGTACCGCATGTACGAATAATGTGTGAGTGGATGTGCGTGTATGTATGGTGGGGCGCTTCTCTCTTTCCTCTTACTGCTTCTCTCTCCCTCTATCATCTCCCCCACTATTCTCCTCTTGCCCAATCCCTATTCTTTCCCCTCCCTCCATTATCCTGTCGTCTGTTCTGTTTGTGGCATCTGTTGCATCCTAGCCTGCTTGTACCGCGAACAAGTAAAACTCGAGCGTGTGGTATCTTACCCTCACTCTTACTCTGCCTCCCGCCTACACCCCTCCTTTCCCTTCCCCATCCTCCCTCCTCACGCCCGACCCCCGCTGTTTTCCTTCAAGCATTATTCACTTCCATCTCAGTCCTAACTTCCAAGTGCCTTCGTTCCACCAGCACTCAGCTCAGCTCCTCCGCGAAACAAGCACCACCTCCACCCACCACAACAAACTTGAGAACACAATTGCCACTATTACTGATACGCTGAACCCTCAATCAACCGTTCAAAATGTAAGCAATAGACATGCTTCTCCATTTATTAAGTTCTTAATGAGTTCAAGTTCATTTTCCTATGGGAAACGCTGACGACGACAAAAATCTAACTATTGTTTTTTTACGGCAGGCGTCTCACCGTATCATTCATTTCAACCTCCCAAATCATACAGCTCGATGTCCCGTCCGATATGTCAACTGTAGATTTTAAGGCGCTGATTGCCGCAGAGATACCCGCTGTCTCGTCCGTAGCCCAGCATCTATATCACAACGGTCGGCTCCTTGCTGACTCTGCCAAAACTCTTGGGGAATACGGGGTTGCCGAGGGGGATATGATAGTCTTGCATACGCGGGGTAGTAGTAGCAGCGGTTCTCCCGGGGCCGCATCTGGTCAACAGCAGCAACAAGCTGGGGCAATAAGGCGTTCATCAGGAGGCCCTTCCCAAGGTGCGGGTAGGGGTGCTCCATACGGACGGCGGCCTGCGGCAGCAGGCCCACCATCTGCTCCGGGAGGCCCACCAGGCATGGACCCTGAGATGATTCGTTTGCAGGTTCTAGGGGACCCGAGATTGATGAATGATCTCAGGAGCTCCCAGCCGGAGCTAGCTGCGGCAGTCAATGACCCGGAGAAGTTCGGAGAGGTCTTCCAACTAATGGAGCGGCAAAGGGCCGAAGCCGAGAAGCAGAAGCAACGGGAAATTGTAAGTCAAACCCTTACTGGGCTGGTGGTGGAGATGAGATTGCTAACGCTGAACACCGTTCTACAGCGAATGTTGAATGACGATCCATTCAACATAGACGCACAGAGGAAGATCGAAGAATTGATTAGGCAAGAGGCTGTTATGGAGAATTTACAAAATGCACTAGAGCACAACCCTGAAGGTAGCAAACATCTACAATATTATCTCAAATGCAGCCCTACTGACGTAAGAACCTTTTCTCGCGTAGCTTTTGGTCGTGTAACAATGCTGTACATCCCGGTTGAAGTAAACGGAACCAAAGTGAAAGCGTTCGTCGATTCCGGAGCGCAAGAAACGATCATGTCACCTTCGTGTGCCGAGACTTGCGGCATCATGCGACTGGTCGACTCTCGGTTTGCTGGTATTGCCAGGGGTGTTGGGACAGCCAAAATCTTGGGCCGTGTCCACTGGGCTCAAATCAAGATCGGGAATATGTTCCTGGTCTGTTCGTTCACGGTTATGGAAGGCAAGGGCGTAGGCTTGCTTTTGGGGTTGGATATGCTCAAGAGACATCAAGCCGTTCTTGATTTTAAGAAGGGTTGCCTGGTTATTCAAGATGAAGAGGTTCAATTCCTCGGAGAGAGCGAAATTCCTAAGCACGATGATGACCGTGGATTGGAGGAAGAGCCGGCTGTCGAAGTCCCAGGCGGGTCGAAGGCTGGGGGTAGAACCGGTGTCTCAATCGAACCGCCTATCACGTCTACGTCAGTTGGGTTTGGGCCTCCATCAGGAGGTAGTGGTGGAGCAGCACCAGAGCAACCGGAGTCTCAGCACTCCGCAGAAGCCATAAGTCAATTGGAGGGGTTGGGATTTTCTAGGAGTCAAGCATTGGCGGCTCTAAATGCTACTGGCGGAGATATAGATATGGCAGCTAGTTTGCTCTTCCAATGATCAATCTTGGGTTCCGAACCTGGGGTGGCTTTGGCATTTTTACTTGGTAATGGCTTTCTTCTCAGCCTCTGCTTTCCTTTCCGCTTGCTTTCTTGTTTGGGGGAGTGGTGGTGGGTGTTCAATAGAGGATAATCCAGCAACTGTTCGGGGTACATTAATCGATGGAATTGTGGGAGGTAGATCAGCTATATTTAATGCCTGAAACGGCCGTAAAGAGTCCCCTGGCTGTTTTTCAACGGTTTATGAAATGCCTTCTAAATTTTGTTGGCCCCTTATGTCCCGTCCCTTTCCATTCTGTGGTGTCGTCGCTTTTGAAACGAGCTCATGCTTCCCTACTCAGCCCCTCATTTTCTACGTCACTGTATCCTTCACACTGAGACCGACACCCACGATTCACATCATAACTCAATCCCTAACACGAAACAAGCAAAAGCCCAAGGCAACAAAAAAGGAGGCGCGTAGCCGGCGCCCATGTTTTTTTTTTAAGATTGAACTTTCTAAAAACATTACACCATCCGTTATTTATTTATTTTTAGAGAAAGAATCAAACTTCGGCAATTTCACGAAGACGACGGATTGTCGATCTGGTGGCTGCCGCGGCAGGTGTACTATATTCCCAAATAGCCCCCATTAGCGTTATTCTCAAGACAGGTAGGGGCGGAGGGGGAATAAGAACATACGAAACAACCCAAGCCCCACCAGCAACGCTCTTTTTGCAAGACCGGCATTCCCAGATTCCGACAGAGGTGCGCTTTACGGTGGTCTTTCCGCAGAAAGTGCAAGTGTATCTGGCGTGTTGGGTGACTTCCATTTTCTTGACTTGTTTGCGGAGGGAGGCGCCGTATCTATCGCAGCATTAACATCTAATTCACAGCTCTCTTTCTTTCTTCTATTCCCGCCACAGCAGCTGTCATAGGTGCTTGAGCAATGGGGGGCAAGGGTTTATTCACCTGACACCATATTTACCGGTCACTATAACAATTATTCATTAGCTCGTTGCTCCTTTAACTCTTCGATAGCCAAGGAAACTCAGAAACGCGGAAAACAACGTACCGCCGACCTTCTTTGTGCGCTTGGTCATCTTGTCCGATTTTTGTTGATGGAGTTACTCGGTTTGCTAGTGAGGGTGTTCGTCGGTCAGTCGGTTGTCGCGTTACTGAGGCCGGAGTGGTATAGGAATCCCCGTGTAAACCGTAGACTTGAAAGTCGATTGTGTGGTGTTGTAGGAGTGGAATTAGGGCATTGTTTAGCCCTAGTGAGCAGTCATAGATTTGGGGAGATAATCTTATCTTCTGGGGTGAGGGCTTGGCAACTGCAAGGGCAGGAGATAATGGTATTGTCACTCCAGTCGCGTCAGTCAGCCAGTCAACGTAAACCTTCGAGGCTTGAAGCTATCCGTTCTCACGCCGATACTTACCGTACAAGGATAATTCTTCAGGTCTATTTACTCCACTCTATTCTATAACTACTCTATATAACTGCCTTCACGAAGAAATCATCGCCGCCATGGCAAACGGGTACCCTTCGCCCCTCCCCGTCTTACCCACAGGAAGCCAAAGTGAACTACTAACGCAACCCACAGCTGGAGTGTATTCGTCGGCCTCTTCGTTGTTGTCGCGCTCTCCGCCGTGGTGTGGGTGTTTGCTCCCAAGGGCGAGAATCAAACGTACCCTCTTCCTTCTCCCCTTCGCCCTGTTCTCCTGGCTAACTCAGAAACCTAGCGTCTGGCGGAGCTCATTCATCCTTGCGTTCGCTGCTTGCTACATTTTGTGGGGTATGTACCATCCTCCCCTTCCCTCGTTAGGATGGTAGGATTGATGGCATACAGCAATTACTTTCATGGCACAATTACACCCCTTAATCACGCCTAAGAGATCGAATTTGAGACCGGAGGCACACTCGGACCCGAGGTTTTTTTAGGGTGGTGGATACTGGGTGGATGTACGATAGAGGGATGCGCACGACCCGCGCAGGGGCCAGGATACGATATAGCTGTGTCCGTAGTGATGGGGGAACAGGGGAACAGGGGGGAGGGATGGAGAGAGATGGGAATACCGTACCTTTAATGGGAATTTAACTGCCTTTGGGATTTTTTTCCCAATTTGTGGAGGTTGATGGCGGCGGACGGTCCATGGCGTAGAGAGCGCCGTGGGGGTAATTTCCAGGGCAAACAGTGCTATCGGATAGGCGGCGTTGGTACGGGAGTTGGGGGGGGGGGGGCCGTGGATGGTTCGGCGGCCTCCCGTATGGTAGGTTGCAGCTGCTGGCCATTCTCTGATAGCATCGATCTTATGCTATATGTCAAGTTGACATCACATTATTGCGATGATAGCAGCTGTGTTTCTGCATGCCCAAGAGATATACCGCCCAGACTTGTTATCCCCATTCTCCTCGAAAGGGTGCATAGTGTTTGCTATGTGTTTGTATGACTGGGGTCAAGTCCCTGGCAGATATAGTACAGCGAAGAATTTGAATTACTGCGCTGAAGTAGAATATCTCATATTGTCATCCCTCCAGTGCGCATAACCCCCACCGCTGAGAACCCTGTACATCACTGCCGTCAGTCCACACACAGCATCATATATCTAAACAAAGAGGAGTTCTTAGAATCTCCATGCCCACCCCAACCCATAGAATCTGACTGTGTACTTGTTCGGGAAAAATTCGACAATGAGCGCGATTCCCTTGAATTTCTGCGGAATATCTCGTGCGTCCAGCGACCCTGCATCACCGCTCCAACGAAGGACCCGTTCCTCCATAAGGACTAGGAGTGATCTTCACATCCGCTATGCACTATACCCGCTATCCGCTGTCATCCAGGAAATCCTGATCTCCTCTAATTCCGAAGCAAAAACTCTTTGGCCACAGGCGGTAAGCTAGATAGCCTCCAATATCTCCTAAGTTAGCTGTGCTGTAGCTGCCGGTTTCCCCGTCGATAAATAGCGATTCACGAATGATTTGACAAGTTAGGAGATCGCTGTTAAGCATATCCCGCCCTTTCCTATATCCCTACGACGTGGTATGAGCATTGAGGAACCAATTTCGTCATACGCCTACACCATTAACCAGGTCATAGGGGTTGGAGCGCCCACGGATGAAACCTTGACTGGATAAGCTTGCTTCATGACACTGTCACTGGCTACGGAAACGCAGCGGGCAAACTCGATTAGCATCCATCCTCTACTAGTATACATGCTATTGGTATTATAGTCATAGAGTAGTATTAACCAAATACTATCATAGTAGACCGCAAGCAATACGGGATTTCTATTGGAGCGTAGAACACACCTGCATGGAGATAACGGAGCACTTAACTAGAAAGTAATCCAATTCTCAAATGGCCGGATTGGAGTTGAGTTCTTCTCTCTGCTGGGGACTTAACTCACCAGGTGAAAGGCAGCTTTATAATAGTGATCCTAAGTGTCCCGGGCATCCGGTAGGTATCTGGCTGAATTTATTTCTGGGTGTCTGGAAGAGAGTCTAGTGCTACTGGGCAAGGACTTCCTTCCCTGAGCCCCCAATATACCGGTATCTCTTATAATCACCGTCCGCCACCTGAAGAAAGGCGGTAGTCTCCACGACATGAGACACCCCCCCCGTCCGGGGTACCTCAGAGGCACTGTAGTCCGTCCCGTCAGGGCCCCAAAGACAGACCGGGAGCTCGGGCTCATTGTTCCAGTCCCGCGACTTAAGCAGTATAGTGCAAACATAATACAGGATAGACGCTAACTTGGAACCGCAATGATATATCTTCGGACTAATGAGCAGGGCGGGTAACCTTCGCCTTGCTTGATATATCATACCTAGAAATTCCATAGTAAATCACCGTCGGGCACGTTACCCTAAAGCACTCTCTCGTTGGAGGCTTAGTCTGGAGGATGCTGGTAAACGAATTGCCTAAATTATGCCTTGCGATACATGATACCGAGGTATATTGGTCACCGGTGCATAGTGCCGTATATACAGGATGTACAAATCCGTAACAGTTGCAGGTGCTTTTGTCTCCATCACCCGTATGTTATCGTAAAATTGACGCTTCTCTATGAGCACTTGAGAGGCGTCCACGTCCCACCGCTTTCTAAGGAATATGTGCTAAAAGCCTTGGACGAGCGGAGGGCAGCTGAAGTCAAGGTGGGTAAGCCGGGGGGGGGGTTTTCCCCCTGAGACTAAGGTAACTGGTGAAACGGGTGATTGAACCCCTCTTAAATCACCTCATCTGTTCCAATCTTGTTTTGCCACTATAAGGTTATTGTGAGGGGGGGGCGGGTTGCGCCCTGCACGAGCGCATTAAATGAGAAAGGCCGAATGTAGGAATCGAGTGAGAATACATGAGGAGAGTGATTTATTATGCTTATTACCCAAGGTCTTGTCGGGTGCTCTGAAGCTGGAGTTTACTATGGGTCTTGCTCTGGCCCTCGGGGTTAGTGCGGATGCTTTTGCGGTTGGCCTTTCGGTAAAATAATTTTTGTACTATATCGTTCACTTCGGGGGACAGTTTTTTGGGGGCTTCGTAGTGTCATTCAGGGTTTCGCGAGCATTACTCTTCACGTTGAAAGTTTAAACCAAGCGTAAATTCCTATCACAACCCGCGGTACCCAAGACTCAGCTAACCTCCACTCTCATTCGCCTCCTAAGAGAGCTCACGGTAACAACAAAAATCTCGATCCTCCCCCTCCAGATATAGGACTGGGGCCCGCGAAGTGGCCGAACAGCTCTAGCAAAGCTCCCACTCATCCCCGAGATCAGGCACACTAGTAGCAAACTGGGTCCCAGAAGCAAACCCGCTCTCGGCATTCCAGGTAACGCCAACGCCATCGAACAGGTCCGAAAAGTCCCAAACTTGTCTCGTTGATGAAACAGTCAACTTCTCGCCATCCGCGTTCTTGGTCACATACTTCCCAATGGGAGTACCGAGAGGGCCAACAGGCTCGATAGTAACCTTGTCCTTCCTAATGAGCACCCTCTCCTCGTCGTAGGCCTCATCCTTGATGCGGAACTTGGTCCTGCGGGTGGTGGAAATAACGATCAGGTAGTCGTCATAATACCAGTACAGTTGGGGCTGGCGGCGGTTACGGATATAAAAGGTGTCGCCGGAGACCCAGTCGGGGCCAATAGTGGGATTGGCAAGGACGGGCCAGTCGCGACCCGCGGCGGCGTCGGCGAGGATGACAGACATGAACTTGTAGTTGAATTCTGGGAGGGCGTTTTCGCGCTGGACGTAGACAATGGTCCACCAGGGGTCCCCTCCGACTGTATCGTAGCACCAGAATTGCGAATTCACGCGCTCCAGCTTGGTGAAGCGGCTGGCGCCGGCGGCCGTCTTGAGGCCTTGGAGACCGCGGAAGAGTTCGTCAGCGTCCCAGCGGGACCGGAAGGTCAAGAGGTGACGGCCATAGTCGGCGCGGAGGGTGTCCGTTTCGCGGACGTATTTCAGGTAGACATAGTAGATTCCTGACATTTTGTCTTTGTTTGTTGGAGGTATGTGTGCGTGTGCCCGTTGTGATGTGGCCGAGTATTGGGATTGAGTTTGAGGTTGCTGCTGGAAAGGGCTGTAATGCGTCCGGAGGGGTTGGTTTATATAGGCATCTTTTTCAGTTCAATAGCCACTCTCGGGGCAATGGAATTGCCAGCTAGGACCCCTAATTGCAATTACTCAATGGTATCGTTCCTCTAACTCCTCCAACCCACCTGGGAAACTCTATGTCGGAATGGCGCGTGGAGAACCAAGTCGGGGAAGTGCCTCATGCGCGAGTATACTCCATGCATGTCTCAGTATCTTTGATGCTTTTTTTGACATCTATTCTCATATACCCTCCAGAGAGAAGCCCCTGTTAGAGTGGGACCTGGGCATTCAGAACCAATGCAGATCATGCATCCCAACAAAAAGAACCGAGTTCTTCCCCCGCCATCTCCTGGATTCGAGGGATATTCGCATAGGTTAAAGATTAGTATGCCAAACCAAGCCGAAGATTCTAATATTTGCCAGACATCCAGCTGAAGCACTGCGATGCGGGGAGCAAAGAGAGAGGATTATATCTGCCGGGAACTGTGATCAAAAGTGGTGGTGAATTGTGTTCCTGGCTGCCGGCATAATCGTAGAACCCACCCTTTTGTGGAGGTATAAGGCCTTAGTCGTACTCGTGCTTCTCATCCAAAAGGAGCTGTCTTCCCCATCTGTGGTAGTGCGTATTGGCAGCTCTTCTCTGCCGATGAGGTATAGTACTTCCATTTTCATCGCGTATTCGGAATCAGGTAATATTAAAGATTTATGTCTTGATACTATGACCAAACATGGCTAGTAGTAATTTCTACTCCTTGCATCATTTATTCTCATACCAGGCCAAGCT
>Ga0307509_10010389_pt1 | contig 11421 bp, 8 predicted proteins | sample 10_EM_MG_FD_202245 | JGI IMG/M metagenome (GOLD analysis project Ga0307509, IMG submission 202245) | Populus trichocarpa ectomycorrhiza microbial communities from riparian zone in the Pacific Northwest, United States - 10_EM | ecosystem: Host-associated > Plants > Roots > Unclassified | place... | reverse complement strand
GTGGAGGTCACCACGAACGACGAGGCCCCCGCGCCGGTCTCGGACGGCGACCATTGCACCGTCACGTTGCCGGCCGAACCGCCCAGCGTCCAGGTCACGTCGGTGGGAGCGGCCGGGATGTCGGTGGGGTCCGCCTTCGCGTCCGTGTCGCCGGAATTGTTGTGCGCCGTGACCGTGAACTTGTACGACTTCGTGGCGTCGAGCGTCGAGAACGTGCACGTCAGCATCTCGTCCGCGAGCACGGTGCAGGGCGTCGGCGCCGTGGTGCCGTCGGTCGGGGTGGCCGTCACCTTGTACTTGTCGACCACCCCGCCGGTGGTGGGCTCGCTCCAGGTGACCGTCGCCTGGGTCGAGGAGTCCAGCGCCACGCCCAGGATCGTCGCCTCGCCCGGCTGGTCCGGGACCACGGGGTCGCTGGCCGGCGAGTCCGCCGTGCCCAGGTCACCGACCGACGTCACGACGAAGGTGTACGAGGCCGTCGAGTCCAGGCCGGTGATCGTGCAGGACGGCGCGGCCAGGTTGAAGCCGCAGTCCCCGGAGTTATGGCCGAGGGCCGCGCTGTCCGGCGCCGGAATCGCCTTCACGTTGTAGTAGACGATCTGACCGCCGGTGTCCGGCTTGTCCCAGTTCAGCTGTACCGAGCCCGGCGCGGCGCCGAGCGTGACGGTCGGTGCGTCCGCCGCGGCCGGCAGCTCGGAGACGATCGAGTCGCTCGCCGGCGACGCGTCCGAGTCGACCGCCCCGACGGCCGTCACCGTGAAGGTGTACGCCTTGCCGTTCTCCAGGGTCTTGAAGTCGCAATGGGTGACGATCGCGTCGTCGGTCTCGCACGGCGGCGGGATCGCGACGTCCTGGTCGGCCGGAATGGCGTTCACCCGGTACTTGATGATCGTGCCGCCGCCCTCGGGCGCGGTCCAGCTCACCGTCACCTGGCCGACCGAGGCGCCGAGCTCCACGGTCGGGGTGTCCGGCTGGGCCGGCTTGCCCGGCGTGATCGGGTCGGACTCGCCGCCGTAGCCGGACGCACCGCCGTAGGTGCCCTCGCCGTTCGCCGTGACCGCGAAGGTGTACGACTTGGCCGCGGAAAGGCCGCTGACGTCACAGGTGGTGGTGTCGGGGCCGTTGACGGCACAGGCCTGCGTGGTCGCGGAGTCGACCGTCTTGCGCACCGTGTAGCCGCCGACCGCAGCCCCTTCGCCGGTCGGCTTCGCCCAGGTCACCTTCACCGCGGTGTCGGAGGTCCGGGTCACATCCGGCTCGTCCGGGGTGGGCGGCACACCGGTGTACTTCGGGGTGGACGCCGGGCCGACCGCCGAGCTACCGGTGCTGCCGATCGGCGCGGGGAAGCTGACACCGATGGCCGTCAGCTTGAACGAGTAGCTCGTCGCCGCCTTCAGGTCCCCGACGTCGCAGGAGGTGGCCGGCCAGAGGACCGGCGCGATGCAGGTCCCGGTCTCCGTCGTGAACGCCGGTGTCGAGGTCACCCGGTACGACGACACGCCCGCGCCGAGGTCGTTCTCACCCCAGGTCAGGTGCATCGACTTCTGGTCGGGGGTGGTGACGGTATAGCTGGCGGTCGGCGCCTGCGGAGTCGCCGGCGGACCCACCCTCGTTGTCGCGGTCTTGGCCGGCGAGCAGTCCGCACTGATGCAGGCCTGGACGCTCACGGTCAGCGTCGTGTTCGCCGTCACCGCGCTGATGGTGCAGGTGTAAGTCGACCCGCCGGTGGTGCACTCGCCCGGGGCGGGTGCCACGGTCGCCTTGTAGCTCGTGATCGTTCCGCCCGGACTCTGCGGCGCGGTCCAGTCGACCTTGACCTGCCGCCGGCCGGCGGTCAGCGTCACGCTGCTCGGCGCGGGCGGCGCGGCCGCCTCGGCCGGGACCGGTGCCACCAGGACCGTTGCCGTGGACAGCAGCGCGGCTACGACCGCCAGCGCCCACCTCGAGATACTTCGCCGTCGTCGCGGCACCACTTCTCGCACTGCTAACACACCCCCGCGGATTTGCCTGGATTGACACCCACAACGTAGCTATTTTGGTGACAAATAAGGCTGAAACGAGTTAATAGGTGTAGCGCCGGGAGCCGCCGAGGGCGGCTGGCAGACTCGCCCGCATGCGTACTGAAGTGATCACCATCCGGACCGGGTCGCGTCCCGTGGTGCGCGACATCACCGCCGAGGCGGCCCGCTTCGCCGAGTCCGAAGCGGACGGTCTGCTGCACGTCTTCGTGCCGCACGCGACCGCCGGGCTGGCCATCATCGAGACCGGCGCCGGGTCGGACGACGACCTGCTGGCCGCGATCGACGAGTTGTTGCCGGCCGAGGACCGCTGGCGGCATCGGCACGGTTCCCGCGGCCACGGGCGCGACCACGTGCTGCCGGCCTGGATCCCGCCGTACGCGACACTCCCGGTCATCGGCGGCAAGATCGCGCTCGGCACCTGGCAGTCGATCTGCCTCGTCGACCCCAACGGCGACAACCCGACCCGGCAGATCCGGCTCAGCTTCATCGAAGGTTGAGAAGTTACTGGTCAGTACGTGTGTCCCGGATCGCGGACACCTCGGGTAGGCGTGACGATGCCCACCGCGAGGAGGCAGGATGGAGTCCTATCCGAGCGACTCACACAATGAACCGCCCGGTTCCGACACCCGACCAAGAGGATTGCCTGTGGCCACGGAGCGAAAGCGCCCGGTAATCAGCGATGGACTGCCGAGCCAGCTTCCCGACATCGACCCCGAGGAAACCAACGAGTGGGTCGAGTCGCTCGACGGAGTCATCGACGAACGCGGCGCCAAGAGAGCCCGCTACGTTATGTTGCGCCTGCTCGAGCGGGCCCGGGAGCGACAGGTCGGCGTTCCGCCCCTGACCTCCACCGATTACATCAACACGATCCCGCCGGAGCAGGAGCCCTGGTTCCCCGGCGACGAGTTCGTCGAGCGCCGCATCCGGGCGTACATCCGGTGGAACGCGGCGATGCTGGTGCACCGCGCGCAGCGACCCGAGATCGGCGTCGGTGGCCACATCTCGACGTACGCGTCGAGCGCCAGCCTCTACGAGGTCGGCATGAACCACTTCTTCCGCGGCAAGGACCACCCGGGCGGCGGCGACCACATCTTCTTCCAAGGCCACGCCTCCCCCGGCATGTACGCCCGCGCCTTCCTCGAGGGCCGGCTCTCCACCGACCAGCTGGACGGGTTCCGTCAGGAGCTGTCGCACCCCGGTGGGGGCCTGCCGTCGTACCCGCACCCGAGGCTGATGCCGAACTTCTGGGAGTTCCCGACGGTCAGCATGGGCCTCGGCCCGCTGAACGCGATCTACCAGGCCCGGTACAACCGCTACCTGCAGAACCGCGGCATCAAGGACACCAGCCAGCAGCACGTCTGGGCGTTCCTCGGCGACGGCGAGATGGACGAGGTCGAGTCGCTCGGCGCGATCGGCCTGGCCGCCCGCGAGGAGCTCGACAATCTGACCTTTGTGATCAACTGCAACCTCCAGCGGCTCGACGGCCCGGTGCGCGGCAACGGCAAGGTCATCCAGGAGCTGGAGTCGTTCTTCCGCGGCGCCGGGTGGAACGTGATCAAGGTGATCTGGGGCCGCGAGTGGGACGCGCTGCTCGCCAAGGACACCGACGGCGCCCTGGTCAACCTGATGAACGTGACTCCCGACGGCGACTTCCAGACCTACAAGGGCGAGTCCGGGGCGTACGTGCGGGAGAATTTCTTCGGCCGTGACCCGCGCACCCGCAAGCTGGTCGAGGGCATGACCGACGACGAGGTGTGGAACCTCAAGCGCGGCGGCCACGACTACCGCAAGCTGTACGCGGCGTACAAGGCGGCGACCGAGCACACCGGCCAGCCGACGGTGATCCTGGCGCACACGATCAAGGGCTGGACGCTGGGCTCGCACTTCGAGGCGCGCAACGCGACCCACCAGATGAAGAAGCTGACCCTGGACGACCTCAAGGGCTTCCGGGACCGCCTCTACCTGGAGATCAGCGACAAGCAGCTCGAGGAGAACCCGTACCTCCCGCCGTACTACCACCCCGGCGAAAAGTCCGAGGAAATGCAGTACATGCTCGAGCGGCGGCGGGAGCTGGGCGGCTCCATCCCGTCCCGGCGGACCAAGCACAAGTCGCTGGCGATCCCCGACTCGAAGGCGTTCGGCGACGTCAAGCGCGGCAGCGGCAAGCAGAAGATCGCGACCACGATGGCCTTCGTCCGGCTCCTCAAGGACCTGATGAAGGACAAGGAGTTCGGCGCCCGCTGGGTGCCGATCATCCCGGACGAGGCGCGGACGTTCGGCATGGATTCGCTGTTCCCGACCAAGAAGATCTACTCGCCGCACGGGCAGACCTACACCTCGGTCGACCGGGACCTGTTCCTGTCGTACAAGGAGGCGACCAACGGCCAGATCCTGCACGAGGGGATCAACGAGGCCGGGTCGACGGCGAGCTTCATCGCGGCCGGCACCTCGTACGCCACCCACGACGAGCCGATGATCCCGCTGTACATCTTCTACTCGATGTTCGGCTTCCAGCGGACCGCGGACGAGCTGTGGGCGGCCTCCGACCAGATGACCCGGGGCTTCCTCCTCGGCGCCACCGCCGGCCGCACCACGCTGAACGGCGAGGGCCTGCAGCACGAGGACGGCCACTCGCTGCTGATCGCGGCGACCAACCCGGCCGTGGTGTCCTACGACCCGGCGTACGCGTTCGAGATCGCGCACATCGTGGAGAACGGCCTGCACCGCATGTACGGGGAGAAGCAGGAGAACATCTACTACTACCTCACCCTCTACAACGAGCCGATCCTGCAGCCGGCCGAGCCCGAGGGCGTCGACGTGGAGGGCCTGCTCAAGGGCATCTACCGGTACCGGGCGGCGCCCGAGACCACGGGACCGAAGGCGCAGCTGCTGGCCTCGGGAACCGGCATGGGCTGGGCGCTCAAGGCGCAGGAGTTGCTCGCCCAGGACTGGGGCGTGGCCGCCGACGTCTGGTCGGTCACCTCGTGGACCGAGTTGCGCCGGGACGCCATCGAGGTCGAGGAGCACAACCTGCTCAACCCCGGCGACCAGCCCCGCAAGCCGTACATCCAGCAGAAGCTGGAGGGCACCGAGGGCCCGGCCGTCGCGGTCAGCGACTTCATGCGGGCGGTGCCCGACCTGATCTCCCGCTGGGTACCGAACGACTACACGTCGCTGGGCACCGACGGCTTCGGGATGAGCGACACCCGGCACGCGCTGCGCCGCCACTTCCACGTGGACGCCGAGTCGGTGGCCGTGGCCACGCTGCGCCAGCTGGCGCTGCGCGGCCGGGTCCCGATGCACGTGCCGGCCGAGGCGGCCAAGAAATACGCGATCGACGATGTCTCCGCAGCCCCCGTCGGGGAGACCGGAGGCGATAGCTAGGCCAGCATCGCCGCGAGCTTGTCGTACTGCTGATCGGTGCCCTGGCGCATGAAGGGCTCGATGGCGTCGGTCGTCCAGCCGGCATAGTGGTTGGTCATCTCGGTGCGGCCGTCGCCGAGGTCGCGCAGCGTGATGGTGACCCGGCCGGCGCCCAGGCCGCGGTCGGCGTCCCACTCGAACTCGAGTACCGACGGCTCGTCCACCTTGGTGTAGCGCATGTCCGACGGGAACGCGGCGCCGTTCTCGTCGGACACCATGGTCACCTGGAAGACACCGCCGGGGCGTACGTCGAGATCGACGGTTTCCCGCGGCGTGTGCATGCCCGCCGGACCCCACCACACCGCCACCTGGCCGGGGTCGGTCCAGGCGCGCCAGACCAGCTCGCGGGGCGCGTCGAAGATCCGGACGAACTCGATCTCGCGGAATGTCATCTCGTCGCTCACGGCGGCGGTCCCTTCATCAGTGACTTCAGATGGGCGTCGAGCCGGTCGAGGCTCGGGTCCCAGAACTGGCGGTAGCGGCTCATCCACTCGGTGGCCTCGCGCAGCGGCTCGGCCTCGAGCTTGCACGGCCGCCACTGGGCCTGCCGCCCGCGCGAGATGAGCCCGGCCTTCTCCAGCACCTTGAGATGTTTGGAGACCGCCGGGAGCGTCATCTCGAACGGCTCGGCGATCTCGTTGACGGTCGCCGGCCCCTCGGCCAGCCGGGCCAGGATCGCCCGGCGCGTCGGGTCGGCCAGCGCCCCGAACACCACGCTGAGCTGATCTGTACCCACGAAAAAGGACCTAGGCCGGGACGTACGTGATGACTTCGACGCCGGTCGCGGTGGTCCAGCTGTCGGTGTGCCTCAGCGCGATCTTGGTGCCCGCGTCCCAGAGCTGGCGGCCCTCGCCCTGCACCACCGGGTAGATCATGATCCGGTACTCGTCGATCAGGTTGTGCCGGGTCAGGTAGTTGACCAGCGCGGCGCTGCCGTTGACCAGCAGGTTGGCCGGCTCGGTCTTGAGCTTGGCCACCGCGTCGGCCACCTCGCCCTCGATGAAGATCGCGTTCCACTCCGGCTCGGTCAGCGTGGTGGTGGCGACGTGCTTGGGCATCGAGTTCATCTTCACGCCGAAGTCGCCGGTCTCGGCCTCCATCTGCGGCCAGGAGGCCTTGAAGCCCTCGTACGTCTTCCGGCCGAGCAGCAGCGCGTCGGCGCCGGCCAGGTTCTGCGCCTGCCAGCCGGCCAGTTCGTCATTGAAGTACGGCCCGCTCCACGCCGGCTCCTCGAAAACGCCGTCCAGAGTCGTGTACTCGACCGCTACTACCTTGCCCATTTCGATCACCTCGGTGTTTTACCTGTCGGTTAATTAGCTACTCGGTAAAGTAGCCCCGATAGTGACTCTCGTCAAGCGGTCTGACATTACGTAAGCTGCTCGCTACGGAGAGGAGGCTCGATGGCCGTCACGAGAACCGCCGCGCTCGCCGAGCCCGTCGTCCCGGTCCGGCGAGCCTGGATCGGCCTGCTCTTCGCCGCCAACCTGGGCCTCTGGATGGCGCTCTACACCCCGCTCCAGGTGCTGCTGCCCGAGCAGATCCAGGACCTCGGGGTCGGTCACAAGGAGATCTGGCTCGGTGTCGTGACCGGCATCGGCGCGATCGTCGCGGTGGTGGTCAACCCGCTCGCCGGCGCGCTCTCCGACCGCACCCGGCCGCGCATCCGCGGCCGCGAGTACGGCCGGCGGCACATCTGGACCGCCGGCGGCGCGCTGCTCGGCTTCGTCTCGCTGCTGGTGCTCGCCGTCGCGCCCAACCTGTTCTGGGTCACCCTCGGCTGGGGCGCCGCCAACGTCGGCCTCAACATCATGCTGTCCACGCTCACCGCCGCGGTGCCCGACCGGGTGCCGGTCGCGCAGCGCGGCCTGGTCTCCGGCTGGATCGGCATGCCGGTGGCGCTCGGCCTGGTGCTCGGCGCCATCCTGGTCACGGTGGTGGTGACCACCCCGCCGCCGGGCTATCTGATCATCGCGATCGGCCTGCTCCTGCTGGTCGCGCCGTTCGTGCTGCGGACGGCGGACGACCCGCTCGGCGACGTCCCGATCCCCCGGATGAACTTCAAGCTCGACCTGCGGGGCAACCCCGACTTCGCCTGGGCCTGGATCACCCGGTTCCTGGTCATGCTGGGCAACGCGCTCGGCACGCTCTACCTGCTCTACTTCCTCACCGACGCGGTCAAGCTCGACGATCCGGACACCGGCCTGCTCTACCTGATCCTGCTGTACACGGTCGGCATGATCGCCACCGCGACGCTCGGCGGCTGGCTCTCCGACCGGGCCGGCAAACGCAAGATCTTCGTGATCTGGTCCGGCGTGCTGATCGCGATCGCCGCCACCCTGCTCGGCATCTGGCCGACCTGGGGAGTCGCGATGGTCGCCTCGGTGCTGTTCGGCGCCGGCTTCGGGATCTACCTGGCCGTGGACACCGCGCTGGTCACCCAGGTGCTGCCGGCCGCCGCCGACCGGGCGAAAGACCTCGGCGTCATCAACATCGCGCCGTCCGCGTCGCAAGCGCTCGGCCCGGTGCTGGCCGCCCCGGTGGTCGCCTACCTGGGCGGCTACCCGACGCTGTTCGCGCTCACCGCCATCACCACGCTGGCCGGCGCGGTAGCCGTGGTGAAAATCCGTTCCGTGCCGTAGGTACCCTTGACCGGTGACTGTTCGCGTACGTTTCGCCCCGTCCCCGACCGGCATGTTCCACGTCGGCGGCGCCCGCTCGGCGCTGCAGAACTGGATCTATGCCAAGCAGCACGACGGCGTCTTCGTGCTCCGCATCGAGGACACCGACGCCGCCCGCAACCGTCCCGAGTGGACCGAGGGCATCCTCTCGGCGCTCGACTGGATCGGCATCGAGCGGGGCACGTACGAGGGGCCCTATTACCAGTCGTCGTACGCGGCCGACCACACCGCAGCCGCGACCCGCCTGTACGGCGAGGGCAAGGCGTACTACTGCGACTGCAAGCGCGAGGACGTGATCGCCCGCACCGGCAACCAGCACACCGGCTACGACGGCTTCTGCCGCGACCGGGGGCTCGGCCCGGGCGAGGGCCGCGCGCTGCGCTTCCACACCCCCGACGAGGGCGAGACCGTCGTCGAGGACCTGGTGCGCGGCAAGCCCACCTTCGAAAACCGGCTGCTCGAGGACTTCGTCATCGCCCGCTCCGACGGCTCGCCGCTGTTCCTGCTGGCCAACGTCGTGGACGACATGACCATGGGGATCACCCACGTGATCCGCGCCGAGGAGCACCTGCCCAACACCCCCAAGCAGCAGATGCTGTGGGAGGCGCTGGGCCGCACCCCGCCGGTCTGGGCGCACGTCCCGGTCATCGTCAACGAGAAGCGGCAGAAGCTTTCCAAGCGCCGCGACAAGGTTGCCCTGGAGTCGTACCGCGACGAGGGCTACCTGGCCGCCGCGATGAAGAACTACCTGATGCTGCTCGGCTGGGCGCCGTCGGGCGACCGAGAGATCGTGCCCTGGTCGGTGATCGAGACCGAGTACCGCCTCGAGGACGTCAACCATGCCTCGGCGTTCTTCGACATCAAGAAGCTGCGGGCGTTCAACGGCGACTACATCCGCGCGCTCGCCCCCGAGGATTTCGCCGCGGTCTGCGCGCCCTGGCTGACCGGCACCGACACGATTCCGGCCCCGCCGTGGGAGCCGGCCGCCTTCGACGCGCGGGTCTTCACCGCTGTCGCGCCGCTGGCTCAGACGCGTATTGCGGTGCTTTCCGAGATCGTCGACTACGTCGATTTCCTCTTCCTCGACGAGCCGGCCCGCGATGAGGCCTCGTGGGCCAAGGCGATGAAGGGCGACGCCGCCGAGATTCTGGACGCGACCGCCGCCGCGTTCGAGGCGCTCGAGGTGTGGGCGGCCGAGCCGCTGAAGGCCGCGCTCGAGGAGGTCGGCCTGGCCCGCGAGCTCAAGCTGGGCAAAACCCAGGCACCCGTTCGGGTGGCGGTCACCGGCCGTTCGGTCGGATTGCCGCTCTTCGAGTCCATCGAGGTCCTCGGGCGCGAGCGCACGCTGCGTCGCTTGCGCGCCGCGCGGGCCGATCTCTAAAGGCGGATGGCGTACGGGGGTGACGCCGCTCACCCCGTAAACGTTGCATCTGGTTCTCGTTTTTTCGCCTTTATCGCATTCGGTGCACGGGGCGCCATCGCTTGCCGTCGTTCCGGTAACGAAACCCGCTGAGCGGGTGACCAGGGCCCCAAGACCTTGATGGGACTGGGTACTATTCGGCCGCTGATCAACGGCCGAAGTCGCCGCGTCAGTTCTCCCCAGATGGCTCCAATTCGTCCGGCACGGGATGCGCGTGGGCGATTGTCCGGGGAGGCTGAGGAGGCCTCGGCCGTGCCGCGAGTCACCGTCGCGGCGCGCGAAGCCATGTCCACCACGGGGCGGGGAGGCCGGGACGATGGTTCGAGGGGCGATAACACGCATCTGGTCGGCGGCCGGCGCGATTGCCGTGGCCGCCGCGCTGACTCTCGGGACCGCCCCGGCGGCGCTCGCCGCACCCAAGGCGCCCGCCAAGCCGACCAGCATCCAGATCAAGGGCAAGGACCTCCCCGGTACGTTGATCGTCGACCCGTCCGACGGCGCCCGCCTCTTCGACACCCTGCTCGCCGAGGTCAACTGGATGTCCACGGCCAAGCCGCTGACCACCGCCCCCAAGACGGACAAACTCGGCCCGAAATACACGCTGACCGTGTTCGTCAAGACCGCCCCGCAACAGATCTACGACCTGTACCCGGAGGCGGCCGGCGGCCCGCGCGCGCACCGCCCGGCCGCGCAGCCCGGCGCCACCAAGGCCGACGGCTGGTTCTACGGCCGCCTCACCATGGGCGAGACGCTGCGGCTGAGCGGCGTCCCGCTGCAGGCGAAACCGGACGTGGTCCCCGGCGGCATCGGCGGCGGCGTGGGCGAGAACATCAAGGTCGACGATCTCGACCCGGTGGCCGGCGTGAACGGCTTCCTCGGCCACATGCGCGACCTGCTCCTGGTCAACGGCGCGGTGCTGATCGTCATCATGTTCGGCCTGGCCGGCATGGCCTTCCTGATCCGCCGCAAGGTCTGAGCGGTTCGGTCCCGCCGCCTTTGCCGTACGAGCGTAAGCCAAGTCCTCGGCGCACCAGGGCCGCCAGCTGCAACAACAGCCCCGACCCCAGCCGCCGGGCAGGCCCGACCCAAGACCACCACGCCGGCTCCGCGCACCCCGACGCACCCGCTCCGCGCACCCCGACGCACCCGCCCTGCGCACCCCGACGCACCCGCTCTGCGCACCCCGACGCACCCGCTCTGCGCACCCCGACGCACCCGCTCTGCGCACCCCGACGCACCCGCTCTGCGCACCCCGACGCACCCGCTCTGCGCGCCACACCCGCCCGGCAGCGGCCTTCCTTTGATCCGCGTCGGCGAGCCCTGCCAGACACTTGCTGCGCGACGCTGTGCATTGCGCGCCATGCGGCCCGCGCTCTGCGTACCCAAATGCGCTGCTCGGCGCCCTCGGCTTCAGCGTCATCCCACTCGGCAGCCCGGGTGATGCTGCCAGACCCGATCTTGGAAAACGTGTGTTCGGTAGGAACAGGTTGGCGTTAGATCCTGCGGCTATGCTCCGACCACTTGCCCGATATAGGCGAAATATCAGGACGGCCGGGCGCGCGGTGACCCAGCAAGTGGACGCCACAGCCCACTGTGCGGGAGCGCCCGCCAGCATCTGGAAACGGGTCCACGAGCTGGGAAGCCGGGCCATTCTCCGAGACGGTTATGCCACCCGCTCGCTCAGTGAGTATCTCGCTCAGTAAGTATCTTGCTCAGTGAGTATCTCGCTCAGTGAGTATCTGGCACGGGGACCTTGAAGGCTGGGCACGCGCCGGACGACGGGCCGAAGCAGTCCTCGTCCTTGCCGAACGCGTCGAACAGGCGGCGATCGGTGGCGACCTGTTCGATCTGCGCGCCGGTCAGCCCGGGCTTGCCGGCC
>Ga0307509_10010387_pt1 | contig 11422 bp, 6 predicted proteins | sample 10_EM_MG_FD_202245 | JGI IMG/M metagenome (GOLD analysis project Ga0307509, IMG submission 202245) | Populus trichocarpa ectomycorrhiza microbial communities from riparian zone in the Pacific Northwest, United States - 10_EM | ecosystem: Host-associated > Plants > Roots > Unclassified | place... | reverse complement strand
ACCAGGCCGCGGCGATCGCCCACGCCAAGGGCGACATGCACGCGCTGCAGGCCGCCGCCGAGAAGGCCCTCGCCGATGCACGTCACGGCACGGTCGCCGAGATCGGCAAGCACACCACCCACGTCAAGGGCACCGAGGAGCAGCAGCGCGCGACCGCCGGCGCGCAGATGCAGGCGATCTTCAGCAGCGCGCAGAAGAGCGTCGATACGCTGCTGCAGCCGCTGAGCGCCAACGCCGTGGCCCGCTGGGAGGCCGGCGTCGCGAAGCTATCGACCGACTTCGAGACCAGCCTCGCCGAGGTCAAGAAGAAGATCGAGGACCGCCACAGCGGCGCCTGGGGCCTGGTCACCGGCGCGGTCGACTGGGCGACCGGTCTACCCGACTGGGTGACCCAGGACTACGACATCGCCGAGGCCAAGTTCGCCGACGGCGCGACGAGCCTGCTCACCGACATCTCGCGCGACGTCAACGTCATCATCGAGGACTGCAAGAAGCTCATCGATCAGGCGCGCAAGGACATCGAGACGATCGTCCACAGCCTGCCGGCGAGCCTGCAGAGCTGGGCGCACGGCGAGGCGGCCAAGCTCAACACGCAGCTCGACCAGCTCGGCCAGCGGGTCGACAAAGCACAGCACGGCCTGAACCAGGACCTCATCCACCGCGCCGACGGCGCCGTGCAGACCGTCCGCGAGCGCGTCGCCGACCTCCGCGAGCAAGCCAAGGGCGTCATCGGCAAGATCGCCGAGGCGATCGGCGAGTTCATCAAGGATCCGGCCAAGGCGATCATCAACGGCCTGCTCCGCCTGCTGGCAATTCCGCCGGCCAGCTTCTGGGCGCTGGTCGACAAGCTCGGCGCGGTGATCAGCGGGATCGCCGCCGAGCCGATGAAGTTCGCCAACACGCTGCTGGCCGGCGTCGGCAAGGGCTTCCAGCTGTTCTTCGACCACCTGCCGATCAACCTCGCCAAGTCGCTGTTCCAGTGGCTGTTCTCGAAGATGGGCGACGTCGGGGTCCAGATGCCCCTCGACTTTTCGATCCCCAGCATCCTCACGCTGGTGTTCGAGGTCATGGGCATCACCTGGCCGCGGATCAAGCTGCTCCTTGCCAAGCACGTCGGGGCCGAGAATGTCGAGATCCTCGATCAGGCGCATCAGCTCATCAGCACGCTGATCATGCGCGGCCCGCTCGGGGTCTACCACCTGATCCACGAGCACCTGGATCCGAACATGATCGTCGACGCGATCAAGAACGCGGCGATCAGCTACGTGATGGAAGCGATCATCACCCGGGTCGCGGCGCGCATCATCATGATGCTGAATCCCGCCGGGGCGATCCTGCAGGCGATCGAGGCGATCTACCGGGTCATCAAGTGGGTGATCGACAACGCGGCGCGGATCTTCACGCTGATCGAGGCGGTCGTGAACGGCGCCGCCCAGATCCTCGCCGGCAACGTGGCCGGTGTTGCCAACCTGGTCGAGCGCGCGCTCGGCCTGTTGATCATCCCGGTGATCGACTTCCTGGCCGACTACCTCGGCCTCGGCGGCATCCCCGCCGCGATCAAGAAAGTGATCATGGGCCTGCAGTCGAAGGTCGAACAGATCCTCGACAAGGTCATCGGCTTCGTCGTCGACAAGGCCAAGGCCCTGTGGGCCGCGATGAAGGGCAAGGGCAAGGGCGACAAGAAGGACGGCGACAAGAAAGACGACGACGCGCGTACGCAAGAACAAAAGCAAGCCGACGTCACGACAGCAGCGAACGAAGCAACGCAGCTTCTAAAGCAGAAAGGGGCCACCGAAAAGTCGGTCAAGACCCAACTCCCGCCGATTAAGGACAAGTACAAGCTGGTAAAGTTGGAGCTGGTTGTCGAAGCAAAAGACAAGGACAAAGAGCGCGTCCATATCCATGCGGAGATCAATCCAACGAAAGATGGCGAGACGGTCGAACTCGCCCCCAACCCGTACGGCGCCCGCATCGACGGCAACAACGTAGTCGGCGACTTCAGTAAATTTGCAGCGGCGCAGCAGCAGGGTGCGTCCGGGTGGGCGGGATACCCCCCTTCGAGTGCGACACCGCACCCGGCCAACGCCAGCTACGGGATGCCCAACGCGACAACCGTCCCCAAACCCACTGGTGAGTATACGATCGTCCCCGGCTTGGAGACCGAGGGTGCCAAGGATTGGCGCGATCCATGGGCTGCCGGTCTCGCTAGGCGCAGAGATGAGCACAAAGACCGACTCAAGGAAGAGGATAAAAAGAAGCCCGCCGATCAGAGGCGCAGTGACCGTCAGATTGACAATGAGGGGAAGCGATTGGTCGAGCTGGAGTACCCGAACTGGAACATGCAATGGCAAGATCTGTACCTCGCCGACTGGCAGGGGCACCATATCCACCCGCGCAACTGGACGGGACCTCATGAGGCGGCGAACATGCAGTTTCTGCGCTCCGGTGAACATTCCCCGTTCACGACATGGTTTACTCGGATGGCCAAGGAAATCCGAAGTTACGCCGACGGCACACGCACCTGACCGTCGCGGGTTATAGTGGATTCATGGAACCCATCGACGTTGTGATCTCCGCCGCCGTCGGCAAGGACCAAGCCGTCAGGCGCCCGGCACTTCGTGAGCTCGCGGGTCGTGGTGTTGCGGTAGCCCCAAGCGTGGTCGCAGCGTGGCGCGCGCGCTCGATTTCGGAGGCGGATCGTTTGGTCCCGGTCATCGTGCGCTGGCCGCCGGAGCTCGTGGCTCGGCTATTCGCGCCGTTCCTTCGCGACGACGCGCCGGGAATCGCGGTGAGAGCCGCAGCGATACTTGGACGTGTTCACGATGAGGTCGCGATCAGCCCCCTCGTAGACGAGTTAGCCAAGCCGGGACGGCTTGCCGCGGCCGCCGCGCTCGGGCAGAGCGGCGTAGAGCGGGCGATTGAGCCGTTACAACAGCTATTCTCACGGATCGTCGGTGCACGAAGCTTCGCGGCGGTTGACGAGAATGATCCGTCAGACGCCGAACTGATTGCGATCGTGATCAAGGCGCTAGGCCGCCTTGGCGAGTACGGGAATGCAGGCTGGCTGATCGACATCCTGAACACAGCGGAAGAAGTGACGGCTCGCGCGGCTGCAGCGCTCGCGCTCCGTGAAGTCCCGACGCGAGGTGCTCTCGGCGCGCTGGCCGGCGCGTTATCGAGCCCGAATGGATACGTGCAGGAATCCGTGTTACGTGCCCTATGGTCCTACCGCGCGATCGAAGCCGTAGACGCCGTGATGAATGCGCCCTTGAGCGGCGATCTCCTGACGAACGCCGCTGCCATGCTCTACGACGTCGTGGCACTTGAGGTAGCCGACGAACCCGCTGATTGGACGACGATATGGGCGTCCCGGCGAGCCTCGTTGGCCACTGGGACTTGTTTGCTTGCGGGTATGCCCATTACCCCGCGTGCGCTGGTAGAGCGCGTCCGTAACGCGACGCGCATCGAACAGGCGCTGCGCGACTTGGAGCTGTTCTACGGCCTGCGTCTTCACTGGGACGCGGAGCTCGACGATGCCGCCTCCCTCCTCGATGAGCTGGACCGCTGGTCTCGCGAGCTGGAGCTGCGGTTCGCGCCCGGACGATTATATCGATTTGGCAGGGAGGTGCCGACCGATCGTCTTCCTGCGAAGATGGATAGTTGACTTCGTGAATCGCTCGGCGGGCCGCGCTAGGCACCTCCGACTACTTGCCGCGCGTCTTGGTCCCCCAGCGGCGACCTGCGCTCGCCGAGGATCTTTCGAATCACTGGCCACATAACATCTTGTTGTGTGCATCCTTCATCAGCTCGGCGGTGGGGAGGCGCTGCAGCAGCAGCAACAGCTCGCCGCTGTCAGCGCCGAATACGCGTGTAAAGCAATGAAAGAGCCAGGCCGGCAAAAGCCGCGGCAGATCCTCACGACCTCGGTCTGCCGCGACAAGGAAGTGACGAACCGACATCGCGAAAGCTTCGCGCCACAGGGCCTCTCCTTCCCGTTCCAGCGCTTCCGCTGCGGCCCCCGCTGCAATCACCACGCTCGTGACCACGTCGATTGTGTTCCACGGCCATCGCTCATACGATCGCACTTGCGGCTGGATGCGCTTCGCCGTGCAACGCCAAGTCTCATGTGGCGTGAGACATTGCGCCAGCACTCTGCCCATAACGTGAGCGGTAATTTCGTCGTCGGTGCGAAGCGAGGGATGTGCGGATACCAGCAGCGCTGTCCAGTCCTCCCAGAGAGAGCGCGCGACGTCGGGGGCGCCAGGCGCGGCCTCCAGTAGCGTCGCGCGTGCGAGCAGCACCGCCGGGGTCGTCGGAGTTCCCGCGAAAGAAATTGCACGGCCGCCTTCGACGAATACCCGGGCGCTCGACCGCAGCGGGACGAGCTCCTGCCCGGGATGAACGTGGGCACCCGTCACGATCACGCGTCCCCTTCGCCTGGCGAGGAACGTCAGCCACGGACCAAGCATGCGATCGCCATCCTGGCGTTCGGTCAGCGCTCTCGCGAGGTGCGCGTAGCGAGCGGCGTATGCACCCTCGACCTCCTCGGAGTAGCGCTCGTGATTCTCGACGTCCACCATCCTCATCGGATGAGGCGTGTGGGCGCGCGGCGCGCGGCCCTGCAGCTCGCTGTCGACGTCGACCGCGAAGGCAGCGAGGAATAGGCCGCATGCCGGCGGTGATAGCGTACGGATCAGGTTCGGCACATCGGCACCCAGCAGGATCAGCAGGTGGTGCGCTGCGCCCACAAGGTCGTCAGTGGGAAGGCCGCAGATCATTTCCGCCGCGGCGCAAGGGTCGAGGCGATAGGCCAACTCGAGATGCAGTTGGCCGACGGTGTTGAAGCTCGTACGGGGGCGTAGATCCTCCAACAGGGCGTCCGGCGGCCGGGGAAACGCCCGGGCGGCTGACTCCTCCAGCGCGAGCGCGAGGTGGCTGCCGCGATCGTAGGAGTGCAACCAGGCGAGCGGATCGACAGGTGGCGAAATCAGCAACGCTCGCCACGAGCTGGCGGAAGGATCTTGCTCGAGCCGGCGCAGAAACGCTTCGCAGAAGTAGCAGTGGCCGATGCCTACCAGGAATCGGGTTGCGTCCGCAAGGAGTTCGAGGCTCGCGTTACGCTCCGCGAGCTCATGCACGAGGGCCTCGGCGACCGCGACGCACGCGTGGTCGGCGTCTTCGTCCGTATTGGGCCACTCCTCGGACAAGACTGCGGCAAACGGCCCGTGCAACTTCGGCGTGAGCTCGATGCACGCGCGCTCTACGTCGCGATGGCTGAACCAGCCGCAAGCACGCTTGACCAGGGAGTCGCTCGGGTCGGTGAAGCGGGAGCGCGCCTCCTCTATTCGACGACTCAGGTCGAGCTCACTGGCCTGCGCGCCCTCAGCCTTCAAATCGTGCTCCGATCGATTGGCAGCCGAGACGCCGCAGCGGGCCGTTCGGCGATCCATGTAGCGAGAGCTGGTGCGGCGCGCCAGATCGTCGTTAGTGTCGCGAGGATTGGCGTGGGATCCGGAACTCGGATCACCATCATCCCTCGATGCCCCATCTCGCTCAGCGAGCCGCCCAGCGAATAGAGTCGGTCGTCGACGAGCAGGAAGCGATCGTGAAGCTCTTTGGGGCTCATTACCTTCACCTCGATGGTGCCGACCGTATTGTCCGCTCGTGCGCGCGTGACTGCGGCGAGTAGTTCGACTGGATCTGCCTGGGGAGCCTCCTCGCCGAACGGGAGCGACGAGGTCAGTATCTGGATCGGCAAGCGGTGCTGTTTGGCGGCCAACGCGTAGCGTAGTAGCTCATAGTGAGTGATGTACGCATCGACGAACAGCAGCCGCCGCTGGGCGCGCCCGACCAGGGCCCGGAGGTATTCCTCAGCAACCGTGCGCTCGCGGTAAAACCAGCGCTGCTCGAGTTGGCGTCCCATGCCGGCGACCTTCTGGCGATCCGACATCCGCGCCAACATCGTCTGCGCATTCGGTGCATCAGAGGGGCCGACACTGCTTGAGATTGTTGTGACCTCGACGCCCACCTCGTATTCGGTCGCGGGCTTTTGGCCTCGGGCGGGCAGCTGCACCCGGCGGCGCGAGTTCTGTGCCTGGCCCTGGACGGCGACGGACTGAATAGTGTGCGTCGGCGCTCGGACGGCGTACACAGTTCCGTCATCGTCGGCCACGGACAGACCAATTGCCGCTAGCCGTGGGCTCAGGCGGAATCGGACCTCGCCCTCCGCTGGAAGTGGTTTGGTAAGGACGGCGGCCACACCTGACTCGCGCTGCTCCAGTACCGTGAGCGTCATCGGCGGTCGCAGCCCGGCCGGTACGCCCTGGCGGGGCTTGACGCCAACGACCAAGATCTCGCCGTCCGCGTCATGGTCGAACCACTGAGCGATCGATCGATGGAAGGGATCGGGCAGGACGAGGTGCAAGCTGCCCCAGAAAGCGTCCCACTCGGCGAGCGAGAAACCGAAGTGCTCCTGCGCGAAGTCCGTCGTCGCCTGCAGCTCGCGCTCATTCAACTCGTCGACCAACCAGGGCTTGAGCGAGAGCAGGTGGTGCATACGTGGCGTGCGATGCCACAGGCTCAGGAAGGGGGCCGCGTCCCGGCGCACGCACAGCGTGCGGGGCCAGACGACGTCCTGGTGGAGCTCCGGCATGGCGAGCGTTCCGGGCTCTCCGAACTTGGGCAATGATCCGTCTTTATTCGGCCGTACGATCTCGCCCCGGATGGCGGCCTGGTACCACTCGACCGCGACCTCAAAGGTGAGTGGCACGTGCCTGGCATAGAGGCGATGGCGGCTGCCCGGCAGTTTGGTGTCGTACTCTCCGTCGTCGATCGGTGGCGGGACTTCGCTCGGCAGGCATTCGACGTAGCCAAAGACCAGGCGCCGTTTGCCGCCCGTGATCAACCACGCGAGGTGAAGCACGGCGCTGCCGTAGAGAGGCTCCAGCGGGAGCATTTGCCAAAGGTAGCGCGAATACAGCGCGAAGCCATTCGCGGCGCCGCTGCCGCTCGAGCTCGACACGCGCCGCTTGCTCGAGCTCGCCACATCACATCCGGTGTGGCGGCAGCGGCGCCCGTCGACGAGTTCGCGCGCGGGTGCCTGCTCGCGCGTGTCCACGTCCGCCGTGCCCGCGGAGCTCGGCAGGAGGGAGATCTGCTCGCAGCCTCGCCGCGTTTCTGCGCGAACGAGGATCAGATCTGTCATGTATCGTTACGGTGACCTTGAAAGCAGGCGCCGAACCGAACCAACTCTTGGAGCGCTGTCAATGGACGATCCGACGCGAGAATTGCGGGCTCTTTACATCCTGCGCGTACCCCCGGGAGCGTCCCGGCTGGCGGAACTCGCGCAGCAAGTAGAGGAGTGGAGTACCACCTACTTCGCGTGGCACCGCCAGCTCGTGCACGAGGTGGCAAGGGCCACGCTGGCGTGGCAACGCGAGTTGGTCGAGCGCGTCGCGAAGATGGAGGAGGCGGACACTGTGGCGGTCCTGCAGGCGAGTGATGAACCTCCGCCATCGACGATCGAGAGGGGCGAGGACGGCAGACGGCTCGATGCCGACGCATTGCGTGCCTCCATGCGGAAGATCCACGACGCCGCCCGCACCGTAGACGAGGCCACGGAGGTGTACATCAACGTCTTGGAGCAGTCCGCGGATGCCATGCTCGGAGACCGAAGCGACGCGGACGACGACGAGACGGCCGAGCCTCGTCCACTGCGCGAACTCACCAACATGCTGGGAACGCTGCTCGTTGCCTTCTTAGCGGAGGTCCGCAGGCTGAAGGACGGCACGACCGAGCTCCTGGGGGAGCTGGGAGAGCCTCCAGCGAACCCGGACAATCGCGCGTCGGACATTGCGGAACTCGTGGTGGTCATGGCTGGCGGTGGCCACTCGGATTCGGCGATTGCACGGGTGCTTGGTCAAGTCTTCCCGGCGTGGGCATCGTCGGCGGCGACCCGGGCACGACAGGAGGCCGGTGGGGCTAGCGCTCCGGGCCTTGAATCCAAGCGGGTGCAGGAGCTGCTGAGCGAACGTGTTCGTAAGATGAGGAAGGAGCGGGGGGTGGCCGCCGGCCAGGCGGTTCGCGCGGGGAACGTCGACCCCCTGCGCCGTCTTGCGGAATTCGTCGATCGAGACCCGGACGCCGAGACATGACCGTGGCCTCCGGGGGGAGGCCCGGGACCGGACTCAGCGTCCGGGGGAGCCTGACCGGGGGGCCGTGCCTCCGTTGGCAGCGATGCGGGTTGCGACGACTCCGCTTACCGACGTCGCTCGCGAGACCGAAGCTGACCGCTATGACAGCTCACGCGTTTTTGATCTGGGTTGGTTCCGTGCTGGCGTCCGCTCTCGCCACGGTGATCGGCTCGTGGCTCAGCGTCCTGGCGGCGCGATCTGGAACATGGTTGCGACGTCTTCGATCACCGCGGGCTGCGACCCGACCGCGCCGGCGTGAAGTGCGGTGACCGCGCCTCGAGTCCTCATTGCGATCGTTCCCGGCCGCCGTCGTGGACGGCACTGCGAGCCGCTGGCGCAGCGCCCCGGCCGATGACTTCCGGCCGCGATGGGACCGAAGGCACGATGCGCCGGCCGCGCTCCTCGGCGAGAACGGGCACCTGAAAAAGTCGTGCGATAACCGGAGTCTCCGGCGCGGAGTTGACGGATCGTTTACTTCCCGACGTGACCTCGCCCTGTACGATTCTACGCGGGCTGGACGTTGGTGTCGCCGCGCTCCCTCAGGGCGGTCTGGAACGGAGCGCGCGTGCCGCCGCCTTCCAACCGAACCATGTGATCGCGAGGCACGGCGCGAGCATGACGATCGACGCAACGATCCCCACACAAGCGTCGCCCGCGGAACGACTGCGCGACAGTCCCTGGCAACACACCACGACGACAGGGACCGTGAGAAGTCCCGTACAGATGCTCAGCGCCCGGAGAAGTCCGCTCAGAACCCGCCAACGTAGCCGAGGTGGGTGAGTGACGCGCGTGTCGCGCGGTGGAGGGCTCGCGGTGGATGAATGTGGGGGATCGTCAGCGGCGGGGAGCCACGCACGCGCACGGGTGGCGTCGGTGGAGGCGTGACGTTGCGTGGGTTCGGGCCGTTGTTGAAGACGCGCGCGGTCGGCTTCTAGCCGCAGGGCCGTCTCGATCGCATCCTCCTGTCGCCGACGTACGCGCTCTGCTTCCGCAACCTGGCGTACCGTCTCGATCGCATCTTTCAGCGGTAGTCTGAAGAACTCTCGCTTTGGGTTGTAGCGATATGGCGCAAGCGCGCGATGGACCTGACGCTCGACTTCCACGCAGTCCTGCACCCTCTCTTCATAGGCAACCGCGAAGTCGACGGGCACCCCCGTCCCCCCGATCTCCCTGGCCCGCTGCGAAGGATCCCGTGTCGTCTGGCCGACCTTGACAAGGTGCGGCATGGCCGAGTTGAAGAGGATGTAGACGTAGCCTGGATTCGGCATCGGCACATACGGCTGCTAGTAGCCAGATCGTATCATCTCGATGGGATGGTCGATGTCAAGCGGTGGTACCGGCACCGACGCACCGTTCCCGCCGCCAGCGGACATGGCACTTTCGGCAACGCGTGCCTCCCTGCTTCGGCTCGCGGCGCCTGAGAGACCTGGCGTTCAGCCGGCTGGACCTGGTGACACTGTTGAACGGCCTTGCCGCTGGTGAGGAGCTGCTCGGCGAGGATGTAGACGTAGACATGCGCGCGCTTGGCGTCCACGAGCTCGGTTCCGCAGCGGCCCTCGCCCGCCAGGCAATGGGGCCGTCGGCTTTCGTCGACGGAGACGCGCGGCCAGAAGGCCAAGGCCAGTGACCAGGCGCTGCTTCAATGGGGCCGTCGGCTTTCGTCGACGGAGACGCCGCGCCGGGTGGACGAGGTCCGCGCCGAACTCTGGCTTCAATGGGGCCGTCGACCTTCGTCGACGGAGACTCTCGAAAACGGCAAGACGATCAAGCTCGGTCACGCGCTTCAATGGGGCCATCGGCTTTCGTCGACGGAGACGACACCTCGCGCCCCGACGGCGCGATCGCCCGCTCGTTGCTTCAATGGGGCCGTCGGCTTTCGTCGACGGAGACTCGGCGGAAACGTCGACGGCATGGTCGTGTGCTTCTCGCTTCAATGGGGCCGTCGGCTTTCGTCGACGGAGACTCGGTCATGCCGCGTAGACGACGGCCGGGCGCGAAACCGCTTCAATCGGGCCGTCGGCTTTCGTCGACGGAGACGCTGAGGTGACGCTGTCTGGCGTGCTCGGTGTCATCGCTTCAATGGGGCCGTCGGCTTTCGTCGACGGAGACTCAGGACCGGCAGCTCTACTCGGATGCCTTCGAGGGGCTTCAATGGGGCCGTCGGCTTTCGTCGACGGAGACGCTCGGCCACGAGCGCTACGGCTCGCTCGACCTCAGGCTTCAATGGGGCCGTCGGCTTTCGTCGACGGAGACGGCTATGAACGTCCACACGGACGAGCCCCCGATGATGCTTCAATGGGGCCGTCGGCTTTCGTCGACGGAGACACCCCGACGTGTACCAGCTCGGGGCAGGCATCACGATGCTTCAATGGGGCCATCAACTTTCGTCGACGGAGACAGTCGATCATCGATCGGCTGGGCACGACGCCTACCGGGCTTCAATGGGGCCATCGACTTTCGTCGACGGAGACGCCGATCACTGGGCGGACCTCGGCGGCTGCCTCGTGCTTCAATGGGGCCATCGACTTTCGTCGACGGAGACGTCCGGGAGAATCGGCGAAGTGTCCGGCAATCTCCATGCTTCAATGGGGCCATCGACCTTCGTCGATGGAGACTGTCCGGTTACGTGGGCGGCGTCTGGCATCAGGGCAGGCTTCAATGGGGCCATCGACCATCGTCGATGGAGACAGGAAGCGGTCACGCAGACCGAGTACGACTACCAGGTGCTTCAATGGGGCCATCGACTTTCGTCGACGGAGACTGCCCGATCAGCAGGGTCGTGATGTCCCTCGACTTGGTGCTTCAATGGGGCCATCGACTTTCGTCGACGGAGATCAGCCCAGCAGGCCTGGCTCGACGACGACACGAGCGAGCTTCAATGGGGCCATCGACTTTCGTCGACGGAGACGCCCGGCGCCGCTATCCGCGCGCTCGGCTACGCGATGCTTCAATGGGGCCGTCGGCTTTCGTCGACGGAGACGACCTCAATGCCATTCAGGACGGCATCAGTGGGTAGCTTCAATGGGGCCGTCACTCGAACCGGCCCCGTGTAGTCCTTCGTAAGCTATTCGATTGTCAACCGGGCCGCTATGCGAGGGCATCGCGCCCTGAGGCATCCCCTCAAATAATGCCGAACACCGAGCGAAAAATCTCGTGCCGGCGAACCACGGCATCGTACGTGTTCATCAGCAGCGTGAGCTTCTCGTCACCCATCATCGGGATCGCGGCGT
>Ga0307509_10010386_pt1 | contig 11422 bp, 17 predicted proteins | sample 10_EM_MG_FD_202245 | JGI IMG/M metagenome (GOLD analysis project Ga0307509, IMG submission 202245) | Populus trichocarpa ectomycorrhiza microbial communities from riparian zone in the Pacific Northwest, United States - 10_EM | ecosystem: Host-associated > Plants > Roots > Unclassified | place... | reverse complement strand
TCGGAAAGAAGAATACTCTCTCGATATTCTATAACTAATAAGGACTATAAAGATAGTCTAACAAAAGATACGTAAGTAATTCGTTACCTGTCGCATAATTAACCACACCAGGGTAGGATCGTTACATGTATATTAAAAAAAATCTCAAAATAGAATAAGTTGAGCTGTTAAAATACCAAAGTAATAATCTATGATTCTGTCTCAATTAGTGAAATAATCAGGTCATGAAATTGATTTCTAGTTAATCTTTCTATATGAGTAGTATGAGCTATAGGTGGTAATTAGCCTCCATGTATTAAAAATTGGAATTTCGTTCTACTGAATCCAAGCAATAAGTTTCAAAATTGGTCAAATATAAGATAGGATAGGTGAATAAGTATACTTAACTTAATGATGTTTATCTAATTATCCAGGTTCTCTGAAGATACAAATCCTGGAGGTTAGCTACCTGGTGAGACTCTCTTTCAGATGGTAGTATTTGAGCTCTTTGAGCACTATTATTGCTCTTTCAATACTCATTTGTTTATTCTTCATTCTATTATGTATTCTGAAACTTTTTTCAATTGTTTACCATATTCAGCAAAACTAATAACAGCAAAATTAATTATCCAACATTTTATATATATCAGAAAATGCTCGTCTTAGTATTAGGAGGCTTTACCTTGCTTCCTTTCTGCAGAATTATCAAAAACAAAGTATCTATAAAAATTAAATATTATTTCTGTATATTATAATTACTTATTTGTATAATTGTTAATATCTTTACTCTTGATCTCCCTCAGCATTTACCTAAACTATTACCTCTCTTTATTCAATACTTAATATATCTTCAATCTTATATATAACCCTATTTGTAACCGCTTCCTGTGGGGTAGCGGTCTTGCAAAGGGATGTCAGTATTGATTCTAACCAAACCTGTGGTATAAACGAGATCAAGTACTGGAGACGCCAACAAGTAATTGAATAGGCTCTATTACTCTTATCGAAACTACTAAGAGAAGACCAAGTGCTTTAGGCCTATGCGAAGCTCAAAGATTCTCGAATTGAACGGAATAGAAGATAACTGTTCAACCAAGTATATTGAAAACTCTGTTTGTCGAAGTCTGATCTCACTAAGTCCGGAGAGATACAGGTCTTTAAATACACTTGCGATAATCCATCTCATATCAATCATATCCACATCCTAAGGTATCAAACGATACCAAACCCATAAACTATCTAGCAATAAACAAGGCTTACGAACTTCCTGAGTTCGTATCCTAAAACAATACAAGTATCAAATAACAAGGCTTACGAGTCTCCTGAGCTCGTATCCTAAAACAAAACATTAAACAAACTAACAAGGCATACAAGTCTCCTGAACTCGTATCCTGAAACAAATACATAAAACAAATCCATACCTAAACTGGTAACCTGTACCGGTTACACTATTGTTCACTAAGTCAATTGTTATAATCTAATTTTTCCGTTATGTTTTTAACAATAAATAATGCTAATCCTGTAGAAAATAGCCATTTTTATACTTGATTTAATAAAATTGATAATATAGAGATGAGGAATATCAGAAATATTACATAAGACTGTTCAGATTGTAAATTTGATAGTAAACTACTCAGGTGAGGATTTGAAACTAATAATACACAGGATATTCAAAAGAACAAAAGTCCAACCACTTCCAAGTATTTCTAATATTGTTTCATAATATAGATAGATTAAAAAAGCTGTTATCCTCCCTTGATTGGGAAAACGAAACTAAAATAGTGCATGTTAATCAAGATAGAACTTGACAATTGATTCGGGGAAAGAATCGAGTATTGCAAGAGCAATACAAGTGCTAAAAGAGCTCAAATACTACCATCTGAAAGAAAATCTTACCAGGTAGCTATCCTCCAAGATTTGTCTCTTGAGAGAACCTGGGTAATTAGATAAACATCATTAAGATAAGTATACTTATTCACCTATTCTATCTTTTACGTGACCAATTTTGAAACTTATTGCTTGGATTTAGTAGAATGAAATTCCAATTTTTAATACCTGGAGGCTAACTACCACCAAGAGCTCATACTACTCATGTAGAAAGATTAGCTAGAAATCAATTTCGTGGCCTGATTATTTCACTAATTGAGACAGAATCATAGATTATTACTTTAGTATTTTAACAGCTCAACTTATTCTATTGTGAGATTTTTTTTTAATATAAACTATAACTATGTACAAGTCTCAAGAACTACCAAATAGAAGTCTCTTGAATGAACTACAGGATTGGTGGTGTTCAATTTTAATATGTTTGAAATGTGAAGAATAGTGACCCATTACTGGGGGGTGACCCATTACTGGGTGAAATACGTTAAGCAGTAACTTTAGTCCATCCCATTCTCACACAAAGGCCGACAGTCTGGACGGTTGGAAATACTGATTAGTAATTTGACATTTTTGTGACATCACCAGTGTAGCTAATTTCCAAAGCCACAGATTTCCATGAGGATTTTGACTAACTTATCTAGTTAGGTCAGAGAAAGCCAAGTATAGTGTTTGTTACGGGATGGGGTAGGGAATCGGGTCGGGAGCCTGCATGCCTTCCAATGGGTCGGGACTTCATTGGGCTAGCCCGGGCTCTTTGTCGGGCTAGCCCGGGTTCATTGGGCCGGGTGCACTGTCGAGCTTCTTGGGCTGGGTCGGGCCGGGAAAGTGTTAAGCCTGGGTTACCCAGCGAACCTAGCGAATATCTTTTTCCTTGTGTTCCAGCGGTTTTGAACATGTTTGAGTTGTGATCACCAGGGAGACGATAGCCGAAGCACACAGAATCATGGAACAGATTTTGCTCCACGTAGAAAGGTGAGAGCAGAAGCAGCTAGGCTGAGCAGTGATTAGTGGTTCCAATTATAACTTGTTCAGCGTGAGAACTTTCCGCGCCTCTGTTAGGCATACCGGAAGGCGAAGCCTTCCCTTAGTGAATAAAGACCTATAGTTACCATACCTTAGGATTCTGAGTTCAAAAGAACAAGCCAACACCCCCCTCCCGCACCAGCGTTGGGACAGCGCTACATCGGCAGACACTACCGTAATTGCGTCCTATCACCAAAGACATGGTCATTGGAACCCACATCGTAACCCGTATACGTCGCGGCTGTCCATCCGACCGGATCCCGTTTGCAGGATATATGAGCAAAGTCCTTTGGCGAGCTTATGCAAGTGAGTCGAGCCAAATCGGTTGACGTTGCATAAAGCTACGAAGCACTAAAGACGAGAGTCACGAAAGTGGTCACTATGTAACGGGACGTTTTTACGGACAATGGTTAAGCAACACATTCTATATTCCATGCTCTCGCGATGAAAGTCGCAGAAGTGAATGGTGTTGTTGGATGAGGTAGTTTGAGAAATCAGACATACCCACACTCACACACGTCAATAGTATCCTTCGGATGCTGACGGAACCCTACGATAACGATAAGACTATGGAAGGATAATGGCTATGGGTGCGATTATCGTGACAAGTATATCTTATGCCTCGCAGATGTCGGTTGCAGGATATGCCTGCAATGCTGAGAGGTTCAATAACAAAGCTGGCCGCTTGGTTGGTTCGATCATCGAGACCATTCTGCGTATGCAATGGTAAACAAGACTCCATACTGACGAAGATGGATGGTAACCAATGAACTGATGTGTGGGAGCACCATCTGGAATATTCATGGTGTTGTGATTCGGGAGTTGAAGTGAGATAACAGAATTGTCAGGGTCAAATGGTGTTCGCACTTTTGGAAGAAGCTGGAGTTTGTTAGCAGGTACTTAGTTAGTATGAAAACTAGATGTAGCCCGCGACCACCCAGACGCGGCATATAAATATTGAGGTGCCTCCCGAGCTATTTGAACATTATCAAGCAAGGGAGAAGAGATCTTATCAATATAAGTTTTTACAATAGAAAAATCTTTATCACTGTACCTGCCTCTATTTTGAAACATTGAGCCTTCCTTGACAATCTCCGTCTACGATTGAGATTATCAGCCTGAGTTATCTCGCAAGACTTTGAGATAGGCTCCCGCCTAACAGTCTCTTCCTTTTTCCATTTATTCTCTACTAACCTGTTATTCCTCTTTCTCCCATACATCTTCCTCCTCTTTGCACTCGACAGTACACCAAACACCAAATGATCAGTTTTTCTATAACTCAATTATTCATTCCAGCAATATCTTCAAAACCCGAGGGGTTTTTATTTCTGAACCAAAAGGACAGTATGCGACTGACGTCTCACTTGCAATCCCGACATGTTCCAGTCAACATAATGTTTCCTGCAGTTTGAAGTCCAGGTAGCTGAACTTGTCCAAACATTCTGAGAACCGTTCATATGTTGTTGCTCCTTGCCCACCTCATATCTCTTCCGCTCTTGCTTTAGCTATGTACCCTTTCTATCTCTCATCCTGTATTGTAATAATTTTGCTCTAATATATACCTAATTTTAAATCTATATTTAAGGCCTTTCCTTCATGTACGGACCTAATATGTTCCTTGAGCTAGCCCGGGTGATCCTTTGTTTGGCTGGATTGGGCTCAAGATTCGTTGGGCTGGGTCAGGTTGGGCTGACCCTTTTTTCAACCCGTGTTAACCCATTGGAAGGCCTGGGTCCCAGTCAGTTTTGAGGCTCCAGAGGCCCCGTAACAAACTCCACCTGTGATCAAAGCCTAGCCCAAGCTCTTCCAGGTAGTTTGCCCTGCACAAAACTGAGTCTAGCGATCCCGTCCTCTGCCTTCTTTTTAACAAGGCTGAAGTAGGGTGAGCACTGAGGGTATTCAAAGTTAAAAACCGTGACTTTACGTTGACAATTTTCGTCATGAGCACATATAGTGCTAAGGGAAAATCAACCAATAGAATTAATGAATTAAAATTGGCAGTAGATGTGACTCTGAGGACCCCATTTGTGGCAACGGTTCAAGTTCACCCTTCATTTTCCAAAAATTCATTTTCTACTGTTGAACTTTCATTCCGCACCTATATCCAGATACAACAATCATTTCCAATGCCACAGACCAGCTTGAAGTACTGTGTATCCCAGGAAGTTACAGAAATATTAGGAGTTTCGCTTGTGTTGGACCTCTGCTTTAATGACTCTGGTGCTGACAATACCGAATGTACCAGTTATCTAATCAAGGCCATAGCTACAAGAGCTTGGGAGATGAATAATCCAGACTCAGATGGCGAGCTTCTCACAGCTAAGGTGCAGGAGCTATGCGAAGGACTCTTGGTTGCTCTTCCTAAGATCCGATATCTCACTCCCCGGGAATCTCTCACTCGTGGACTTGGTTTTTGGTCAAATGTAAGTCTAGTAAAGGATTTCACATATGTTAGTTGTATAGATAGAGGTAGACAGGTAGCTAATCGGTATATGCTGATATATAAATTTGAATAGTTTACTATTATCTCTGAAGATCGATTTCATTCCCTATTTCGAATGAGCCTTACCTCCTTTTATATACTTAATGAAAAAATTAAGTTTGACACAATATTCCACAACCAGTCTAGGAATCCACAAGCGGATAGTGCACTACAGCTTGCAGTTACTCTATATATTATGGGCCAATTAGGGAATTCTACAGTATGTTTCTGTGAGCAGTTACAGATTAGTGAGGGTACAGCATATCTTTATCAGCATCGAGCTATGAGTGCATTTGTAAGACTGCTTCCAGATTATTTGATTTGGCTAAAGCCTGGCTCAGATGATTACGATACCGTGCGAAGGGAGATTGAGCAGGATACACAGTTTCCTGGCTGTGTTGGCTTCCTTTATGGTATAGATATTGGTCTAATGCATGCGCCAAGCTTCCATGGTGAAACCTATATGAACTGAAAGAATATATATGGTCTCAATATGCAAGCTGTTTGTGATAACAATTTGCACTGTACCTTCTTCTCAGCAGGATACCCAGCATTTGTGTGGAATCCAGTGTCATTTGGAAGTACACAACTCTTTACCACTCTAATGAGTATCTCTTAGGAGATAAAATATATAGAGTCACAAGGCGCTGTATTACTCCATACAAGGAGCCTTTGGCTAGCCAACGTCAGGATGGCTATAGATATTATAACTCGATACATGCACATAGTCACATAAAGATTGAACATACAATAGGTGTACTAAAAAATCAGTTTCTTTTACTCAAACTACTTCCTATATATATTCTCAAGAAGGAGGACCATACTAAGGCTGTCTCATAGATTATGTGCTGTGTAATGTTACATAACTTTCTCAATACCGAGAGAGAAGACAGTACCATTTACCAACCACATACAATGATTCCCGAGGACAAGATTGAGGTCGATGAAGTGGACAAGGATATTGGGCAGGAGGCAGAAAGGGCAGCCGGAAATGAGTGGAGAGATCGGATGAGAATATACTTATATTAGAACTGTCATGATTAGGTATGTTGAAAGTACTTCATTCAAGATATTTATTTCTAAAGTAACATCATGATTTTTTACTGTATCTACTACCCATTCTCAGTTCTTCGTATCTCACCTATTTCCCTCTCTCTCCCTTAGTCCCAGCATTCTTTCCATCATAACGTTCCACCGGTCCTTCTCCAAATCCAATTCTTTCTCCCTTGTTTCCATTTTCTTCCGCTCTAGCTTTAGCTCTTCCTTTAGAATTTCACTTTGCTGAACTAGCTGCTTTTCTAGAAATTCATATTTCTTTTCTGCCATAGCAGTGATCACATCCCCAAAACTAGTAGAACCTTTCTTCTTTCATCTCTTTCTTTCCTCATCATCCTCCTCTTCCGGCACAGGAAACTCTCTTCTTTTTTTCCCTTTTCTACCTTCCTTGCTTGATGTAGACAGCATGCGGAGAGTGTTCAGGGAGGTTTAGTAGGTATGGCTGGCACTTGTATGGTTTGTTCCTAGCTCACCGATAGATATAGATGAAGGCTGGCTTCTTGTATGTCCTATATCGATACTAGTAATGCTCTTTTAGTAACTTCCCTAAATTCTATTGCATGTAAAACTGTGATTACAATAAAACTCTAATTTATTTGTAACTAAAAAGAAATAAAAAAGAAAAAAAAGAAAGAAGAAGAGAAAACATAACCGTAAACAATGCAAAATGCATCACAGAATCCAACTCAAACTACAATACAAAATAAGATAAAGAAAAATGAATATTAAATCTTACCTTTCATGAACAACAGATGATGATCTAGGGTAGGCAAGCTCTGACTGAAACTCAACCTCAGGTTCATTATTCTCATCGATATCGTTATCGTCATCTATTTCAATTGCATTCTGTGTCGACTGTAGGGCATGAATCAGGGAATCAGCCGCAGCAGCAGTCTCCTGGCGGGAAGAGCCAGAAGAAAACAAACTTGGAGGACGAAAGTTCGGCTGAGTACCCCAAGCCGGGCAAAGAAGGGACACTTCTTTCTAGTTTACCTATAGTTCCTAAAGCTTAGTAATCATAAACTCAGGTTAGGTTTCCACTTACCGCGAAAGGATAAAGTATTTCCATTGACGAGATCCTCTTCCCCAAGCCCCCATCCAGATTGATCAGCGAGCTTGAGGGCATCACGGCATGACTTCTTAAGCTTGACATATTTATATCCGACTTGTGCCTTGGAACGGGAGGGAATTGATGATGAGATTGAACTAATCCAATGCTTTTTTGTCTCTCCTGAACCTTTCTGAGTTTGGCGCAGCTTGATAGAATCCTCTAGTCAAAGAACAATTTGCTCAATTTCAGATTTAGACCAATCGCCACTATTTAACTCCATTGTGTCAGTATCAGTGCGCTTTACAAGTTCAACAGAAAGAAAAATGAAAGACAAGAAAAAAACAGTGCAAAACTAAAGAAATTGAAAAATTGCGAAGAAGTTGAGTTGGATGAAACTGAGCGAAAGAAAGAGGGAAAGAGAAGAAAAAGAAAGGAGAAAAAAAGAAAAAGATTAGCCAAAGGACCACATAAGAGATGGCTTGGCCCACCTATCTGATCAGAAATGATAGGGGAGAAGTGGATGGCAACAGAGACAGAAGGTTGAAAACTGACCTCCGGGGACCTATTCAAAACGTCAACCTTCAACCTCACCTTTCAAGGTGGGCTAGCCCTTTTTGGCCGACCGCCCCCACTACCGTACTCCGGTTTTGAACGCCGTTTTGGACGTAAATTTACGGTCGGTAACTTTGAATACCCTTACTGGTTGTACAAATCCTGTCTTTGTAAGTGGTGGTGGTCGTGTTCCAGGTTCTGCAGTGATTATGAAGTATGAGATATGCAGCGGAAAGTATCAACTGCCAACCCTGATAATAATAGATTTATGGGTAGTTTATGGCATGGGTTCTTAATATTCGAAATGGTCAAATATACGTCACCGAATAACACTGGGATGGAAATAGATAGCGCGCACAAAAGTCTTCTCGTCGTCGTCTTCTTGCTAAACTAGTGGTAAGGACAGAAGTATATATCAAAAACAAAACCATCGTCTGATCCTTCTATCGATCACCACATACCCCCGCTTTCTTTCTTCCGTGCTCCAAGACAAAAGAAAGAAACATTCTGCGTAATCTCTGAACAAAAGAAATCCATTACAAAGACTTCCATTCTCCTCCGTCTTTGATCCAATGCCTCAGCTCTTGTTTTTCCTTCATCTCCTTTCATTATCCTGCTTTCCTTTAACGGTGGTTGCTCTTTCTCATCCAACAACGGAACAATGTTTCCCGTGCTTCTGCCTTGCATATAACAAAAGAAACTAAAAGCATGACGAACAGGATTAACTGATTTCTAACACTTAACAGGAAGCGATAATAATCATGCAAGTCGAAAAATCGCTTCAGACCCTGAAAGCTATAATAACGTTCGCAGGATGAACACATTTATCACTTCCAACTTGGCATTTGGTTGCCAGGTTGGTCGCCATGGCTGGATTTTTGATGTTGGACTTTTGTTCTTATATACCGCCGTACCGCCGTACCTAGTCGCCAGGATGTTCAGTTAATTTTGTCAACCCACAATACATCGACACGAAACCTTTTGTCCTCGTACTTGTATGATATACCGGCTCAATGGCATAGATTACTTTAACGAGTAACCTCATCATATCCGGCAATTTCAAACTTCCACTCTACCTTCCTCCTAGTGCTCGCTACGGGGCGGGGTGGGGTTTCACTCGCCAAGCCCCGCCCTTACACGGGGCCGGGTAGAATATTTCTTCGGTCATCCCCGCCCCCCCGTCCGAGCTTAACCCCGGTTAGTCCCTGGACAGGCTTTAGTTTCTCACTACCCATTTTGGACGGGTGCCTGTCCGGGGGATGGGTGGGGCGGTGACCTGAGCGGGGAAATGGATGGGAAAACGCCCCGCCGCGCCACGGTGAGCGGGGCGGTGCGGGGATTGGGCCCGGGGGGCCGTCATTTTCAGCCCCGGAGGCCCCGTAACGAACTCTAACTTCCTCCTTCGACTCGATAAGAGCATTTTTAATTCGGCCCATCATCTTTCGTAGATCTTCCATTGTGGTGGATGTGATTTGTTCGGGTCCGGGGGGGTGGATTCCTAGCCACAATTTTGTGACTGGGGATATTTTTCTGTTCAAGCTTCCGCCGTAAGCTTGAAGAAAGAAAAGAAAAGAAAACAATTTCACTAATAATGTCAATGTAGGGGAATGAGGTTCGCACGGAAGTCGCTAATAGACTAAGAGATTTGACGAGGAACCTTGGCACTCTGGAGGAAGGATATGGAACATAGGTTTACCTCCAGTATACTTTGTTCATTCACCCTCGCTCGCTCTGCTCTAAACTGCTCCGCTCTACTAAAATCAAACTAAGGGTAAAGGGAGGTGTATAAGTTAAGTGAAAAACATAATACCACATCCTGATCCTCCTATGGATCACCACACCTATCTCTGTACTTACCACATGTCCCTATTCCTCCGTGCACTCCCATGATAACAAAGAAAAGAACATGCGGATAAGATCCTTTATAGATCATTCCCCCGTATCCGTTCCGTCTGCTTATCTCTTAAACTATCCTTCCCACTGCAGTAACAAAGCCAAGCACATCCATCTAACAACAAATAATACAGGAGCCAGTATGAGTTACCGACTCAAATGTCCGCGGCCAGGGGGTCCAACTGGCACGGTCACGGGAAGGGCTCTGCTGTCCCAGGGGTGGGATAGTGGCGGAAGGAGATGGGGATTCAGGTCCTCACACCGGGAGGTTTTGTTTTTTGCTTCGCAGAGAAAGGCCGCAACACCTGAGGTGATGCCGAGATTTATCACCAAACCATATATTGAGCAACGCGGATACGGCTTCCTATTCACTACACCCCCACCCCCGCGCACCACTATACCCAACCAAAGGCATATATATAATAAAAGCATAATCTAAATGAAGAAGGAAATTCTTAAGAAATTGAGGGAAAATAAAGTATCATATTATGGCGGGAGAGATAATCTATAAGGCAAGTTATAAGTATAGACAAACAAGCTCTAGTGAAGCGGTAGCATATCGGGGAGTGACCCAGAGTATCCAAGCACACAACCCGATCATAACAAAATGGGTACAAAAGACGGGCGAGATTAAAGAGATATATTATATAGAATAAAGGCGTTTTCCTGAGACAAGTGCATGCCCAAGATCCGTCCAGAGATTGGAGTTTAGGCAAACAGAAAAGAAGTAAAATGGAGGGGGCAGAGTGCCCACAGGATGGGAGCGGGATAGACCAGGTGGCTGCGGAGAGATTCGGGGAGGGTGCTGGAGCTGCGCTGGTAGAGTGTATCTATGTGGGAACTATCGCGAAAGATATTGGTTTAGGTGAGCGGAAGGGAAGCGCAGGGAGGTTACTTTTTGAGACTAACCAGAAGAGATTGGGGAGGAGTGGCACAGGGCGCCACGCTGGCGGATAGAGGCTGTAAGGAGCAGTGTTCGGCCACGACAGTCTGGCCCCTCGAGAGTAACACCATTGGTTGCGAGTATCAGATCCACCACCCCTTGTGCCCAGTGAAAAGAGTAGCCTAGAGTAGTTCTCTGTCATCGTTGGATGGCCTATCCCGCTTGACGTCGTTCCTTCAGTAGTTTCACCACCCCTTCGTGCCCCTTCCGAGAAGCGCACGTCAATGGCGTTCTGCCATCGTTGCTTGGCTTGTTGGGATCGACATCGTTCCGTGCGAGTAGTAGTTTCACCACCCCCTCCTTCCCATTGCAAGAAGCGGCCCAGAGTGGTGTTCGGCCATCCTCACTGGGCTTGTTGGGATCGACATCGTTCCGTGCGAGCAGTAGTTTCACCACCCCCTCATGCCCATTCCATGAAGCGGAGCGGAGTGGTGTTCGGCCATCCTCACTTGGCTTGTCGGGACTGACATCGTTCCGTGCGAGTAGTAGTTTCACCACCCCCTCATGCCCATTCCAAGAAGCGGCCCAGAGTGACGTTTGACCCTTGTCATCAGGCTTT
>Ga0307509_10010384_pt1 | contig 11426 bp, 12 predicted proteins | sample 10_EM_MG_FD_202245 | JGI IMG/M metagenome (GOLD analysis project Ga0307509, IMG submission 202245) | Populus trichocarpa ectomycorrhiza microbial communities from riparian zone in the Pacific Northwest, United States - 10_EM | ecosystem: Host-associated > Plants > Roots > Unclassified | place... | reverse complement strand
GTCAGTCCGGTGTACCCTTTGCCCGCCGACAAGCCCTCACCACTTGGTAAAGCTCCGTGGAGAATCGCATATGTGACGCCGCATTCTACTCTCGGGACCAAGCCGGAGCTGGACAGCGAACCGACCGAACAACGAGCGGCTGAAGCGAGCAGCAGACTGGAGTACGATTCAGAGACGGAATTCTTGAGCCGAGAGATCAAACCACGAACACCACCACCACTGCCACCTTTGACACTGCGATCGGTTCCCAAACTCTGCCTCAATCCGCGGCGTACCGTCGAGTTTCTCATCCCGCTTGTTTGGCGCACACTTGGACTACTGGTACGCGCGCTGATCATGCGTTTGTTCGCCATGGTCGGTCTGCCAGTATCACCCTTCATTTCGTTCCTCCGCCAACCACATCCAAAGGGCGAATCTATCGAAGCGCAGACCCGCGCACGTGTGGGCGGGTCCAAAGCTACGTCGTCCGAGGTTCCCAAGGTCGAATACGCAGCATCCGAAGTCGGATCGGATTCAGCGACGGAAGTTGCATCCTCTGTGGGAGAAAAACTGCGACCAATTCGGGTCTTCAGCATCCCAAAGGGTTCTTTCTCAGTGTTGTTGCATACCGAGCTTACGATGGACGTGAATGGTGATTCAAACGAGAAACAAGACTCCCGGCCTTCGGTCCCCGAAGTTCATCTAAATGGTGAACTCATGAACCTGAAGATTACGTCTTTGAACCACGGTTGGATCATCATGCGGAGCGGCGGAGATGTCAACGGTGGGAAGGTGGAAATCTACGTGGCTGGATCAGCTTAGATTGGACGTCCCTACTGAGTGCTTGTATACCTAGTAATATTGCTCACATCCTCCGCCTCGACATGGCTTTTGTACGATTGACGATTAATTATGGAACGCGTATATACACGACCGATCATGCCACACTTTATTGTACACTCGCAATCACGATGTATGTACATGTTAATGCCACGCTTGTTCGTCACGATTCCGATTTGTGTAAGGCTACCGTAGATTATGATGACTAGTTTACATATGCTATCTGTTCATCAGTTCATCCATGCCCGATGTTGTTCAGGGGTATGTGATCGGAAGACGGGCCAGATTATTCCGATGATTCATTACCAGAAGCAACCTGATCGACGATGTGGTCCAGCATTGGGGGAGAGAGCTCGTATTCTGAGCTGCGTATAACGATCGCATATGCGGCTGGAAAGTATGGATCAGGGAATATATACGAAACATAGAAATGAGTCGACCTTCTTCGACTTTCCGAAGCGACTGGGTAGTGACTGCCTGCTTCTTGTGCAAGTCATTGATGTAGGGCGTAAGAGTCTCGAAATCTAGAAATTGGTTTGCGGGATCTAGTCACCAATGCATTCAAACATATCTTTACCAGCTTTACAGCCTCTAACGAATAGGGAAATTTGCGAGGCTTTCACGCGGCCATTGGGCTTGGAAATCGAAGATATAGCAAGACGCATTAACTCCCCGGTGAGATCACATATTCCAAGGACGTAGTCTGACAATGGCAGCGGAAAGAGCTGTAGACGAAACCGAGGTGATTTTCTCATCAACGCTGGTGCGAATGGCAGCATATACGCGCGACCCACTGGTTGACTGCTATCGTCACACAAGTTTGCCTGCACTTGTTCGTAAGATACGAGCCCGCCGTGTTCGACGTAGTGGGCGAAGCTCAAAGCTTCGATGTACTCTTGAAGTCCACTGGAGATCTGATGTGCATAGCGCCAGAAGTTGGGCCCGACAAGTTCGCGGGCGATACCCCTCAGCATGGCACGAGGATCGGCCAACTTCTTCTTAGCTTCGTTGGCGGCGCGAAGAGAAAGAATGCGGTCGTCGTTGGATGTCTCGTTCAAAATTCGTTGCAGGAGAAAGATGACTTTCTTGGAGGCCACCGATACATCCCGGTTGACCTAGATCCGACAGGAAGAAGAATATGCATGTCCCGTGAAAAAAGCCAAAAGTCATAAAATTAGTGCAATACCTTGATGATGCGTTCTCGCCTGTCATAATGTTCATCCAAGTGCTCACGAAATGACTCAAAGGCGGAAGAGATTGATGTTGTCGTGGTGGAATGCGACGACATCAAAGGGCCGCCGACACGTGACAGAACGTGGTCCGGCGGCAAGAGGATGCCGTACAGGGAAAACCACCTACGCGAGAGACAGAGTAATAGAGATACAAGACAACAACGACCACGGTGACCGGCCTGGAAACCGTCCAACGACGATGTCCTTCGCACCGAAACCCGGCTGCCCAATGTGTGGCATCGTCTCACAAGCCCAGCGTCAGCGCGACGGTCTCGTCGTCGCCCCCTCACCCTCACCGAGTCCATCCCCATCCCCGTCACGACCAAACGCTCAACCTGAAGTCCTTTGGCACGATGACAACTTTACCGCCTACCGCGAAAGGACGAATCCCGTCTCGAGCAAAGGCCACATAATCATTGCTTTCAAGTGCGTTCGTTGCCTTGCGTCCACGCTTCTCTTGTTCTGACAGTCAGGCGATCAGTCTCCACGTCCCGTCCATTTACACGCTCGTGTGTCAATCGAGTGAACCCTCATAAATCGAACGTTTTATTGACGCGCGTGTCTTTTTCCATTCCAGTCTTCGAGCGATCTCCCCCTCCTCACGTTTATTCGCGAAATAGCTACCAGGCTGCTAAGCTCGCTCTCCCCTGTGGAAACGTCCCCCGTTTCGCCGACCTCTGCCGTGACGCTGACACAACCAATACATGACCGGCCACCTAATTTTAGCATAGGGTTTATTACTTCTCCCTTCCGGGACCCACGTATCCCCGTCACGGATCACGTACACGCGCATGCGTTCATTCGTCCCGCCGATCAATTGGGGTGGTTCCGCGGTGTAGCCTACAGCTCCCTTGCCTGGTACGACATTGATGACCTCATTGCTGAAATTCGGTAAGTATTGAAAGACGCCAACGTCAGTTGTTCGTGACCACTCTAACCTTGTATGGTGCCCAACAGCGAGTCCGTGTCGAACAATCGGATCAAATCAGGATATGAAAATCGGCAAAAAGCACCCATCAATCTCGTCCCAGGTGCTGGGGCAAGATCTGGTACTGCTGACGGGCTCGAGACAACGGAGTCGTCAATTGCGTCTTCTGACGACGTAGAGGGACAAAGACGCCCTGGTGGTTCTCGTCATTCATACCTCACCCCGTCGTCACCGACGTCTCGTGGCAGATCCCAAGTCTGAGTATGTACTTTCCTTGCGCATGTGTTGTAATACATACTACGTTTCACGACTTTTATTTTTGGATTTTCATTCGTTGTTTCTTAGTATTCGTCGAACAATACTGGACTTGTTACGAGCCACTTTCCTATACCCAGGGACATGGGTTCCGTAATTAAGTTGCTACGAGATTAGCATGGTACATGTACTTGTCAGATCAAGCAAGAAGCAAAGTGGTAATAGTCGAAAAGGTTAAGTTCAAGCGTCTGCGCGTGACCACAGATAAGGGTCTGATCAATCTGATGCGAGGAACGAAGCACGCACAATACGATGAACCAGTTAGTAATGTTGAAAGCGCTGCAAGTTGATCCTCAGTGAAGCGTTTCGAATCCTCGTGCCAAGTATCCTGGTGTGTCTTTTTGAAATTACTCGCACATTTCTGCACTGTCAGTGAAATCGGTATCTGCATGAAATCCAGTCGTCAGCTAGACCAATACAATATGGGAGGTGAGGGTACGGACAGGGTCATAAGCATGCTCTGCGAGTATATTTGCGAGCAACTCGGGCATCCAGCGCTCGACCGTGTACGGGTAACTATCTACAAGAGCGCAAATACCGAGGATAGCAGCGTGGCGCTGACGAATGGCAGCACCATAGACTGGCGACTGTCGATTGGGAATGGGTGAGCGACGCAGAAGTTTGACAAAACGGTCCTGTAGATAGGTCAGGATGTGTGCGCAAGGTGGCCAAGTGTTGGGAGTTATACCTTCAGTGTCAATTGGCTACGACGTGGACAGAGACGTAGGACCCCAGATAACGTTCTAATGCGGGATGAGGTTATCATTTCAGGGGACAACTTTGAACTCACGTGGCAGCCATCTCCCGCACTTCGACTACCTCATCATCAAGGCATTTGCAGAGCATCTGGCGGGTCTCGATGACACGTCGAAATCAAGTAGAGCAATTTACCTACCTCAAGTATCTCAGTTATTCTGGCATCACTCAATAGAGGAACTTGCCGGAAGTAGAACACTATGTGAAAGAGTGGGTTTTCGTTCGTACTGGATAGAAACTAGGTGGGACGGACCTTGAACCAAAGGCAAAGCTTGTACCCGAACTTTCCACGACTACCAATAGAATAAGTAAGGCCCTCGAATATCGGATGGACACCATCTTACCGGAGAATTCAGAATTGTATCAAAGATAGCGTTCAATATCGGTCCTATGAGGGGGCGTGGCGGCGTCACTCCACACATGCGGACGAGGAGCATGCGTGCTCTCGACAGGAGCTCGTCATTGTCGTTCACTGAGGAAGATATTTTAAACTACGCCGCAATAAATTCCGCCCGAAATACCTTCGGTAAAACGAAATAGTTCAGGCTGTGATAGAGTGAATATGAAGGTTAGAAAACGACACATATCAAAGCACGTTGCGTACCATGAGCGGTAGGATATAGTCGAACGCCGATATCGCGTTTGTATCATGCACCGTTTGGAATAACCAACGACATATTGTGGTTGCCACTCTGCTCACACATATCAAGGACAACTCGAAGAACAGAGGCAAGGACCAACTTGTCGTATGTGGATTGAAAAGCACGAGCGCCTGGCAGTCGTTCGGCACGCCACCCTGGGAATTGCTGGACGAGTTCTTGCACACGCGTCTGAAGGTAGATCCCGCGCATCCCCATTAAATCGACGTCAATAGACGTCATCCGGCACTCGCGGACAAAGACCTCGGCAGATGGAATCGAAGGTTTTGGTTGGCGCTACCGGTGCGTGAGCATGATGCTCTAGCAGGGGTGGGCTTCCTCACCTTTATCTTACTCGCAAAGGCAAGAAGCTCGCTGATGTACGCGCGGACCTTGTGACAGTGAGACAGGTTACTTATTCTCGACTGTCATGAAATACGAGGGAGACATGCCTCGTCATGCTCGCTGGATATTTCTGCCCACACACGTTCAATTGCCTGATCTACCCACCCGGAGAATTTCCAGTTTTGCTCTTCGTAGAAGGCTCGGAAAAAACACAGCGCTTTGACAGCATTGAGCGACGATTCACCGTTGTAATCTGTAGAGTAGAACTCCTGCACAAGGTAGTCGACGAGTGCTTGATATCGACGAGGATCTCGTTTATGAAACATGTACTGTGTCCGTCAGAACAAGGAGGGGCGTGCAACCCAGACGACCTACCTCCAAGAATGACATCCAAACAGGTAATGTGTCGGTTTTGATTCTGCTGCCGAAGGTGGTTTTTAATAAAGGCATGGCCCAATCCCAAAGTTCTTTCTGGTTATGCATTGGCCAGTGCTTTGCGCCTATGTATTTTGAGAGACTTGTAGCCTACAAAACACAAAAATCTTACCATTCAACAGACCTGCCAGGAACTCAGCCGCTCCCCTTTGTTTGTTCTGGTCAGGATTCTGAATCAACTCCTCAATCAGGGTTTGGAGAGGGGCAAACGTCTCGGCCTCTAGTAGCTGAACTAACCACTGAAGGTTAGGTATATGTCAGAATCTTAAGAATCAAAGAGAACATACCTATCGATTTAATCGAAGCAACGTTGTCTGAAGAGACTACTTCGGAGTGCGTTTCAGAGCTGAAGTGTACCGACAAATTCCTCCAGAATGAAGAATCGCCCGCGGCTTCTCTTACGGCAGCAATAGCTTCCTGGCTTTCCGGATCCCACGGTGGCAATGATGGTTTGGATACGTGGGGGCAGGCATAAGCCACAATTGAATCTTTCCACGCAACCCACCCGCTGTTGACATCTTCGATTAAAAGGCTGGGACAGTACAAATCACTCGACTGATTGCCACTGATATAGAGGTACAACTCACGTGTTTGATCCAGCTTGAATAAGATCAACAGGTACTTGAAATTGAGCAAGCAAATTGCGCGTGAAGTCATGAGATGGCTTCCCAACTGCCATTGACTGCTTCAGTGGGTTGTTATTCCGTTCCAAGATGAGGTCGATAGGTCCCTGAGCGAAGGTCCGTAATTTTATATAACGGATTACTTTCATCACGGCTCTCTGGGAATACTACGAGCCAGTCAGACTCAGGTACGGGTGGAGTCAAGGTTGCCTACATAACGCTAAGTAGTGGTGTTAGTTTGAACTTGAACTTGCCAAAGAAGACTTTGAAACCCGGAAAACACGTACCAATGAAGGGTGATTGTCGTAACACTTTTCAAGGAAATATTTCATATGGGGTGCAGAAATAGGCGCATCTTTCCTGACCAAAGTACGCAGACACCGAGTAGCAAAGATGGCATAACGCCAGTGGGTGGACTTTGCCTGAGCAATTTCGAGAACTAGTGAGGTCTGTGGTTTGATCAGCGAGTGCACCTTCCAGGAATACATATCAGCGAACCGCCTCCTTGATTTGCTCCTCGCACAATAGAATGCGTCCTATTCGGCCTTCTCTGCAACGATCAACCAACAACCCCTCTTCTGCGTTGAAAGGCAGATTGGCGCGGAATTTGGTCAATGCTCTGTCGAGGAGTGGATGATGGACTTCGTAGACGTGGAAATTGGGTTCAACGAAGCTATTTATGCCTGTGAAATGTGTGAAGTATGGTGCAATGTGGACAGGAGGTCGCAGTACCATTTTCGCAAACGGACGAAACAGCACCCTGTATGGACGGCTGCCATCTTATATTAAACGGTGCAACCATGCATTTTTCGGTGGGCGAAATACCTTCTCATTAGCCTGACACCCGAATAGCTTCTTGAGCAACTCAGTGGCCAATGTAGGTTCTAAGCAGGTCAGAGACCAAATTTCATCCTACTTGGGTGCAAGAGGACCCACCGGACATTGCATATTTGACTACCAAACAAGTTAAGGTTTACGCTGGACATTTTATTACCGGCGATACACTCACCAAACGCGCTAGAATTCAACGTCCACAATGCTCCTTTCATCCGGTCGTCTTCTGTACCAGGTTCCAAGGCTGCATATATCAGGGGTAGGCAGCGTCTGCGAATTCCGTCGTAGGCCTTCAAGACAATTCAGTACCACCGATGGGTCACGTGGCGAGTAGTCATACCCCACAAAGAGAGTCTAATAACGACTGACTAGACCTGTAAAAACATTAATAGGATTCACGGATCATTGATTCATGAACTCGTACTCTCGCACTAATAATGGTTAGCATGCACTCAAAATCCCATTTGTGACACTCACCAGTGGCATAGTGCCACAGGGCCCACTCCGTGACATCATCGATCAGTTGATCCTCGGCGGGTGTACGTCTCCTTTCAATCGAGTTCCATCTCAGCCGAGCTGCGTGGTAAAGCCTTTTTGGAGATAAATGTCTGATGGAAGGGCACAACAAACCCCCTTACCGTGCGCGCCGTATGAAGACCGCTCTTGGCCATGTTTTTTGCTTGGTATATTGTCGTGCGTAATTTAATTCCGACCCGTACCGCTCCAGCTGGACGTAATAGCTGGATGGACCTCAGTGACTAGGCTGCATTCTTGGGAGGGGTTGCCATCTAACCTATCTTTACTGTCACCATAGTCCACTAAATACGTACGGATGGACTGTATCTAAATCGAATGCACCAGCTTAGACGGGAAAGGAGCGATCACGGCAACCGACTTACTAAAGAATGGACAGCATCAACGGTGTTCTCCTCTCCTTGTTGACGCAATGACACTGATGCCTCGTGAAGAAGTTTGCCGAAGCGCTGCCGTAGATTCAGGTAGTACTGGGCACGTGGATCTTGAAGGTCTGTAATGGCAAAGCCTGATTTAATGGGTTCTATGGAAGCTATCATCTCTGGTATTTCATTGCTGGTTCAAGGTGAGTGAGGATCATAGAAGGGGGAGAAAATTTTACAGGATATCGCTTGTTTCCAGACCATATTGCTGTTCTTCTTGAGTGAGAACTTCCTTGACCAGTGTAGGCGTCCCTGAAAATGCGTTTCGGACAAAGCTCAAATACCTAATCCAGTCTTCTGTCAATGAAAGAATGGGGTCCTGAAACACGCTGATACTAACCGACAGAAGTCATTTCGCCATAGACTGTCTCTAGGAACACCTATGACACATAGGCAGTCAATCAGTCTGGGTCAGATCTATAAGTTGGTAATGACACATGCCTGGTTCCAAGAGGTTTTCCAGCCTCACCAGTGTCGGTTCAACGACCTCCTTACAGAGTTCCAAGGCGAAATCCAGTTCTTCCTCGTCTGGTACGTGCCATGAAACCTAATACACATAATATCTCGGGTCATGGTAGGCAGAATGTATACACACCGTGACATCCTCAGCAGTATAGAGTTTACCCCAAAATTTGTGATGGCCGAAACGGAATTCTGATGAAGATGTCCAATTAAGACACACATCATTACAAGGTATCTTTACCTTCGCTGTCCCATTCGTCGCAGTTCACAAATTTATCTTCTAGAGGATATGTATGCGTCAAAGTCAAAAGCAGGCTAGAGAGAAGTTTGCCGCTCCAAGAAAACCCGCGCTTTGAGAACGTTTTGTCACGGAGGCGCTTGAGCAGAGAAATGAACTGGCCCTTGTACTTTAGGACCTGCCCCTCTCGTCAGCACCCATAACATGTCAAATCTCTTCGACATACTGCTTTGCCATCGCTAGCATCCCAGTTAGACACTCAACGTCACAACCCAACCAAAGGACTCACTTGAACATAGCACCTCGTAACACTGCCAGATCTAAAGGATCTGTGTCAATACAAAACATGTGTCAAATTAAATCTTTCCATACTCCAATGAAAAGTCGCATCAGAAGGTAATGGCGTGGAGAAGGTCGACGTCGTTCTGGTTGAGCTCGCTCCATTCTCAAGCTCTACCTCGATATTGCGGATACAAAAGGGAACAAATTTAGCCAAAGTCTTTGCTGGATGGGCATTCGCGACACATTCCACAAGCTGATGAACGGCTCGGACCGCATTCGGTCGCACGTTCGTGCTAGCATAATCGAAGATCATATTGAGAACCAGATCAAACAGAGAATCCGACAGGTGAATGCAGATTTGACTGCATGCATTCGTAACGGCATCCACCAATTGTACTGAAAACGATGGGGTGTGTCAGCTGAGACGTAGTGAGAGTATTTATTGCTTGCCTTCTGTCGCGCCGCCGGCTTCTTCTGGCAAATTGTCGAAGAGAAGGATAACCCTCCGAATGAAGCTAGCAATCCAGTCCGTAAAGCCTTCCGTCGATTCTCGCAATAAAGCGTCCTCCTCATCCATGGTTAGTGTGGGGCCATCATCCAAGTCCGCTTCGATGTGCACATCATCAAACGATACAGTTGAGTATCCATTCGGGATGTCAACGTTTGCAGGGGTGCTTGAATCTACGTCAGCCGACAAGGAAATGCTCCTTGATGTCAGATCTCCGAATTTGATGTATTGAGAGATTTCTATAAGGAAAGTCGTGGTGCAGAGCTGTATGACCAAATTGTCTCCGTCAAGACACGTAATACAGGCACAGAGCAGTTCATCCTACCGTCTTCGACGGGTCATTCTATATTGCTTGTCAGTGTGATACGTCGTGAAGACCACCGTTGGCTACATACGAGATCAATCCCAGGTATCAGTAGCTGTAGTATGGGAACAAGGTGCTTCGCCCCTGGATAGTAGACTTCTCTGGAAACGAGCGCTGGAGCAATAGCACCCAATGCCTTAATTACGGCAATGGTACGTTGCGTCTGCCCAGAGGTTTGTGAACGTCTTTAGATAAACGTTAGGATAGTCACTTGCCTCGACTAAAGTTTCGAGGGAGGGAACAGCCCGTTCTAATATCGGATAAAGGATGAGGCCGGGTTCCATAAGACTCATCCATTTCAGACAACTAGAAATGTTGCTAGATGTTGTCGAATCCTCGGAGAACATTGCCAGTAGCGCAACTGTACGAAAGCTCCTCACGAGCTCGCGTTTCATTCCTCGCGTGAGACGGCGATGCTGTGGCACAAATTAAGGTGATCTGAACAGATTCTAGTAAGGGTTATGACAAACCATTGGGGTTTTGCAATCGGGGCGCTGCTCTTCATGCCACCCTGTGGAGTAATGATAAGCGAAGAACCTAGGCTGAAAGGTTTAGGTTACGTTTGTTGAACTCAAACGCAACGTGTTTGATAAATGCAGTCAGCTGGTGCAGACGCATTAGCGCGTAACTCATTCAGCACCACACACGAAAGGAGAGACCTCGCTCGGTGTGGTATACAAGACATCGGACATACATCAGCGGTCCAGGCCCCCGAGTTCGAAGGGTGGAAAAAGCTTTCCGTAGAGGCAATCAACTTTACCAGTGAGTCGAGAGCTTTCGAGCCGCCAACATAACTCTTGAGACTGAAAGATGGGAGCTTTCCAAGAGGTGCCGCTAAGTATTCACCCACAGAGCCACCCTGATGTCGAGGGGTGCTCATTCCAGACGCAAAAGGTGTCCCGAGAGGAGTAGGGGTACTAGATGGTGCAGTGGGAAGCCCGTCCGGGACCATGGAATAGACGATGATACGCGCCAACGAAGCTTGAGGATGTCAGAATCCTATCGCTAAGTACGAACCAAGAAAGACTAACCAATGCGCCAGGTTGGCTTAGGAAGGCGACCAATCTCAAACCCTGCCTGGCTGTCTGCAGACGGGCCTGTGGTAAGAGATCCCGAGTCCGCAAGCGGAATCTCTGATTGTGGTACCTCAATTAAACGTCCGCCAAAAGAAATCCAGGGAGACACTAACCCATAGAAGCCAAACACTTGCACATGACAAAATGCCAGTCGTAATCGGTGAATATACCGACGTCCTTGTAAAGTCCGTGCCAGAGGCCGGTGCTACTGAGATCGCTGTTGCTCCAATTCGGTCTGTCTTCGTCCTCTGACCTCGCATCATCAGGTATTTCCTCGATTTTTTTAGGATCGCTGATCGCAGGATCCACGTGCAATTCCGTCAGTTGAGCAAGGAAGTGAAGCATGCGTTCATCGAACAAATATGAGTTGATTGACTCCCACAAACGGAAGAGCATAGGCAGATAGGATTGGGGGTGACTTTGGGGGAGGAATGTCAACATGAAAAACTGCGATGACAAGAGACTCTGTAACCCAAATTTAGCACCAGAATAATTCACCAACACGCTCTCTATTAGGATTCGAACATACGTTCAGATTGGTCCCATTAATCAACGGCACAAACGTTTCAAGCATCTGGTCAATAGCTGCGGGATGGAAAAACCTCTGAACGGTCC
>Ga0307509_10010383_pt1 | contig 11427 bp, 11 predicted proteins | sample 10_EM_MG_FD_202245 | JGI IMG/M metagenome (GOLD analysis project Ga0307509, IMG submission 202245) | Populus trichocarpa ectomycorrhiza microbial communities from riparian zone in the Pacific Northwest, United States - 10_EM | ecosystem: Host-associated > Plants > Roots > Unclassified | place... | reverse complement strand
TAGCGCGCACGGATGAGCGAGGACCTCGATCTCGTCGTCGTGCTCGCGCGGCGCTGGAAGACGCTGGCGATCGCCGTCGTGCTCGGGGCCGCCGCTGCGACCGCGTACGCGTTGCTGGCGACCGAGTGGTACGCGGCGACGCTGACGGTCGTCCCGTCGCAGCGCTCGCAGGACATCGCGGCGATGAGCCTCGCGGCGAAGCTGCCCGGGCTCGAGTCGTTCTCGACGGACGTCCAGCGGATCCAGGCCGTGCTCGCGAGCAACTCGGTCGCCGACGAGGTGATCGAGAAGTTCAAGCTGAAGGACCACTACGGCACCGGGCACCTCGAGCAGGCGCGCGAGGCGCTGCACGCGCACTGTCAGATCGGCGTCGATCGCAAGTCGAGCGTGGTGTGGCTGACCTGCGAGGATCCGGAGCCGCAGCGCGCGATGGACATGGCGCGGTCGTTCGGCGAGATCGGGAACAAGGTGTTCGGGCGGGTGTCGGTGTCGTCGGCGCGCGAGGAGCGCGCGTTCCTCGAGGGTCAGGTCGCGAAGACCCGGCACGATGTCGACGAGGCGTCGCGCAAGCTGCGCGAGTTCCAGGAGCAGCACAAGGTCATCGACCTGCCCGAGCAGAGCAAGGCCGTGATCTCGGCGATGGCGCAGATCAAGGGCGAGATGGTGTCGAAGCAGATCGAGCTGTCGTACCTGAGCGGGTTCTCGGGGCGCGGCGAGTCGAACGTGGTCCAGCTCCAGCAGCAGATCGCGGTGATGGAGGGCAAGCTGAAGCAGATGGAGGCGGCGCAGCTGCCCGCCGAGGGTTCGGCGGCGGGCTCGGCCGCGTTCTTCCCCGGCGCGATGAACGTGCCGCAGCTCCGGTTCGAGCTCGAGCAGCTGATGCGCGAGCAGAAGATCCAGGAGACCGTATTCGGCCTGATGACCCAGCGCTTCGAGATGGCGCGGGTCGACGAGGCGCGCGACACGTCGTCGTTCCAGATCCTCGACTCGCCGACGCTGCCGACGTTCCGGTCACGCCCGCGCCGGCGCCAGATCCTCGCGGCCGGCATCGCCGCCGGGCTCGCGGCCGGTGCCGCGTGGATCCTGATCCCGCTGTGGTGGCGACGGCGCGTCACCGAGTAAGCACAGCACGCTCAGCATCTCGAAGAAGATCAGCCGCTCGTCCATCAGCAGCTGGCCGTGCGCGAGCGTGACGACGAACAGCGCGAACAGGACGACGCGCTTGGTCGCGGGCGCGCGCAGCGTCGCGTACAGCAGGCCGAACAACCCGAGGACGAAGCCTACGCCGAGCCCGCCCCACTCGGCGAGCAGGTGGCCGAGCTCGCAGATATCGATCTGGACGACGTCGAGCAGCCACGCGCCCGGGCCTTCGGTGCCGTAGATGATCGAGTAGGTGCCAGGACCGTCGCCGGTCCAGCCGCCGACGAGCGAGGCGTACGCGATCGCGGTGCCGCGGCCGTTGATCGGCTGGTCGGGGCTCGGCGCCTCGCTCGGCTGGATCACGTTGGTCGCGCGCGACACGATCGAGTCGACGAACGCGGGCTGGGTCTCGGCGAGGACCACGCCGATCACGGCGATCGCGAGGGCCGCGGCGGCGAGCGAGCCCGCACCGCGCTGGCTCTTGACCGCGGCGGCGACGAACCACAGCGGCAGGAGGATGAAGAACCCCATGCTCTCGCCGATCAGCGCGACGAACGAGGCGACCGCGAGGATCACCGCGAGCCGCGCACCGGACTCCCCACGGCGATAGGCGAGCAGGAAGTAGAAGATCATGAAGTAGGCGAAGCCGTGGGTCGCGTACGGGCCGAAGAACCCGTCGATGTTGTCGGCGGCCTCGCCGGCGAGCCACTGGTACGTGGCGAACGCCGCGTTCGCGACGAACGCGACCGTGCACCAGCGAAACACCTCGCGGCCGAACAGGAAGCTCGGCACCGCCCCGCCGTACAGCCCGCGCAGCAGGTAGAGCCAGAGGAAGACGTGCTTGAGCGTGTCCCAGATCGACAGCGCCCAGATCAGGGTCGGCTCGTGGAGGTACGCGCTGACCGCACACCAGCCCGCGATCAGCACGACGAGCCAGCCCGCGAGCCGGCGCACGTTCGGTGGCACGCGCGGCCCGAGCACGTGGAGTGCGGCGCCGAGGCACGCGGCGTCGTAGACCAGCCACAGCGCGTGGAACGTCCAGCCGAAGCAGAAGATCGCGACGAGCCCGAGGACGACGCGGCGATCGGTCACTTGCGCAGCCTCGCGACGAAGTTGTCGCCGCGGCCGAGGCGATCGAGCAGATGCGAGACGAGGCGCTCCCCGCCGAGGAACCGGAGCGCGCGCAGCGCGCGGATCCTCGGGTCGCGCGCCGCCGGATCCCACAGCCGCGAGCGCGCACCGGGACGCGGCCGGGTCAGCGCGTGGATCCACTGGTAGCTGAGCCAGTCGGGCTGGGTGATCGTGCGGACGTCGACCACCGCGAGCCCGGCGCGCTCGGCGGCGTGGGCGAGCGAGGCACGCGTGAAGAAGTGGAGGTGATACGGCGCGTGCCAGTGGATCCAGCGATCGCCGGCGACCCGCGCGACCGCGCTCGCGGCGTTCGGGGTGGCGAGGATCACCGTGCCGCCCGGCCGCAGGACGGTGTGGATCCCGCGCAGCGCCGTCACCGGATCGGTGAAGTGCTCGACCACCTGATCGAGCGTGACGACGTCGTAGCTCTCCGGTACGTGGGCCGCCGGATCGAACGCGCCGTGATCGATCGCCAGCCCGCGCGCGCGAGCGAGCTCGACCGCGTGGACGTCGGCCTCGACGCCGCGCACCGTACAGCCCCGCGCGCGGTGATGGACGAGCGCATCCCCGGTACCGCAGCCGATGTCGAGCACCCGGACCTCCGGCGGGACCCAGGCGGCGGCCGACGCGCGGTGCGGCGGTGCCGGGGCGCCCGCGGTGCGCGGATAATGGTCGGCGTAGAGCTGCGCGATCGCCTCCGGTCCCAGGTGGAGATCGAGCCAGCGATGCCCGCACGCCGCGCACGCCAGGAGCGTCCACGCGCCGGGATGCGCGAACCGATCGTCGTAGAGCGTGCGATCTTTGCTAGCTTCCCCCGCGGTGCAGATCGGGCACACGGTCACGCTGTTCGACGTTCCGATCTCTCGGCTCGCGCTGGGAGCGGCGGTGGAGGAGTGCGTGGCGCGCATCGCGTCGGGCTCGGGTGGCTACGCCTGCTTCGTCAACGTGCACAGCCTCACGGAAAGTACCAGGCAGCCCGCGCTGCGAGAATCGTTGCGAGGGGCCACCTACTGCTTCGCCGACGGCATGCCGCTGGTCTGGCTGGCGCGCAGGCTCGGCGAGCCCATCGCCGGGCGGGCGGCCGGGCCCGACTTCATGCCGGCGCTGCTCGACCGGACGCGCGGCCTGCGCCACGGTCTCGTCGGGGGCGACGGGCTCGGCGAGCGGATCGCGATGCGGTGCGGGCTCGACGCGGTGATCCACGCGCCGCCGCGCCGCGCGTTCTCGCCCGACCATGCGCTCGAGGACTGGGAGGCGTTCCGCGCGCGCTGTGCCGGTGACGTGCCGAGGATCGTGTGGATCGGGCTCGGTGCGCCGAAGCAGGAGCTGTGGATGGCGGCCGTCGCGCCGCACGCACCGGGCGTGATGTTCTTCGGCGTCGGCGCCGCGTTCGATCTGCTCGCCGGGCTGCAACCGCGCGCGCCGCGCTGGATGCAGACGCGCGGGCTCGAGTGGCTGTACCGGCTCGCGCGCGAGCCCCGCCGCCTCGCCGGCCGTTACGCGGTGACGAACACCCGGTTCCTCTCGCGCGCGCTTCAGCTCGGCAGGAAGAAGTAGTTGTAGCGCGCGTCGTCGTGACGGCCGGCGCGCTCGAGGCCGCGCGCGCCGAGCACGTGCGCGGTGTAGCCGAGCTCGCAGATCCGCGCGACGGTGCCCTCGGGATCGGGATTCGAGGCGACGCCGCCGTAGATCTCGACGACGAGCACCGGCCGATCGCGAAGCAGGCTACGCCGGCCCCCGGCGATCACGTCGTCCTCGTGCCCCTCGACGTCGATCTTGACGAGGCCGAGGCGGAGGTCGGTGGCGATCGCATCGAGCGTCGTGACCTCGACCGCGATCAGATCCAGGATCGGCTTGCGCCGGGTATCGGACAGCCCGGCGTAGGCGTCGTCGTCGGTGACGTGGAGGTCGCCCTCGCCGATGTGATCCGCGAGTGCGACCTCGCGGACCTCGACGGCGAGCTGATTGCGCGCGACGTTGCGCGCGAGGCGCGCGCAGGTCACCGGCGACGGTTCGATCGCGATCACGCGCGCATGCGGGAACCGGCGTGCCCAGGTCAGGGCGTGCAGGCCGACGTGCGCGCCGACATCGACGATCGCGCGCTCCTCGCCGTGGCGCTCCCGCAGGAGGTCGCCGGCCAGCTCGCGCTCGCGCGCCTCGAACGGCCGGCCGCGCCACAGCGTGCGCCCGATCTCCGTCCGCGGATCGACCTCGAGCGAGAGCCCCTCGACGCGCGCGACCGAGGTCGCCGGCAACAGCCGCGTCGCGAGTTGACGCACGCGACGTGCGATCGATAATGGGCCGGCCATTCGTCGATGACCACCGTATCACCACCCGGCGAGGCCGCTCCGCGTGCGGTGGCGATCGAGCTCGTTCGCAAGGGCGTGGTCTACGGCTTCGGCGCGTCGCTCAACGGGCTCGTCGCGTTTCTCCTCTTGCCGTTCATCGTCCATCGGCTCGACTCGCTCGAGTACGGCCGTTACGCGCTCGCCGAGCTGTTGCTCAATCTGTTGCTGGTGCTGTCAGGGCTCGGCCTCGGCAGCGCCCTGCTCGCGCGCTTCGCCAAGCTCGAGCTCGGAGCGCAGCGCGAGCTGGTCGGTTCGATCCTCGCGCTCGTGCTGGTCGCGACGGTCGGCGTGCTCGTCGTGTTCGCCGGCTTCGCGACGCTCGTCGGTCCGCGCGTGTTCCCCGAGCTCGCGCGCCGGCACTACGTGCTGGTCGGCGCGATCGCGGCGGCCGAGAGCGTGTGGCTGCTATTCGCGGCGATGTATCGCGCGCGCGGCTCGGCGTGGCGCTACATCGCGCTCCAGCTCGTCCAGGTCGGCATTGGCCTCGCGCTGACCGTCGAGCTGATCGCGCATCGCGGCTATCGCGAGGATGGCCTCCTCGTCGGCCGGCTCGTCGCGGATCTCGTCGTGCTCGGGTTGCTCGTCCCCGAGCTCGTCCGTCACCGGCCGCGCGCGCTCGGCCCCGCGTGGGAGCTCGTGCGGGTCGGCGGACCGCTCGTGCTCGCGGCGTTCTCGGCGATGTTCGTCGCGATGTCGCCGCGGATCTTTCTCGAGCAGCTCGGCGACGCGAGCGTGGTCGGTTCGTTCGCGGTCGACTCGCGCCTCGCGGGGATCGTGTCGATCGGGTTCGTCCAGCCGTTCGGGCTGGTCTACGTCGCGGCGATCGTCCCGATCGCGAGGCGCGCCGACGCGAAGCAGCTGTTCGCGCGTGCCCTCACCTACTACCTGGTGCTCGGGGCGCTCGCGACGCTCGCGGTCGCGGTCGCGGCCCCGTGGATCGCGCACGCGCTCGGCAAGCAGGCGTTCCCGATCTCGCCGACCGCGATCCTCGTGCTCGCCGCGGCGCAGGTCGCGGCCGGGTTGATCTATCCGACGACGATCGGCCCGTACGTCCTCGAGCGCACGCGCGACGTCATTCCGGTCTACGTCGGCGCGGCGGTCCTCGCGATCGGCGCGGGCTGGATCGCCGTCGCGCACGCCGGCATCCTCGGCGCGGCCGGCGCGCTCGTCGGGGTCTACGTCGTCCAGGCCATCGCAGTCGCGGTGGTCAGCCAGCGGATGTATCCGGTGCCGTTCGAGTGGCGCCGGCTCGCGATGGTCGTCGTCGCGTTCGCGGCGATCGCCGTGGTATCGCTGGGCCTGCGATGAAGATCCTGTTGCTCAACGCGAACCGCGTCGGCATCGGCACCTACCATCGCGCATTGCACTTCGGCCGCGCGCTCGCGCGCCAGGGTCACGAGGTCGTGCTGATGACCGTGTCGAACGATTCCCGGTTCCGCGCGCGGACGCGCACGGACTCGCCGCGGTTCACGATCGTCGAGTGCCCGAACTTTCTCGACGAGCTCTTGCCCTGGCATGCGAGCGGCGTGCTCGACATCGCGCTGCGGATCCGCGAGGTCTGGTCCGGCGGTTACGACGTGGTCTATGCGTTCGAGTACCAGCCGAACATCTCGATCCCGGTCCTGCTCGCGCGCCGGTTCAAGCGGTTCGTGCTGATCTCCGACTGGTGCGACTGGCACGCCGGCGCGTCGTATCACTTCGGCGGCTACAAGCTCGCGCACGCGATCGATCGCCGGTTCGAGGAGTACATCCGCCACCGCGCGGACTTCGTGACCACGATCAATCGCACGCTCCAGGACCGCGCGCACGCGATCGGGATCCCCGCGGAGCGCGTCGCGATCGTCGGCGAGGGCGTCGATCCGAGCTACATCGTGCCCGGCGATCGCGATGCCGCGCGGACCGGGCTCGGCCTTCCCGGTGGCGCACTGATCGGCACGATTCGCGATGCGGCCCTCGCGATCGAGGTGCTGTGCGCCGCACTGCGCGAGCTTCCGCGGGCACGCCTGCTCGTGATCGGCTCGGATCCCGACGGGGCTCGCGCCGAGGCGCGCCGCGCGGGCGTCGAGGATCGCATGATCGCGACCGGGCGGGTCAGCGACGACGACCTGCCCCGCTACCTCGCCGCGTGCGATGTCCTCGCCCTGCCGCTCGAGGACAACCTGATCAATCGCGGGCGCTGGCCCCACAAGCTCGGCGACATGCTCGCGGCGGAGCGGCCGGTCGTCACCACCATGGCGGGTGAGTTCCCCGCGCTGATCGCCGAGCACGGCGCCGGCCTCGTCGTCGAGCTTTCGAGCGCCGGCTTCGCCACCGCGATCGCGGACGTGCTCGCGCGCCCCGCGTCCCACCTCGCGATGGCGCGACGCGGCCGCGCGCTGATCGAGCGAGAGCTCAACTGGGACGTGATCGGAGCCCACCTGGGGCGTGTGGTAGATCGAGCGCTCCGCCTGTCATGAGCCTCGCCGACCACTACGATCGCAAGTACGCCGGCACGACCGCCGAGGCGCCGGTCGAGGCGCGCGCGCGGCCCGAAAATCGGCACGAGATGCTCGTCGCGGTCGCACGGCGCTACGCGGGCGAGCGCTACCTCGAGATCGGCGCAGGTGCCGGCGGTGCGCTGCTCGCGCTGGTGCCGTACTACGAGCAACTCGTCGCGACCGAGCTGTCGCCGGTGCGGACCGCCGCACTCGCCGCGGCGTGCGCGAGCCATCCGCAGATCCGGGTGATCGAGCACGACGTCGAGGCCGCGCCGCTGCCGTTCGCCGCCGCGAGCTTCGACACGATCGCGATGTCCGGCGTGATCGAGCACCTGATCGATCCGATCCGCGTTCTCGTCGCGCTGCGCGCGCTGGTCCGGCCCGGTGGTCGCGTGTTGATCGACACCCCAAACATCGCGAAATGGACCCGCCGCGTGAAGCTCGCGCTCGGCTACTTCCCGTCGACCGCCTCGCGCGGCGAAGGGCTCGTCGCGTGGGATCGCGTCACGCCGACCGAGCTCCACGACGAGGGCCACTTCCACTACTTCACGTTTCGCTCGCTGCGCCGGATCTGCCTCGAGCGCGCGGGGTTCTCTCGCGTCGAGGAGCTCGGCTACGGGAAGCATCCGCTCGCGCGCCGCTGGCCGACGCTGTTCTCGGACATCTTCCTCGTGGCCACCCGATGACCAAGGTCCTCGTCATCGAGACCCAGCTCAAGCAGTACCGCCGGCGGTTCCTCGTCGAGCTCGCGGTCAGCCTGCGCGCGCGGGGGATCGAGCTCGTCGTCGCGTACAGCGAGCCGTCGGGCGCGGAGCTGGCCGACACCATCGACCTGCCGGGGATCGGAGTGAAGGTGCCCGCGCACACGTGGGGCGACCGCATCGTGCTCCAGCGGGCGTGGCGACTCGCGCGCGGCGCGGCGCTCGTGATCGTCGGCCAGGCCAACGGCCAGCTCCTCAACTACGCCTTGCTGGCGCGCGCGAAGCTCGGAGGCCCACGCGTCGCGTACTGGGGCCACGGCTTCAACCATCAAGCGCGCACGCCGGGCTGGTCGGAACGGCTGAAGCGCCGCCTCGTCGGCACCGCCGACTGGTGGTTCGCGTACACCCCGGGCGTCGCCCGCTACGTCGCGGCGCACGGCATGCGCGCCGACGCGATCACGACGATCTACAACACGATCGACGTCGCCGAGCTCGCGACCGAGGTCGCCGCGCACGACGTCGCGACCACCCGGGGGCGCCTCGGTCTCGCGGGTCCGGTCGGCCTCTATTGCGGTGCGCTCGTCGCCGCGAAGCAGCTGGGCTTCCTCGCCGACGCCGCCGCCGCGATCCGCGAGCGGGTGCCGGGGTTCGAGCTCGTGATCGTCGGCGCGGGCCCCGAGCGCGCGATGCTCGAGGCGATCTCCCGCTACCGGCCGTACCTGCGCGTCGTCGGGCCCGCGTTCGATCGCGCGCGCGCCGCGTACTTCGCGGTCGCCGACGTCGCGCTGTTGCCCGCCCAGCTCGGGCTCGCCGCGGTCGACGCGTTCGCCGCCGGCCTGCCCGTCGTGACGACCGACCTCCCCGGTCACGGGCCGGAGCGCGAGTACCTGACCGCCGCGACGAGCATGGTCACGCCGTTCGAGGTCGGCGCGTACGCGGACGCCATCGCGGCGCTGCTCGGCGATCCGGTACGGCTCGCGACGATGCGGCGAGCTGCCCGCGCGCGCGCGGCGGAGCTGCCCCTTCGCCAGATGGTCGAGCAATTCACCGATGGCATCGCCCGCTGTCTCGAGGCGCGATGATCCGCGACCGCGCGAAACGACTCGTCCAGGCGTTCGTGCGCCGGCGCAGCCAGGTCCGATTCGACGACCTCACGCGCACCGCGCCGGTGTCGCGCGAGCTCGGCTGGGAGCGCGGCACGCCGATCGATCGCGCGTACATCGAGCAGTTCCTCGAGTGCCACGCCGCGCGCCTGCGCGGTCGCGTTCTCGAGCTCGGCGAAGCGCGCTACGCCCCGCGGTTCGCGCGCGGCGCGACCTCGACCACGGTGCTTCACGTCGAGCCGGGCCACGGGCTCGTCGGTGATCTCACCCAGCTCGCGACGCTACCGGCTAGCGCGTTCGACGCCGTGATCTGCACCCAGGTGCTGGGCGTGATCTACGACGCCGCGGCCGCGGTCGCCGGGCTGCACCATCTGCTCGCACCCGGTGGCTGCGCGCTCGTCACGGTCTCGGGCATCTCCCAGATCTCGCGCCACGACGCCGACCGCTGGGGCGACTACTGGCGCTTCACCGAAGCCTCGCTGCGCCGCCTGTTCGCACCGTTCGCGGACGTCGCGATCGAGAGTCGCGGCAACGTCGCGACCGCCGTCGCGTTGCTCCAGGGCATCGCGGTCGAGGATCTCCCGGATCGCCGCGTGCTCGCGACCCACGACCGCGACTACCCGGTCACGCTCGGCGTGGTGGCGGTGAAGGCATGACGCTCGCGTTCACCACGTCGTGGGACGACGGCCACCCGCTCGATCTTCGCGTCGCCGAGGTGCTCGCGCGTCACGGCTGCGCCGGCACGTTCTACGTGCCGCGCCGCAACTCCGAGGGCCGCTCCGTGCTCGCGACCGGTGAGCTGCGCACGCTCGCCGCCGGCTTCGAGATCGGTGGCCACACCGTCGATCACGTGCGGCTGACCCGCGCGAACCTCGACCAGATCGCTGCGTGCAAGCACCGGCTCGAGTACGAGCTCGGCGGCGAGGTCGCCGGCTTCTGCTATCCCGGTGGCCACCACGACGCGGTGATCCGCGCCACCGTGCGCAACGCCGGGTTTCGCTACGCCCGCACGATCGAGCGCGGCCCGACGCGCGATCCATTCCGCGTGCCGGTGACGCTCCAGCTCTACCCGCACGGGCGGATCACCTATCTCAAGAACTTCGCGCGCCACCCCGCGTCACCGACCGAGCTCGCACAGCTCGTCCGCGCGCCCGACCTCGAGGCCCGGATCGACGCGCTCCTCGCGCGCGCGCACGGCGTGTTTCATCTGTGGGGCCACTCGTGGGAGCTCCAGGAGCGCGGCCTGTGGGACCTCCTCGATCGCGTGCTCGCGCGGATCACCGCGATCGTGCCACCGGCGCACCGGCTCACGAACGCCGCAGCCTACGCGCCGGCGACCTCGGCGAGCACGTCGCCGAGCTGACGCTCGAAGTGGGCCGCGGTGTACTGCCCGAGAAACCGTTCACGCCCTGCCCTGCCCATCCGCTCGCGCAGCGCCGGATCACGCAGCAAACGTTCGAGCGCCTCGGCGACGGCGGACGCGATCCCGCGATCGACCGCACGATCTGCAGCTCGCTGCGCGGACCGATCCACACGCCGACCCGCCGGATCGCCGGCGACGTCCGCGGATCGATCGACGAGTATTCCGGACACCCCATCCTCGACCAGATCCGCGATCGCGCCGACGGGGGTCGCGACGACCGGCAAGCCCGCCGCCATCGCCTCGAGCACCACGAGCGGGAACGCCTCGCGCGCACTCGGCAACATGAAGACGTCGTGCGCGCGAAACAGCGCGTCCTTGTCCGCGGTGTCGACCGCGCCTACGTAGCGCACGTGCTCGGCCAGCCCCGCGCGCTGGATTGCATCGCGCATCTCCGTCGCACCGAGCTCGCGCGATGGCGCGCCGGCGAACGTCGCCTCGAACGCCATCCCGCGCGCCGCGAGTTGCACGAGCGCATCGACGAGCACGAGCGGACCTTTCGCGAGCAGCAGGTTCGACAGGAACAGGATGTGCGCCCCACGTGGGGCGTCCCTCGACGGCTCACCAGGATCCGGGATCCCGTTCGGCACGTAGCGCACCTGCGCGTCGGTCACCGCGTCGCCGAGATCCGCGCGCAGCGCCGGCGACAGCAGGATCACCGTCGCCCCGCGCAGCGCCTGGCGGAGCAGCGGTAGCACCGCCTTCTCGGGCCGCGCATGGAGATGGACGATCCGCGGCACGCCGAGCGTGGCGGCGAGGGCGAGATACCCGGCATCGCGAAAGCACGCCGGTCGCTGCACCGCCATCGTGATGTAGAACGCGTCCGGCCTCGTCGCGAGCTTCGCCGCGATCCGAACGCCCACCGCCGCTGCTTCCACCAGCTTGCCCAGGCTGATCGCACCGAGCTCCGCGACCGTCTCCGAGAACTGCATCGGCACGACGTCGAGCTCGAACCGCTCCGCGAGCGCAGCGCTCGCGCAGATCTGCGCGTTGATCGCCGTCACGCCGTGGAGCGGCGGCGGCAGCTGGAGCGCGCACACGACGCGCGGGCGCGACCTCACGCTGCGACTATACAGTCGCGCATCTGCAGGAGGGCGATCGCGCGAC
>Ga0307509_10010382_pt1 | contig 11427 bp, 10 predicted proteins | sample 10_EM_MG_FD_202245 | JGI IMG/M metagenome (GOLD analysis project Ga0307509, IMG submission 202245) | Populus trichocarpa ectomycorrhiza microbial communities from riparian zone in the Pacific Northwest, United States - 10_EM | ecosystem: Host-associated > Plants > Roots > Unclassified | place... | reverse complement strand
GGTGAAGCGGGTCGCGCCGACGCTCGCGAACACCCCCATGAAGTCCGCGAAGGACTCCTTCAGCCACAGGTCGTCCCACCACTCCATGGTGACCAGGTCGCCGAACCACATGTGCGCCATCTCGTGCAGGAGCGTGTTCGCCCGCCCCGCGTACGACGCCTGCGTCACCTTCCCCCGGAAGATGTACTCCTCGCGGAACGTGACAAGCCCAGGGTTCTCCATCGCGCCGAGGTTGTACTCCGGCACGAACGCCTGGTCGTACTTCCCGAACGGGTACGGGTAGTCGAAGTGGTCGTGGAAGAAGTCCAGCCCCTGCTTCGTCACCAGGAACACGTCGTCCGAGTCGAAGTACGGCGCCAGACCCTTGCGGCACATCGCGCCGAGCGGGATCTCCAGCGTCGTACCGTCGCCGAAGGTGCGCGAGTAGGAGTCCGTGACGTAGTGGTACGGGCCCGCGAGGAACGCCGTGATGTACGTCGAGATCGGCTTCGTCTCCGCGAACCTCCATACGCCGTCGGTCAGTTCACCGGCGCCGTTGCTCCACACCGTCCAGCCCTCGGGGGCCTTCACCTCGGCGCGGAACGGCGCCTTGAGGTCCGGCTGCTCGAAGTTGGCGAAGACGCGGCGCGAGTCGGCCGGCTCGTACTGGGTGTAGAGGTAGATCTCGCCGTCCTCGGGGTCGACGAAGCGGTGCATGCCCTCGCCGGTACGGGAGTACGCGCACTGCGCGTCGACGATCAGCTCGTTCTCCGCGGCCAGATCCTCCAGCTGGATGCGCGAGCCGTCGAAGACCGCGCCCGGGTCGAGATCCTTGCCGTTGAGCGACAGGGCCGTGACGGCCGGCGCGATCAGGTCCGCGAAGCTCGCCGCGCCCGGCTCGGCACAGCGGAACCGGATCGTGGTCACGGACCGGAACGTACGAGGGCCGTCGCCTGTGTCGTCCCCCACGGCGGAGCGCAGGTCGAGGGACACGTCGTACCCGTCGACGGACAGCAGTGCGGCCCGCTCCCGGGCCTCGTCGCGGGACAGATTCTCACCGGGCACGGGGGCACTCCCTCGGATGGTCGTCGCTGTTGGAGATCGCAGTGTGGTCAGGGCCGATCCTGCCATGTGCCCCTGACCGCGGGCACCCGGGAATGAGGTGGCGAGGGGCGGTGTTGCGCTGAGGAAACGGTCGTATTCCGAGGAGCGTCATGTCTGAGACCGCCAAGACCCCCGTGGACTTCTGGTTCGACCCGCTGTGCCCCTGGGCCTGGATGACCTCCCGGTGGGTGCTCGAAGTCGAGAAGGTCCGTGACATCGAGGTCCGCTGGCACATCATGAGCCTCGCGGTCCTGAACGAGCCCAAGCTCGACGAGCTGCCCGAGGAGTACCGCGAGCTGCTCGCCACCAAGGCCTGGAAGCCGATCCGCGTGGTCACCGCCGTCTGGCAGAAGCACGGTGCGGACGCCCTCGGCCCCTTCTACACCGCGCTCGGCACCCGCATCCACAACAAGGGCGAGGGCCCGACCGTCGAGGCCATCGCCGGCGCGCTCGCGGACGTCGGCCTGCCCGCCGACCTGATCGACTACGCCGACCAGGAGGACTTCGAGTTCGACGCCGAGCTGCGCGCCTCCCACAAGGAGGGCATCGACAAGGTCGGCCAGGACGTCGGCACCCCCGTCATCGCCGTCCCCGGCCCCGACGGCGAGCAGATCGCCTTCTTCGGCCCGGTCGTCACCCCCGCCCCCAAGGGCGAGGAGGCCGCACGGCTGTGGGACGGGACCGTCGCGGTCGCGTCCGTTCCCGGCTTCTACGAGATCAAGCGCTCGCGTACCAAGGGGCCGGACTTCAGCAACCTGTAAGCACAGCGGCATTCACTCCGGGGCGGCGGCCTTCTCCTCACGGAATTTCTCGGGGAGATCGCCGCCGCCTTGCGCGTTGTACGCCGGCTGGTACCGCACACAGCCCTTGACCGCGCAGCGCCACAGATCCCCCACGTAGTGCCGGGGCCCCTTCGCCTCACGGACGGCGGCCTTCTCGGCGTCGGTCATCTTCTGGAAGTCGTGCCACCCGCGACAATTCGGGCACCACCGTCGAAGTACCGCCATGAACTCCTCCTCGCCGCACGGGGCCAGGCCGGTAGTACACCGCGAATCGCGGGCGCCCGCCCCCGAAATCACCGGCTCCGCCCGCGCGCCGTCCTCAGCCGCGCGAGATGGTCCTCGTATCCCTTCGTGTAGTACGTGGCCCGCCCGGCGTCCGGCTCGACCACCTCTGTCGGCCGCGTCCAGGCCGTCGTGTCCAGCGGTACCCCGTAGCGTTCGGCCGCCGCGAGCACCGCGCCCCGCGCGCCCACCTCGCCCTCGACCACCCGCAACGGCCGGCCCAGGACATCGGCGAGGAGCCGCATCCAGGCGGGGCTGCGGGTACCGCCCCCGCACACCGCGAGGGAACCCGTCAGACCCGCCGCCTCCAGACAGTGCCGGGCCGCGTAACCGATGCCCTCGCAGGTCGCCCGGATCAGATCCGAGGGCGTCGACTCCAGGGAAACACCGGTCAGTTCGGCGCGGAGGCGGGGTTCGACGAAGGGGGCGCGCTCGCCGGACGGCGCGAAGTACGGCAGCACCCGGACTCCGTTCGCTCCGGGCGGGGTCGCGGTGAGGAGTGCGTCCACTTCGTCGTGCCGGACGCCCGTCGTCGACAGCACCCAGTCCAGGGCGGCTGTCCCGACCATCGCCGGCATCGCGCGCAGCCAGTGCCCCGGGCGGTCGAGCGAGATGTACAGGCCGGCCGGTTCGCCGGAGAGGTCGAGGTCGGTGGTCGCGACCAGACTGGCGAGACAGGTGCCGACGATGAGGAGTCCGTCCCCGGGTTCCGTCACGCCCGCGCCGAGTGCGCAGGCGGGGAGGTCGTAGGGGCCGTTCGCGATGCGGGTGCCCGCGGGCAGCCCCTCGCCGCGGGTGAGCGCCGTCGCGATCGGGTCGCTGACCGGGGCCAGCAGGCGTCGGTGGCGGGTCAGACCGAGGAGTTCTACGACACCGTTGTCGTAGCTGCGTGTCCTGGGGTCGAGGAATGGCATCGACGCGTCTGAGACGTCGGTGGCGGGTGGTGCGCCCGTGAGTCGTTGGAAGACCATGTCCTTGCAGAACACGGCGTGCGCCGCCGCGTCCAGCTGCTTGGGCTCGTGCGCCTCGAACCAGGCCAGCACCGGGCCGGGGCACCCCGGGAACATCGCGCTGCCGGTGCGCCGGAACACCGTCTCGAAGGTGCCGTCCGCCAGCCACCGGTCGAGCAGCTCGTGCGCCCGGCCGTCCATCCAGGACACGGCGGGGCGGACGGGGCGGCCTGCCGTGTCGACCAGCCAGACGCCGTCGCCCTGGCCGGTCAGGCCGGCCAGTTCGACAGGGCCGGTGGTGGCTGCGGTGAGTTCGTCGAGTACGGCGACGACGGCGGCGTAGACCTCGTCCATGTCCTGCTCCACGTGGCCACCGTGCATCGACAGCTCCACCGGGCGGGAGGCTACGGCCAGTTGACGGCCGGTGGGGTCGAAGGAGGCGGCTTTTACCGTGGAGGTGCCGACATCGATTCCGACATACATGGAAAACCCCCTGCTGAGTCGTGATGCTCAAGTCGGGCTGTGCTGAGAAGGCGCCGTGCGCGCCTCTTCTGGTTCGGCCGGCGCGTGGGGACAGTGCAAGTGGGCGGGCCCTCAACGGAGTTGGTGGGAAAGAGGCTCGCCTCGTGCCCAGCGGCCCACTTCCTCCGCCGCTATTCGCGCCGCCTTCTCGGCCACGGCGCGGGAGGCGCCGCCCAGGTGAGGGGTGAGGACCAGCCTGTCGGCCAGGCCGAACAGGCGTGATGTGGTGGGCAACGGCTCCTGGGCGTGGGTGTCGAGAGCCGCCGTCGACACCTGACCACTCTCCAGGGCGTCGCACAGCGCCTCCTCGTCCAGGAGGGGGCCACGTGCGACGTTGACCACCACCGCGCCGGGGCGCAGCAGTGCCAGCTCGCGGGCGCCGATCAGGCCCCGGGTCTCGGGGGTCAGGCGGGCGTGCAGGGTGATGACCTGGGAGCGGCGCAGGAGTTCGTCCAGCGTCGCGACGCGCAGTCCGTGGATCTCGCCGTGCACATAAGGGTCGTACACCATCACGCGGGCGCCGAAGGCGCAAAGGACACGGGCGACCCGGCTGCCGACCGCGCCGTAGCCGATTAGCCCGACCGGCAGATCCTCCAGCTCCAACCCGCTGTGCTCGTAGGTGTAGTAGGTGGCTCCCTGCTCCCAACTCCCTTGCCCGGCAAGGAGTTCGTGCGCCTGCGGGATGCGGCGGAGCGCGGCCAGCATCATCCCCACGGTGAACTCGGCGGTCGCGGCGGCGTTGCGGCCGGGTGCGAAGCACACCCGTACGTCGTGGGTCTTCGCCGCGTCCAGGTTGACGTTGACGGGTCCGCCCCGGCACACCACGACCAGCTGGAGATCGGGGCAGGCCGCGAGGACGCGTTCGGTGACCGGCCCCATCTGAGTAACCAGGACCTGTGCTCCGCCGTCGCCCCGCAGGGCCTCGATCAGTTCGTCCTCGGCGTTGCTCGCCTCCTCGACCTCGGCGACCCGGCCGAAGGGGTCAAGTGGCCAACCGAGCTTCAACTCGCTTATGGCATAAGGGTGTTCGCGCAGTTCCTCGGCGATCGCGGAAGTGATCAGCGACGGCAGGACGAAATGGTCACCGGCGGCGACGACACGCAGGGTCTCGGTCATCGTGGGGCTCCCTCCCTCTTTGCCACGATGAACGGGGAATGCCGAATGCGTAACCCCTGTGGGAGGTCCGGATGATGTTCGAGGGTGACGGCGGGGCGTGGCTGGGCATCGACCTGGGTACGCAGAGCGTCCGCGCGCTGCTGGTCACCGGCGACGGGCGGGTCCTCGGCGCAGGCACCGCCCCGCTGACCGGCCACCGGGACGGGGTGCGGCACGAACAGGACCCGGGGGAGTGGTGGGAGGCGGTGTGCGTCGCGTCCGGGACCGCCCTGAAGGGACAGCCGCGGCCACGGCTCGGCGGGGTCGCGGTGTGCGGCACCTCGGGGACGGTTCTGCTGACGGACGGCGAGGGGCGTCCGCTGACGCCGGGGGTGATGTACGACGACGGGCGCGCGGTCGCGGAGGCGGCGCGGGTGGGCATGCAGCCGAGTTGGGCGCTGCCGAAGGCGTTGTGGCTGTTGGAGGCGTACGGGAGGGGGCGGGTGACCCATCAACCCGACGTGATCACCGCCCGGTTGACGGGTGGAAGGGGGACGGTGGTCCCGACCGACTCCAGTCACGCTCTCAAGACGGGCTACGACGCGGAGGGGGAGGCCTGGCCGTCCCGACTGGCGTACTTGGGCGACGTGTTGCCGGAGGTGGTCCGGCCCGGTGCTCGGTTGGGGGAGGTGTGCCGGGGCGCCGCCGAAGCGACGGGCATTCCCGTCGGTACGCCGGTCGTCGCCGGGATGACGGACGGCTGTGCGGCCCAGATCGCCTCGGGGGCGTTGTACGAAGGGTCCTGGAACTCGGTGCTCGGCACCACGCTGGTCCTCAAGGGGGCGTCCGCGAGGCCTGTCCGGGACAGTGCCGGGGTTGTCTACAACCACCGTGCTCCGGACGGGAGTTGGCTGCCGGGTGGAGCTTCGAGCGTGGGGGCGGGCGCGTTGCCGGTCGGGGTGGATCCGGTGGAGATGGACAGGCGGGCGGCCGAGTACGAACCGTCGGGCGCCCTTGCCTACCCCCTCACCTCGCCCGGCGAACGGTTCCCCTTTCTCGCCCCGGACGCCACCGCGTTCACGCTCGGCACTCCGGCTTCGGAGGCGGACGGGTGGGCGGCGGTGCTCCAGGGCGTGGCGTTCACCGAGCGCCTGTGTCTCGACTACCTGCACCAGTTGGGCGCTCCGATAGACGGGCCGCTCACCTTCACGGGCGGCGCGGCCCGCAGCGCGTACTGGAACCAGCTCCGCGCCGACATCCTCGGCCGCCCGGCCCGAGTACCGGAACAGATCGAACCGGCCCTGGGGATGGCGGTGTTGGCGGTCCACGGAACCACCGGGACGCCACTCGCGGAGGCAGCCGGGCGCATGGTCCGCATCCGCACGGTCGTAGCACCCGATCCCGCCCGCACGGAACGCTTCACGGAGCCGTACGCCCGTCTCGTGGCCGAACTGGAGTCACGGGGCTGGCTGCCCGCACCGGTCGCGGCACACGCCCGCGACCGTCTGAACCTGGAGACCGACGCCTCATGACCACCACCCTCCTCCTGGCCCGCCACGGCCAGACCGTCTGGCACGCCGAGAACCGCTACGCCGGCATCAGCGACGTCGCCCTGACGGACACGGGCGTCACCCAGGCGGAAGCCCTCGGCCGCTGGGCCGCGGCGCACCCGGTCGACGCGATCTGGACGTCCCCGCTGTCCCGAGCCGTGCTCACAGCGGCCCCCGCCGCCCACGCCCTGCACCTCGTCCCACACACCGAACCCGCCCTGCGCGAATGCGACTTCGGCGTGGTGGAGGGCCGCACACTCGCGGAGTTCGCGACGGAGAACCCGGGGGCGGCGGAGGCATTCCGCGCCGACCCGGTGGCGCATCCGTTCCCGGAGTCCGAGGACCCGACGGCAGCGGCGGCCCGCGGTGCGGCAGCTTTGCACCGGATCGCCGCCGCGCACTCCGGCGGGCGCGTCCTGGTCGTCGCGCACAACACGCTGCTGCGGCTGGTGCTGTGCCGGACGCTGTCGATTCCGCTGGGCGAGTACCGGCGGGTGTTCCCGCGCCTGCGGAACGCGGCTGTCAGTGAACTTCGGGTGGGGGGCGGAGCGGTGGCCCTGCTGTCGCTCAATGTGCCGTGTGGGGAAGAGAGTTGACGGGGTTCGCGTCGAGCGCGTCGGCCAGCCAGGCGTACGCGGTGGTGCGTGGCGTGGCCGGCTCCCGGCCCTGCTGTCGGGTTGTCCGGCAGGCGGTGGCCGCCGCCCCGCAGTCGGTCCCGTAGGTGGGGCGCGGGGTTCAGGCCCTCGCCCACCCGGGTCGTGAAGTCGTCGATGATCTGCTGCCGTTCCTGTGCCGACAGTCGCGCCATACGGTTCAGTCGATCCAGGTGCGCCGGCTCCTCCCGGTCTCCTGCGGCTATGGCGGACAGCACCGCGCGACGCAGCCGTAGCGTGGTGATCCGGGTGTCGAGTGCTACGACATGGGTCGCGGCCACCTCCGCCACCGTGCTCTGCCGGTTCAGTACCCGGTGCACCTCGGCGTGGCCGATGCCGAGTGAGCGCAGGGTGGCCACCAGTTCCAGGCGGGCCGGTCCGGCCGCGTCGTAGAGCCGGTGGCCGCCCGTGCTGCGGTGCAAGGCCGGGAGGTGAGAAGACGGGAAGGCCCCCGCGAGTCACGTCCTCGCGGGGGCCTTCCTCTCTGTCCGTCCGCCCGCGTGAAGGGTGAGAAGACGATCACGAGGCAGGACGTCTCATGGAGGTCAGACGGGCAGGATCGTCTGCCGGGACCTCGCAGCCTCGTAACGCCGGGCCACGTCCTGCCAGTTGACGACCGCCCACATCGCGTCGATGAAGTCGACCTTCTGGTTCCGGTACTGGAGGTAGAAGGCGTGCTCCCAGGCGTCGAAGACCAGGAGCGGGGTGGAGCCCTGGCCGACGTTGCCCTGGTGGTCGTAGACCTGCTCGACGATGAGGCGGCCACTCAGGGGCTCGTATGCGAGCACGCCCCAGCCCGAACCCTGCGTCGTCGCCGCGGCCTTGGTGAGCTGGACCTTGAAGCCGGCGAAGGAGCCGAAGGATTCGGTGATCGCGTCGGCCAACTCTCCTACGCCGTCTGCCTCCAGGGGCTCCCCGCCGCCGTCGCCGGTCATGTTCCGCCAGTAGATGCTGTGCAGGATGTGGCCGGAGAGGTGGAAGGCCAGGCTCTTCTCCAGGCCGTTGACCGAGCCCCACTGCTCCTTGTCGCGCGCCTCCGCCAGCTGCTCCAGCGTGTCGTTGGCTCCCTTGACGTAGGCCGCGTGGTGCTTGTCGTGGTGCAGCTCGATGATCTCGGGGCTGATCACGGGGGCGAGCGCGGAGTAGTCGTAGGGCAGGTCGGGCAGCGTGTAGACGGGCATGACGGATCGATCCCCTCCGGACCTCTTGTTGCACATCACTTGCAACTACAAACTATCAGCGAAAGTGTGCTGTGTGGCTACTCCGCCACCGACGTGTAGTGCGACGCGTCCCCCTCGATCGAGTAGCTCTCCTTGCCCTCGACGCCGACCGGGATGTCGCCCGCGACGGTCACGCGGTTGAGGCGGCGGGGCTGGTCGTCGTAGTTGTCGATGGCGTAGTGCTGGGTGATGCGGTTGTCGAACAGGACGAGCTGGTTGGGGGACCAGCGGTGGCGGAGGATGTTCTCGGGGCGGGTGACGTACGCCTGGAGGATGTCGAGGAGCTTGCGGGACTCGTCCTTCGACAGGCCTGCGATACGTTGCGCGAAACCGCCTATGAACAGACCGCGTTCGCCGGTCAGCGGGTGGACCCGGACCACCGGGTGGACCGTACGGAACTTGATGGACGTGAACTGGGCGCGCTGGGCGGCCTTTTCGTCGTCGATCTCCTCGTCCGGTACGGCGTAGTCGTAGTCGTTGGTGTGCTCCGCCCACAGGGTGTCCGCGAGGGCGCGGAGGGGTTCGGGCAGGTCGCGGTAGGCCGCCGCCGAACTGGCGATCAGGGTCTCGCCGCCGTACGGCGGCACGGTGATGCTGCGCAGGGTGCTGGCCTGGGGCGGGTTGAGGACGAAGGTGACGTCGGTGTGCCAGTGGTTGGCCCGGCCGCGCTCGCTGTCCACCGGCAGCACGTTCGGGGCGCCGTCGACGGCCGACACGGTGGGGTGTGCGGTGGTGAGGTCGCCGAAGTGGCGGGCGAAGGCCTCCTGGCCCTCGTCGTCGAGGTGTACGTCGTCGAAGACCAGCGCCTTGTGGACGTTGAGGGCCTCGCGGATCGCCGTGACCTGCTCGGCGTCCAGCGGCTTGTTGATGTCGGCACCCAAGACGCGGGCGCCGATGTGCGCGGTGACCTTCTGGATCTCGATGGACATGGTGAAGTCCCTTCAGGCAAAGGCGGGTTGGGTGTACTGGTTGGCCGGGAGGGGGAGGCCGTAGCGCTCCCGGAGGGTGGTGCGGGGGCCGTACTCGGTGCGGAACAGGCCTCGCGAGCGGAGGAGCGGGACGACGTGGTCCACGAAGGCGTCGAGGCCGGAGGGCAGAACGGCCGGCATGATGTTGAAGCCGTCGGCGGCGCCCTGCGTGAACCAGGTCCCGATCGCGTCGGCGACCTGTTCGGGTGTGCCCGCGAAGGTGAGATGGCCGCGTCCGCCCCCGAGCCTGCCGATCAACTGCCGTACGGTCAGCCGGTCGCGGCGGGCGAGTTCGACGACGAGGGTGTAGCGGCTCTTCGCGCCCTCGATGGCATCCTCGGGCGGGAGGTCGGCGGGCAGTTGGGCGTCCAACTCCAATGTGCCGGAGGGCAGTTGGAGCAGGTTCTCCAGGCGGTCCACTCCGTGCGTGTACACGATGTGGTCCTCCAGGAGGCGTTCGTTGGCGCGGGCCTCCGCCTCCGTCGAGCCGAGTACCGGGACGATGCCGGGCAGCACCTTGATGTGCTCGGGGTCCCTACCGGCCGCCGCCGTACGGGACTTGAGGTCCGTGTAGAAGGACTGCGCGTCGGCGAGGGTCTGTTGCGCGGTGAAGACCGCCTCCGCGTAGCGGGCCGCGAACGTCTTGCCGTCCTCGCTCGAACCCGCCTGCACGAGCAGGGGGTAACCCTGGGGTGAGCGGGGGACGTTGAGGGCACCCTCGACGCTGAAGTACGTCCCCTGATGGCGCGGTGGGTGGATCTTCGCGTCGTCTCCCCACACCCCGGCCGCCTTGTCGGCGACGATCGCGTCGTCCTCCCAGCTGTCCCAGAGCTTCAGCGCCACATCGAGGAACTCGGCGGCGCGCGCGTACCGTTCCGCGTGCGCGGGCTCGTGGTCGAGTCCGAAGTTGCGGGCTGCCTCGGCACCGGCTGTGGTGACGATGTTCCAGCCGGCCCGGCCGCCGCTGATGATGTCGAGCGAGGCGAACTTGCGGGCCAGGTTGTAGGGGGAGTTGTAGGACGTGGACGCGGTGGCGATCAGGCCGATGTGTTCGGTCGCTGTCGCGAGTGCGGTGAGCAGGGTGAGCGGTTCCAGGGCGCCTGCCGGGCGTTGGGCCAGGTTGCTCCACAACTGCGGTCCGTCGGCCAGGAAGAGGGAGTCGAAGGTGCCGCGCTCCGCGATCCGGGCGAGGTGTGTGTAGTGGTCCAGTTCGACGTGCGCGTAGGGGTTGCTCTCCGGGAGGCGCCAAGAGGCCTCGTGGTGACCGGTGTTCATGAGGAAGGCGTTGAGGTGGAGGAGGCGGCGGGGCATGCCAGGTCCTTTGTGTGAGTGTTCCGGTGCCTTTCGAGGCGGGCGGCAACGATCAGCCCGTCCGGCGTCTGAGGGCGAGGCCCCTTCAGGGCCGATGGGGGTCTGGGGGCGCAGCCCCCAGGCGGCACGAGCAGCCGCCGGTCAGCGGGAATCCGACGTCACACCGAGCGCCGCCAGCAACCGCTCCCGGTACTCCGCGCGCGGCACCTCGGGGTCGATCGCCAGGTCCAGCCCGATCCGCCCCTCCTCCAGCACCAGCACCCGGTCCGCGAGCACGATCGCCTCGTCCACGTCGTGAGTGACCAGCAGCACCGAGGGACGGTGCCGCTCCCACAGCTCGCGCAGCAGCACGTGCATCCGGATCCGGGTGAGCGCGTCCAGCGCGCCGAACGGCTCGTCGGCGAGCAGCAGTTCGGGCTCGCGCACCAGGGAGCGGGCGAGGGCGGCCCGCTGCGCCTCGCCGCCGGACAGCTCGTTCGGCCAGGCCCGCTCGCGGCCGGCGAGGCCCACCTCGGCGAGGGCCTCGCGGCCCTTCGCGGCGGCCTCCTTGCCGTCCGTGCCCAGCAGTACGTTGTCGAGGACCCGGCGCCAGGGCAGCAGCCGGGAGTCCTGGAAGACCACTGACACCCGCTCGGGGGCGCTGAGCCGGCCGCTGCCGACGACCTCGTGGTCGAGCCCCGCGATGGCCCGCAGCAGGGTGCTCTTGCCGGAGCCGCTGTGCCCGAGCAGGGCGGTGAACTGTCCGGCGGGCAGGTCGAGGTCGATGTCGTCGAGGACCGTACGGCCGTCGAACGACCTGGTGAGACCCCGGATTCGGACGGCCGGCGCGGTGGTCAGCTGCTGAGTGTGCGGCGCCATGACAGCACCCTCCGTTCGACGAGACGGACCGCGCTGTCGGAGACCAGGCCGAACACGCCGTAGATCAGCAGGCCGACGAGGATGACGTCCGACTGGCCGTAGTTCTGGGCCTGGAACATCATGTACCCGAGGCCGCTGGTGGCGTTGGTCTGC
>Ga0307509_10010381_pt1 | contig 11427 bp, 10 predicted proteins | sample 10_EM_MG_FD_202245 | JGI IMG/M metagenome (GOLD analysis project Ga0307509, IMG submission 202245) | Populus trichocarpa ectomycorrhiza microbial communities from riparian zone in the Pacific Northwest, United States - 10_EM | ecosystem: Host-associated > Plants > Roots > Unclassified | place... | reverse complement strand
ACCCGTCTGGGGTATGGGTGGGGCGGGGGCCTGAGCGGGGACAGGGGCAGGGAATGCCGAAAAAGACACCCCGCCCCAGGCCGTTGAGTGGGGCGGGGCGGGGAAAAGGGCCGGGGGCCCGCGTTTTCGGGGCCCCGTCCGCCCCGTAACGAACTCTAAATATAAGAACAGGAAACGAATATGGACAATTTTCTGCAACAATGCAGTCTAACACTACAATAGTCTGCAGTCACAAAATCTCTACAAGTGAGTTCAGCGTGACAGTAGATGGCGAATGCCTCGTGAAAAGATCCAAGCTCATCGGAGAGCTCAAATATGATGATACTCGAATATTTAACTACTCCACCTTAGTCGGAAACTTCACAGCGCAGCTGGGAAAGATCTCCACTGCCTCCCCCAGTCTCTTACCTGGTGCTGTCCTAATGCATAACGACAACTCGTCTAATCGCTTCCTGCATTTCATCAGTGAGCACCTGATCAATAAGAGACTCTCCGACCCCTCAACCCCATCACCGAGCTTCGAGGATGCGTAGCAGGCACTGTTAAAGTTCTACAACTTGAAGCATTTCTTCACTATCCTGTTCACCCAGAACCAGGACAGGATATTTGTCAGGGCTGGAAAAATGCCCCGATCAGAGGTTGGCGAACTCGAGTCATTGAAGCTGAGGATGTCAATGGACCTAGTAATGTTCTACATCGCTGTAGCTATACTGGGATTCCAGTTAATTGCTGCAGCTATAGTCTTCCCATCGATGGCTAGGCACTTCCTACCGAGATTCCTGTATAATCTTGTTTCTGAGATTAGCTTCTTCCATGCGAGTAGTGTTGTGTTTGATGTTGCTGGAACTGGAAATATGAGCTCTGCTATGCCCGCTGGGCATTTGAAGGGATTGTGGTAGACGTATGGCTATGCGAGGTTTAGGGGCTCAGATGGGAAGAGTCGTGTTGGTGTTGAGAGGATGAGCTTGATTAGAGATTATAAAGAGGCGATGCACAGCAGGGATTAGTCTCTCTTTTAGTTTTCTGGATTCAATTTGACATTTAATGACAGCGTTGTAGAGTCATGGGTTATAGAGTCAGTGTTTCATCATTTTCAAGTGACATAGATCATATTATATCAAATAAAGCCTGTAGGAATCAATGAATTTGAATATATTATTTCCAACTTTATGTCCCCAATATAAAGAAGAATATTCGAGGAAGGGAGTTGATAGAGGCGGAACAAATAGTGTGGACGAAATGTCCTTATTGGTTTAAAAGTTAAGGTATGTCAGGAAGGTTTCGGCCATTGTCGAGTGAGTTGCGCCAAAAGGGTCAGGGCAAGTGTGGAGATACTCCCGGAGAGTGAAGTGGATCAAGCGAACTGTCGAAGCCTCCCTGCCAACTACCATAAGCCCCAAGCAACAACTCAATAATGTCTCCACAGAAGGAACCTTTTCGGCATTGGTTTCCGCAGATCCTATGTCAACTGCTAGGGTGTGGAGAAGTTCATCGAGTTGTAGTAGCTGCTCCGAATGTGAGATCCACATTAGGGCTGTCATCCCGAGCCCCTTCTTCTTCCCACCCTGCTCCTTTATCCGCCCAATGGTCGCTCCATTCACATCCTTCAAATCCAGGCCCCGCGCCACAGCCCTCAGCGTTTGCCGCCTGCCATAAGTTGTGGTTTCCGCAAGGATAGCGTCCATTCTTCGGGAAATCAGTAGAAACCTAGCTCTGCTTGTTAGTGATGAATATGGAATACACAGTCCTACTCACTTACCCCCGGGAATATTCTCAGTAATGCATTTGATGATTCCGGCCTCCAGACCAACATACATTGCATCTCGACACCTGCCCTTACTCAATCTCATCCGGATATATCCCACGATATCATCATTTATGGGTTTTATGGATAGAATTGCTACCCTCGCGTTCAGATGTCTTTCTACCTCGCTCTTCATGTGCCACCTTCCGATTAGGAATATTCGCGTGTTGGCGGACTGCTCGAGGATTTGTCTCAACGAATCTAGTACCTCAGGTTGATTCGTCCAGAGCATCAACACATAAATGTCTGCTGTGAAGATGTGGCGATCTGCAAAATCTTCACAATTCCTGGTACCCGTAGCCCTCTTCCACGAATTACCTTCTTCTGATCTTGAAAGATCTGTCTTATCTCGTCTGAGATCCCTTCTAATTCAGCCACAATCTGCTTTAGTAGCGAACCGAGCATATTTGTCGGAGTCTGCTCCCCCCGCGCCGTAAAATCAACGCAGAAGCATGTGACAGAGATAATACCCGAGTAGGGTATGATAGTTTCCTTTTCCCTCGTTTTTTTCTGCTCTACTCGTCATTTCCTTCCCTAACAGCCCTATTCTCTTGGCGCCAAGTCTGTGGACCACTCCCAGATACTGGCAAGTACCGTACTCAAGTAGCCGCGGGGCCATGTTGAGGCTGAACACTTGCAGTGATATTCGGTCTGCGGCTATTACTCCAGTAAATTTAACCGGAGGGCGAATAAATTGGGAATCCTACCACCTAATTGGCTCGTTGATCGATTTCTGTTCCTGATATCTGGCTTCAACTCGGCCCCGCGAGTGCTCGTCCGCCCTGCTTCTCGCTCGTTTCGCTCCACGTCGGGGCAATTCTGGAAGGGGCGGCGACCGCCTAAGGAAGGAAAAGGCTCAACAACGTGGCGAAGGGCCAAGGTGCTAGCGACGCACACACCGCGATACTCGAAAGAACGAAGGCGTAAAGAGGACTACATATGTACCCGTAAGTTGTCCCATACGGATATCGTACCGTATTTGGAAAGGCCATTAGTTGAACAGGCCGTACCGCGCTCCGGGGGCAGAAATCGAGACCACAAACCCGAACGTCGGCAATTCCCCTTCCATACAAACATTGACTTATGATACTAAGTTACTCTCCTAGATCGACCACAGTTAAATCGCCGCTATCGGCCGTCCGTCCCGCGCGTTTCCCTCTCCGCGACCATCACACAAACCCCACACCTCCTGCCCAGAAGGCATACCCGATGATTGCCAAGGCTATTTTAGCCTATGATACCTCAATTCTCAGTGCGAAAGAAATCCTTCGCTATATCTGCACCGTCCACACTCCCTTTCTCAAATACGCTCCCCGCCACTAGGAGACACATATTAGAAGAGAAAGCACTGGAAGCGTGGTGGCACCCACACCGGCATATGATTTTGCACGAAGCAGGCCGTTGGAGCGAGCGTTTCTATAGGGGGTTATTCCAAGGGGATTTACAGGGCCCCACGACGTGACATTTCTCGGGGACATGGAGGTTACCTTATTGGACATCAAGGAGTAGGACCACGGCGCGACTGACGTCGGAGGTAGGACAGCGTTAATGCGCACCGCCAAGAGCGGGCATGGGAGAGTTGTGAAAATGTTGTTACATGGCACGATGTTGGCCTAGAGGATACTAGATATGGCCGAAGAGCTCTCATGTGGGCTACCGTGTATGGAGTGAGGGAGTTGTGAAGATGCCGTTGGGACGGAGGGTGTTAGCCCCGGCTATGGCCAGACACCGCGCTAATTGGTTACTGGGTATGGTCATAAGGGAACTGCGAAGATATTATTGGAATGGGACGATGCCAATCCCGATAGGCCGGGGAGATCAAGCGAAACACGACCCTGGAGGCCCAAGGATCTGTCGAGAAGCTATTGGGAAGGAGCGGCGTTAATCCCGGCATTAGGGACAATTGTCCCATCCCACTTTGGTAGACTACCGAAAATTAGTTTACAGGGATTACCAAGACACCAATGGGCGGAGGGATGCCAGTCTAGACACTAAGTTACAGACCTAAGCGGTTAAACTGCTCTTCCCGCAGCTTTATAGAATCGGCAGGAGAGTTGTGAAGTTGGCAATGGAAGAGAAGGACCCCATTCCCAAACTAACATGCTCCAAGGCGCTATCCAAGCGGTTCTTAGCCGAATAATTTAGGCCACCCGAACGTCACTTCAAAAAGGTCTGTATGTCCTGATACTCCTGGCCTACACGGTACCCCTCCCTCATCCATCTTTGTACTCCTCCAGTTAATCGGCTCTCCTCCACAGTTTCCTTCTTGTATCCTCCACCTCCGTTTGCTCTTCAGCGTCTAGGATTCTTTCCTCGAGTCCGAACTCATTATTTTTAGTTTCCTCCAGCATCTATCCTCCTCCTCCCGCACCTCTATTATGATATATATCTCAATCATCAAAGAAACCTTCTTGTAATCTTTAATCCCCAACCTCATCGCTTCCAAACTCTTATTTACGATGATACCCCCCTTTTTTTTCTATTCTCTGCCCCTTATTTAATAGGTGTTGGAAGTCAGGATCGCCGCCCACATACGACATCTGCTTGGCAGCCTAGATCTCTGACCAGCTTTCCCATGTCCGGTGAAGTGCCCGTCTTGTGTAGGATTCTAGCGCGAAACTTTAAGGGAATAGAACAGCGGCTGGCCTAATGTGGAAACACTGGACCCCCAAGTGGACGGATATTTGCACAATAAAATATCCATCACATTTGTGCAATGTCCGCGCCTCTAGGCCGGGTAGTTAGTTCTCAGGATAACGGGGTATTTAAAAGGGTCAAGGTTGACGGAAAGTCATCACATTAACAATCCATCCAATCTACGAAACAGCAACCCTTATTAGCCTGAACATTGAGGTTGGGCGAGCGGATTCTGAGCCTTCCTTTCCCCTTTATATTCCCTTCATCCATCCACGCCTTTCTTTTACAGAAATTATAATTCATCCAGACAACCTCCCCGTCGCTCCCCCGAACATCTTGTGACCCCATTTCCACTGGCGTATCATACTACCCCGGAGCTATCCGCGATTGGGGGTCCCGGCCCACAGTCACAGAAGGCCTTGCCCAGGTAAAGTCATCGAACTGGATCTCGCCTAACTACCACATCCAATAGAGAATGGCTTACCCAGAAGACCCCCCCACAGAAATATCTGGTGGTTTTCCTTAGTATTGCGGGAGTTTAGGGAAGCTACGGGATTCGTTGTGAAAATCTTTTACCCCCTATCCTTCCCCCTTTATTAAACCCCTTTCCTTTACTGTTCTCTCTTTTCTGTATCAAACCTGTGTAAATGTAGACTTCATCGCTTCCCACTCTTTATGTTTGACACAAGATTCAATCATGCTTTCATTAAACTCGGAACTTTATCATCTCATTCCGTCACTCCCTCTACCACTCTTACAAAACTTCAATATATTAGACTTCGTCTTGCTCATCCGATTCTCAGCCAGCACCGGCCTTACAGAATGCTGCCGCATGTGAGGGATTACAAGAGCATTTAGGTACTATAGTATTTCTCTATTACATCTTGTTTTTCTAGCCATCTGGTAATATGGTAACTTGCATGTTCTTCATCTTGATCTCTATTTTTTTCGCGCATCACACAGCCCCTATGCAGAAGTGTTCGCGAAAATGAGAGACATCTAACTATGCGAATTCACCAACACTTTTGCCTAGGGACTATACCATGATATCGATGCAACACCCACAGGCGTTTTCACCCGCAGTGGTTCCTCTATGTTGTTTCCCTTCACACCAATATCAACCCCTCCCTGATTCCATTCAAGATATTTCGATTCACAGTGAGGTGTATTTTGCCCTCAGGACAGCCCACGTCTGTCTCTTGACTTCATACAGCTCGTGGACCTAGGGTCTTGGTATCCCCGATTTTGCACGAAAAGTATCTCATTTCCCGAGGTCATTGAACATGATTCATAGGAAAAAAAAATTGGATCAGCTCTCGCTGATAGCTAGAGTTTCGAATATATTACTAACTGCAAGTGCAAATTTTTCATGTCGGAAATCTTCATTACTCATAATGCGGTGTTTACTGAAGTGATGGAGACTCATTGGCCCGGAAATGTTTGGGCCAGCGAAGGGAATGAATTCATATATCCTTGTGCAACATATTCCCTGGCATTTTATGAACAGTTCGTCCTCCCAAACCAGTGCTCTAATATCTAAAAGGGAGAAGGGTGTTCTCGTAGACCCTCGCCCACTCTCCTACTAGCCACCGACTTGCGGACAGTTGGACAATCGCCAGAACCCACTCCTGGACCACGCTTTTCTATTGCGATCCGCTCGGGGGTACAAATCCCAAGGCTATTAGCGATAACGATTACCCAGGACTTTACGCCTATCCCAACAGCAAATACCATATCTCGATATCTGATTGCTCTTTGCTTTCTATAATTCCAAATAGATAAGCCAATCTGCCTGGATTTTTGCTCTGTATGGGAAGTGGGGGCTGAGGGCATCAAGATTTGCACCCTATGATACTAGCATAATGTAGCGGGGCAATTTCTGAGTGGATTTGGTTAGTCCAACTCCCGGCTTTTACCACCTACCAACCCTCTCTCCTGCCGCATGACGTCTAACCTTGAAGAAAAGCTAATTCGCCAATAACATGACTAGAAATAGGATCCTTGATCCCCGGATCACTATCGGGCTCCTGCAGTGTATGGAGTGCGACCAAGGTTGGTCGTACCTATTTATATCACATTTTCTCTCTGCTCCGGGTTCCTTTGGCTCTGGTAAATCACGCTAAAATTGAGGGTAATTTTCAACCGAAGCAGCGGAGAAACCTCGGTTTTAGGGCCGGATCAATTACGATTAATTTGACTTTAATTGACGTGGGCGATGGAGCATCTGGTTCCCGGTTAGCGCCATTTTGCTAACAGCACCTCCAAATCCGCGCTTCCTAATTGAGCTTCTATTAGCAAAAAACAACGATGGGGGGTGCGGCGGCTTTGCAGCCGCCGAGTGAGGTTCCATGCAGATGTCCATCATTATTGATAAGGTTGCAAAAATGTCGCTTACCGCAACCACTCAGTTGCAGGCTCAGAATCTGCCCATCGCCTAATCAGTCTCAGTCTCTCCCCGGCCTCTCTTTTCTCCACACCTCCGTGAGCCTTGCCCTATTGGCATGCAGCATTTCAAGAGGTGACGCAGCAAAGTACTGTACTACCTTCCGATTGGTCAGGGTTAGGGTTCGCTCCGATTCGTTGAAATAATAATTCCGTTTCAGACCAGTCCTTTGGCCATTTTATCCTAGGGCACCTTAAGTCTAAAGTACCAGTACTCGTACAGCACAGGCATGCGCCGTACTGTACCTGCCTCCAGTGGGAAGCGTTCATGTTGAACTCTCTTTTTTTCGTCGAAGCATGTTAACGTGTTATTCCATGACCGACCAACGGGTATTTTTCACGACCATACTTGATTCAATGCATGCGTGAGCCGTGTCAAAGGCCACGGGGGGGAAGAGGGTTGGAGGTAACGCTTTGAGCAGATGCATGTGCAACATGGTGAAGAGCGATTGATGGTCCTTTTTCATGATCCTACCAAACTTGATCTCTGGAGAATATGCCAAGAACATCCAATTCAAGGCAAGAAATGGAGGGAAAATATGTTGCCAACGAAACGTTGCAGGGAAGGGGAAGCAAACTTATGTGAGGAGTGACGAGGAGAAGGGGGTGAGAGAAAGATCGATGATATTGTAGCCTCGTTTTGGCTCCCCCCCTCCCGACGGGCAAAAATCGAAAAGAAGGCTGAGAGTATAAGTATCTGAGCCTCGACCAGACCAGATCAGATACATTTCCCTCTACCACTTTAAAACAAGATCAGAAAGGCTCCTATTATTCTCAATTCACCCAACCGAAAGCTTGCTCGAAAACCTTGCGCGCGCGAATAGAAAAAAGGGAAAGAAAGGAAGAAAGAAAGGAAAAACAAGGTTCAAGATGTATCACGCCGGTGATAGAGCAATTGTCCCCGCAAACAGCTACCGCCACAGCAGAAACATCCCCGATAGCTACGCATTAGTCCATCAGAACAAACCGCGAGCAGGAGTGCGATATGGATCAGGAGGCACAATGTACCACAATCAACAACCAGGGGCAACAATGTACCATCGCCAATCAATGTACCAGCGGGCGCCGGTAGTATATCACCAGAATGGCCGGACGACAAGATACTACGGCAATCAGAACGCCATGTATCACAATAACCTTGCCGGGCGATACAACGGTCAGGGAACACTGTACCACAGGGATAGCAGGGCGTACGACGTGGGCCCCTACACGGGGAGGAATAGCTATCATGAGCAGAGATACGTTGTTCCAGTTAATAATCAAAAGTTTGTCCCTCCACAAATTACCCCCCTCCGCATCCGAGATTTCTAACGGAGTGATGGCACAGTCGGTACATCCGCGGCTACGACCCCCAAGCGCGCCAGGGTAGACGTTACGGATATCGCGATACCTATCATAGGGAAGTCGTGGGGGACCCGTTTTGCTGTGTTATCACTTAAACCCCCCTCCCCGCACGCCTAAATTGAGGAAAAAAAGGAAGGAAGCTTCTATAAAAAAATTATTGTATTATAAGGTTTCATCGGAGCGGCGTCGTGGTTATTTTATTTATTTATTTTCCTTCACTTTTTTTCACAACTTCCTTTTTTGTTCAGAGGAAAAAAAGGAAAGAAAAAAAGAGACGTTCGTTAATATTGCTCTTTCATTTGTTAAATTTCCTGACGAGGTGGTTTTGGGTTCTCCGGTGTATGATTTTTCTGAGGCATAATATAACGCATGCGCTGTATATTGAGGAGAAAAAAGAATATATTATCGATTCCGCTACGATGGTCATATCCGCGGCGGAGATATGGTATCTCAAATACTCAATTGTTCTCCGCACTCCTGGCCAGGTCCTGTGGGATGCGACGGTGAGGTTACGGCAATCTACGAAAGTGGTGACCTACCACTCCACGTAGGGAGCACTGCGCGAACACACAAACACACACAGACCGCACGTCGCTTATCACGCCTCCAACTCCCATCTTCTGCTCTGCCAAATCTTACCTATTCACCGCCAGTCGATTGAGCCCTCCACCCGCGCAACTCGCCCGCACTGTATGGTAGGAGGATAGTCTATCATCACCATAGCCTATTTTATCACCCAGCACAGTTCTAAATCCAACGACAACGGAAGTGCTGTTTTGAGAGAGGCAACCCTTGGAGTATGGCGCCTGAGTAGGCATATTACCCTATTTGCTGCTTTTTTTCTTTTGGAACGAACGTTTATAGAAAGTGTTAAGTTGAGATGGTTTCTAATATCTTGCCTACATCCCGGCGGTAATCACGTTCTGCGTCCAAGCTAATTTCATACTCGACCAGGTACAGTTTTAGAGAGAAGCTTCGACGCTTCCGGCCATGTTTTCCGTTTCCAGGTGCCGTCTACCCCCTACCTACCGGTGTCATAAATGTCGGGGCGGGTCCTTTTGGGTGGGTGGCTCGGTACTAGAGATCGGTCGTGGGGCCGAGTGATGCTCCATGCTCGCTTTGATTCTCAACCACGGTACACTCCTCTACGGGATACAATATTTAATCGCACACATCCCTCTCAGAAGCCAAGCATGTAAACCTAACTACGGTGCACCTGCCATCCTGACCTCATGATCCACCGGTTCGCACACCCCCTCACATCACTAATGCATAATACAAGTACCAGCGCATCCCCTGCCGTATCTCCTCTCGGGATCCCACAGGCTACCATTCTCCCCGCTTCGCTGCAGAGCAAGGCTCCATACCTAAACACCAGCGAAGAAAAGATAAATTATATTACGGATCCCGCTGCTACCCGCACACCCAATAGCTCCCGATCCAGGCTTCGCAGATCGAAACTTTGAACCTAGCTAGCCTAGGCTAGCTACCGGGTCTCGCCAGTCGTGGAGATATCGATATCTCAAAACCTACTACCCCTAGACTCTACGGGGAACACGTCCAATCCGCCGAATATACAGACGCGTATGGTCGAACACCGCTCATTAGTTAGGTAGTTCGGACTCAGCTTAATTCCTAGCCAGACAAAAGTGCTAAAACTTCTTATCAAGCATAGTCTCGATCTAACCATGGAACTGTAGGTGGTAACCCAGGAAAAGAATTATCAAATACTTCCTGTCATCTTCCTTCCATTCTTCTTTCCACGCCCTGGGGATTCGGACTACTCTATGTTACCGGTAACATCAGTTGACCATTTCACCGCTCCCCGCGGAAATACAGTACAAATTGGTCAATCATACAACAGCATACCATGTTGGCTATTCCTTCTAACCACCTGCAAAACTCCTTTACTGTTCCAGCTGAACTTAATCCACATCCCTTAACTACCAGTTAATGCCCTGCCCCCGATCCTAGAAGATCTAGAAGATCTGGGAGAGCACCAACACGATAAACCAGCTGACCTGCTAGCAGAATATCCCACAGTAACCACCATACCCGATGTTACCACCCCACAATGCCATCGCATAGCACGAGCTAGGATAGCCCGGAAAGCTCAATGACGCGACGCAAGGCTGGTGAGCATACAGGTAGCTCAACGCGAAACACCGTCACCTCCCAGCAAGTTGTGACACCAACTCTAAGAGCACAGAGCTATCATGCCAAATCAGCATTTCTGCCAAAGATACAGTCACCAGACAAAAGTATCGGTGAAACGAAATCCTACTCTGACGGAGAGTACTGGTACCTAGAGTACTGTGCGTCTAAGTTACAAGGCGGGGGGCGAGAGGTATTACGTAATTGGTCGCCTGCGCGGAACAAAGCGAAACCCTGTTTCACCGGGACTTTCGTCCTACGGTACCGCAGCGGCTTACCATGGGTATGACAAACCTATCAGACCAACCGGTAGCTCTCGCTAAAATCCGCTCGGAGGTATGTTGCTGCGGGGTCACACAGGGAACACAGATACTCACTAGAGAGCCTCAAGATACGTAGCTCTTATCCGTATTTTACAGCCTCAGCTACGTATATCCGACTTTCCCACATTCCCACCGAAAGCCGAAAGGGCATGTACCAGTACAAGGGTAGGGGTCCATTCACCGGAACAGACAAGGATATATTTGGCTGGTTAACCTTAAATAACCGTTCCATAACTCTTTTTAAGCCTTGAGTACCGCCCAGCGCAATTCGAGTTATCCTAACTCATGATACGAGCACTAGGGTACAAGGACAAGCCAGGCGCACTGGTATTTTTAGGCCTAACACGCCAGAAGCCCTATTTCTTAGTCGAGGTAACTACCCCCCTATGCTACCGGCAATCACGAAATTAATTTTCCTTCTGTCCTCTAGTTCACCCCTACCGTCTCCACGGCGCCTTGTTGGGGCGTAACACCGGTATGGTTCCGGAAGACTAGAGGTAGACTGAGTTTTCACATAAAATCCGTGACAATTTTAGGGGTAACGGCAACCGTAATGCTTGGGATTTGTCTTGGCACTATAGGTTAAAGATGCCAAATCATTATTCTAGCCTGTTAAATATAGAGTTTTTGAAATATGAATTAAGATGAATAAAGCCCGAGAGATATTAAAATAAAGCTTGTATCATAGTTACAATTACCAGAGGGCCTACTGAGAGGGAGATA
>Ga0307509_10010380_pt1 | contig 11427 bp, 10 predicted proteins | sample 10_EM_MG_FD_202245 | JGI IMG/M metagenome (GOLD analysis project Ga0307509, IMG submission 202245) | Populus trichocarpa ectomycorrhiza microbial communities from riparian zone in the Pacific Northwest, United States - 10_EM | ecosystem: Host-associated > Plants > Roots > Unclassified | place... | reverse complement strand
GCAGCGTGTCGGTGTGCTCCAGGGCGGCCAGCGCGGTCGCCTGGGTGACGGCGGACAAGTGGTAGGGCAGCCGTACGAGTTGGACGGCGTCGACGACCGCCGGGTGCGCGGCGAGATAGCCGAGGCGGAGCCCGGCGGCCCCGAAGGCCTTCGACATCGTCCGCGAGACGACGAGATTCGGCCGACCTTCGAGCAGCGGCAGCAGCGAGTCGCCGTGACTGAACTCGATGTACGCCTCGTCGACGATCACCATCGACGGCTTGGCGACCTGCGCGGCCTCGTACAGCGCGAGCACCGTCTCGGGCGGAACGGCGTTGCCCGTGGGGTTGTTGGGGGTCGTGACGAACACGACGTCGGGCTTGTTCTCCGCGATCCAGCGCTCGGCGGCGGCGAGATCGATCGTGAAGTCCTCGTTGCGCGGACCGGAGATCCAACCGGTCCCCGTACCGCGCGCGATGAGCGCGTGCATCGAGTACGACGGCTCGAAGCCGATCGCGGTACGGCCGGGCCCGCCAAAGGTCTGGAGCAGTTGCTGGATGACCTCGTTGGAGCCGTTGGCCGCCCACACGTTCTCGACGCCGACCCGGTAACCACCGGTCTTCGTCAGGTAGTTGGCCAGCTCGGTGCGCAGCTCTACGGCGTCCCGGTCCGGGTAGCGGTTGAGGTCACGGGCGGCTTCACGGACCCTCTCAGTGATCCGCTCGACCAGCGCCTCGGGCAGCGGGTAGGGGTTCTCGTTGGTGTTCAGCCGTACAGGGACGTCCAACTGGGGCGCGCCGTAGGGGGACTTGCCGCGCAGCTCGTCCCGTACGGGAAGATCGTCGATTCCGAAGCTCACTTGCCGGGCACCTTCCAACCGAACCTTGCCTTGACCGCCGCGCCGTGCGCGGGCAGGTCCTCCGCCTCCGCCAGCGTCACCACGTGATGCGCCACGTCCGCCAGCGCGTCCTTCGTGTAATCGACGATGTGGATGCCGCGCAGGAAGGACTGCACGGAGAGCCCGGAGGAGTGGCAGGCGCAACCCCCGGTCGGCAGCACGTGGTTGGAGCCGGCCGCGTAGTCACCGAGGGAGACGGGCGCCCAGGGTCCGACGAAGATCGCGCCCGCGTTCCGCACCCGGTCGGCGACCGCGGCGGCATCCGCCGTCTGGATCTCCAGGTGCTCGGCACCGTACGCGTCGACGACCCGCAGGCCCTCGTCGATGCCGTCGACGAGGACGATCGCGGACTGCCGGCCGGCCAGCGCCGGGGCGATCCGGTCCTCGATGTGCTTGGTGGCCGCGACCTGCGGTTCGAGTTCCTTCTCGACCGCGTCCGCGAGCGTCACGGAGTCCGTGACCAGGACGGCTGCCGCGAGGGGGTCGTGCTCGGCCTGGCTGATCAGGTCGGCGGCGACGTGCACCGGGTCGGCGCTGTCGTCGGCGAGGACCGCGATCTCGGTCGGGCCGGCCTCGGTGTCGATGCCGATCTTGCCGGTGAAGTAACGCTTGGCGGCGGCGACCCAGATGTTGCCGGGCCCGGTGACCATGTTGGCCGGGGCGCAGGACTCGGTGCCGTGGGCGAACATCGCGACGGCCTGGGCGCCGCCGACGGCGTAGACCTCGTCGACGCCGAGCAGCGCGCAGGCGGCGAGGATCGTCGGGTGCGGCAGCCCGCCGAAGTCCGCCTGCGGCGGCGAGGCGAGCGCGACGGAGCCGACGCCGGCCTCCTGGGCCGGGACCACGTTCATGATCACGGACGAGGGGTAGACCGACCGACCGCCGGGCGCGTACAGCCCCACCCGGTCGACCGGCACCCACTTCTCGGTGACCGTGCCACCGGGCACGACCTGCGTGGTGTGGGTCGTACGGCGCTGCTCGCGGTGGACGAGCCGGGCGCGCCGGATGGACTCCTCCAGGGCCGCGCGCACCGCCGGGTCGAGCTGCTCCAGCGCGTCACTGAGCGCCTGCGCCGGGACCCGTACCGATTCCAGCCGCACGCCGTCGAACTTGTCGGCGAAGTCGATCAGCGCCGCGTCGCCCCGATGATGCACGGCCTCGCAGATCGGCCGCACCTTCTCCAGGGCGGCCGAGACGTCGAAGTCGGCTCGGGGCAGCAGGTCGCGCAGGGCGGGCCCTTCGGGGAGGGCGTCACCGCGCAGATCGATTCGGGAGATCACAGGAGCAATTCTCGCAGACGGCGATCGAGGGCCGCTCACGCATATCAATGGCTGATACAGACCGTGGCCGGAACCCGGAAGATCCCCTTCACGTCTAGTGTTCCGGGCGTCACGGAGCGGGCATGAACAGCTGTGCGAAACCCGTGAGTAGTTGAGAGGGATGAAAGAGCAGTGACCGAGGGTGCCGGCCTCCGCGCGGGGGATGTGCCGGACGATCTGACCGCCGCCGAGGCCGGTATGTGGCAGGCCTTCCGCAACGGCAGCGTGTACGACCTGAGCAGCGGCGACACGGTCGTCGACGATCCGCACGGCGGGCACCCGTGGGGCCCGGAGCGGACGGTACGGGCCCGCATCGTGTGCTGGCTGCTCCTGGACGGCCCGCCCGCACTGTCGGGCCGGGTGGCCTCCCTGAAACTCACCGGCGTGCAGATCAGCGGCGTCCTGGACCTGGCGGGCGGCACCGTCACGCCGTACGTCGAGCTGAAGGGCTGCCGTTTCGAGCGGGAGGTGCTGCTGCCGGAGGCCCGCTTCCAGACCGTACGGCTGGTGGACTGCTCGGTGCCCCGGCTTGAGGCGGCGCGGGTGCACACGGAGGGTGACCTGCATCTGCCCCGCTGCCGCTTCCACAACGGCGTACGGCTGACCGACGCGCACATCGGCACCGATCTGCTGCTGAACCAGGCGATCGTGTACCGGGACCGCACCGGGCGTTCGATCGCCGCCGACGGCATGACCGTGGGCCAGGATCTACAGGCCGAACTCCTTGAATCGCACGGTGAGTTGAGCCTGCGCAGCGCGAAGGTCGGGGTCTCGCTGAGCCTGCGCGGCGCCCGGCTGGCGAACCCGTACACCCGACTCGCCCTGAACGCGCCCCAGTTGACCGTGGGCCGCACCCTGTACCTCACCCCGGCCGGTGTCGGCGGTCCCTGGCTGAGCGGCACAACTCCTGCGCGTGGGACCCGCATTCAGCGTTTCTCGTGCCAGGGCGGGGTGCGGCTGGACGACGGGCGGTTCGGGGACGCGGTGGACCTGGAGCGGGCCCGGTTCACGTTCACCGACGACCAGGAGCTGTCGCTGCTGCGCATCCAGGCGCCGGAGTTGCGCTTCCTCGGCGAGAAGCCGCAGCGCGGGAAGGTGGTGCTGTCGGGGGCGCGGGTGGCCAACCTGATCGATTCGGCGACCAGTTGGCCGGGTCCCGGCAACCTGCACATGGGCGGCTTCGTCTACGAGAACCTCGTACCGCAGGGCCCGTTCCCGCTGGACGCCCGCCTCGACTGGGTGGCCGCGGCGACCGCCGAGTACGCCCCGGAGCCGTACGAGCGGCTGGCGACCGTGCTGCGCAACGCCGGTGAGGACGAGGACGCGCGGGAGGTGCTGCTCGCCAAGCAGCGCAGGCGCCGGGAGAGTCTGCCGGTCGCGGCGAAGGTGTGGGGGGTCGTGCAGGACTGGACGGTCGCCTACGGGTATCGGCCGGGCCGGGCCGCCGTATGGATGGCGGTGCTGTGGGCGGCGAGTTCGCTGGCCTTCGCGCACGCCGACCACGCGCCGGTGAGCAGCAACGGGCATCCGCCGTGGAGCCCGGCCCTGTTCGCGCTGGACCTGCTGCTGCCGGTGATCGACCTGGGGCAGGTGGGCCAGTGGCAGCTGCACGGGGGCTGGCAGTGGCTCTCGGTGGCGCTGATCCTGCTGGGGTGGATCCTGGCCACGACGGTGGCGGCGGGCGCCACACGCCTGCTCAGGCGCGGTTAGGAACCCGCCCTCGAAGGCCCCCGGCACAGCACTCGAACAGGTGAGCAACAGTCACCTTTTGCCGTCCCTTGACCAGGGCGCGTACAACTTTCAGCCGGGTGGTCAAACGGTCTGGCGCACTCCGGATCCACGGTCTTTCAATGGTCGACACCATGGCTCTGCTGCGCGCGTTCATCCGTACCGCCCGGATGGCAAGGAACACCTCGCGGCTCGCCGCCGGGCTGCCGGCCGACGACGAGGTCCTCCTCGACGCGCCCGACGACCGGCTCGGCCCCGCGCTGGTCGCGGCCGGGCGCGGCGAGTACGGCCCCGCCTCCGAACTACTGGCCGCCACCCGTGCCGCCGCCGAGTGGGAGGACCGCGACCGCCACACACGCCGGCTCGCCGCGTTCGCCCGCAGCCGCCCGGAGTGGCTGGCGGACTGGTGCGCGGCGGCTCCGCAGGACCCGGACGCACTCCTCCTCACGGCGCAGCTGGCGGTGGACCACTGCTGGGAGTCACCGGCCCGCGCCGAGCTGCTGCGCGAGCTGAGCCCGCTGATCGCGGCGGCGGCCGAGGCCGGACCGCGCGACCCGGTGCCGTGGCGCATCGCCCTCGACCGGGCGCGGGGCACGAACGCCGGGCACGCCGAGTTCGAACGGCTGTGGGGCGAGGCGGTCCGCCGCTCCCCGCACCACTACGGCTGCCATGTGGCCGCCCTCCAGTACCTCTCGACGGCCTGCTGCGCGCAGTGGGGCAACACACCGCACACCGCCCGCTGCTCCCACCGCGCGTGCTTCGACTTCGCCGAGCCGGCCGCGCAGGACGCCCTGCCCGGCTCGCTCGTCCAGGCGCTGCCGGTGCGGGCAGCCTTCGCCTGTCTGACCGACGGCTGCGCTCCGACGGTGCCCCGCGCCCGCCTGGACGCGGCGGCCGACCTGGCGATCGCCCTCTCGGCCACCTACGCGGCGGGGGACCCCTGGCCCGCAGAGGTCCGCAACCTCTTGGCCTACGTCCTCATCCGCCTCGAACGCTGGACGGACGCGCTCGACCAGCTCCGCCTGATCGGCCCGTACGCCACGTCCTTCCCCTGGGACCGGATCTCGGACGACCCGCTGGGCCAGTTCCTCGAAGTCCGGGACGGCGTACGCATGGCGGTGGCCTCGGGCGTCCCCCTCGGCGGCCCGATTCCCCACACTCTGCGGGCGATTCCGACGCAGCCGTGGGCCTTCGAGGACGCTCCCGGGTATCCACGGAGTGAGCACGACGGACGTGCCCGCTCCGGCGACCATTAGGCTTTTGCGCCGTGACCACCGTCCGGCTGCCGCTCTTCCCCCTGAACTCGGTTCTGTTCCCGGGGCTCGTGCTTCCTCTGAACATTTTCGAGGAGCGCTATCGCGCCATGATGCGCGATCTGCTCAAGACCCCTGAGGAGGATTCGCGCCGATTCGCCGTCGTGGCCATCCGCGACGGCCACGAGGTGGCATCGACCGCCCCGGGCATGCCCGACCAGACGGCCGTGCCCGAACGCGGGCCCGCCGCCGGCTTCGGCCCCGACCCGCTCAAGGCCTTCCACTCGGTGGGCTGCGTCGCCGACGCGGCCACGATCCGCGAGCGCGCCGACGGCACCTTCGAGGTGCTGGCGACGGGCACGACCCGGATGCGACTGCTCTCCGTGGACGCCTCGGGCCCGTTCCTGACGGCCGAGCTGGAGGAACTGCCCGAGGAGAAGGGCGACGAGGCGGGCGCGCTGGCTGAGGGCGTGCTACGCGCGTTCCGCCAATACCAGAAGCGCCTGGCGGGCGCCCGAGAACGCACCCTGTCAACCGGCGAGGCCGAACTCCCCGACGAACCGGCGGTGGTCTCCTACCTGGTAGCGGCCGCAATGATGCTGGACACGGCGACAAAACAACGCCTCCTCCAGGCCCCCGACACGGCTTCCCGCCTCCGCGACGAACTGAAACTCCTTCGCTCCGAGACGGCCATCATCCGTAACCTGCCGTCCCTGCCCGCGTCGGACCTGACCCGAGGCCCGACAAGCCTGAACTGACCCCGAAAACCGGACCAACTGATGGCCAAGAAGCCAAAACAACAACAGTCGGGCGGCACTCCCGCGACGGTCGTCCTGACGACCGCAGGAGTGCCGTACGACCTCCACGCCTACGACCACGACCCGTCTCACCCCTCCTACGGCGAGGAGGCGGCCGAGGCGATGGGCGTCTCCCCGGACCGGGTTTTCAAAACCCTGCTGGCGGACGTGGACGGCACGTTGACGGTCGCCATCGTCCCGGTGGCAGGCCAGCTGGACCTGAAGGCACTCGCGTCGGCGGTAGGCGGCAAACGCGCGACGATGGCCGACCCGACCCTCGCCGAACGCACCACGGGTTACGTCCGAGGCGGCATCTCCCCCCTGGGCCAACGCAAGAAACTCCGCACGGTCCTGGACGCCTCGGCCTCCTCCCACCCCACGATCTGCGTCTCGGCGGGCCGCCGCGGCCTGGAGGTGGAACTCTCCCCCGAGGACCTGAAAACCCTCACGGCCGCGGTACTGGCCCCCATCGGCCGTGCGTGACCTCTCGACGCGACGCCCGTCCTGGGTTAAGCACAAGAGGCATGTCGAAGAAAACGAGAAAACGAAAGTGGCGCGTACGAAAACACAGGGCTAACCACGGACGCCGACCGGCGTAGGCGTTTCGGGCGCCGGTCCGGGGCAAGCCCCTCCATCGCAGGCCGACACAATCAGCCCGTCCGGCGTTTGAGGACGAGGCCGTTCAGGCCGATGGGGGTCTGGGGGCGGAGCCCCCGGGCGGGGCTGAAGGGGCAGAGCCCCTGGAGGATGGGACGGGTAGGGGCGGCGGGGGCGAAAACCCCCTACCCCATCGGCGCCCCGAACCCGTCCTTGGGAACCGCCCCGTCCTGCACATACACCGGCTCAGGATCCCGCGGCCCGAACAACGCCGTCAGCCCCAGATGAACGACCAGCGCGGCAACCGGCCAAGCCAGCAACGCCCCCTTCGCGCTCAACTTCAGCGGCGCCGAGAACGTAACCCCCTTACCCACAGCCTTCGCGTGCGCGAGCACATCCTTCGTGGGCCCGAACCACATCCCCAGCCGCCAGGCGAGGAACGAAGCGAGCAGCCCGCCCAGGGCCAGCGCAGCGACCAGCGGCACTCCCCCACGCCGCCGCAACAAAAACACACCGAGCGCGCTCAGCACCCCAAAAGCCACCGCGAGCAGAGTGAACGTTCCGTCCACCCCCACCGCCTGCTCCCCCTCGGAGTCCTTGAGGTAGACGACCCAGCTCTTGTCGACCACGTCCCCGACCAGCGGCACATGCGGCGCCAGCCACCACCACAACACCCCGAGCAACACCCCGCCGAGCGCGACGGCGACCGTGACGACCACGCCCTCGATCAGCTCGGTCTTCATCCCGGGCCCGTCCTGGCCGTAGGACGCTTCCTGCGGGGCATACGCGGGATACCCGGCAGCCGGGTCACCCGAGGTGCCCGGATCACCCGGCGGCTGCCACGGGTCGTGCGGGGACTGGTCACGCGGCGGCGGAGGCGGAGTCAGCGGTGCGGTCACGATGCCATCGTGCCAGGCCCCGCTGTGCGGCGCGTCACCGGACGGCAGCCCGACGGTAGGCCCAGGCGGCGACGGCCAGCGAAACGACCCCGACCCCGGCGCATACGGCGAGGTCACCGAGGACGAGCGCCCAGTCCGGATGCGCCGCGAAGGTCTGCGCGAACGCCTCCACGCCGTACGTAGAGGGCACCAGATCCCGCAGGAACCGCACCGCGTCCGGCATCCGATCAGCGGGCAGCACACCCAGCAGCAAAGCCGCGGACATGCCCAACTGCCCGAGCAGCGTGGCGAGTTCAGGCCGAGGCGCAAGCAACCCGAGGGCGGCGCCGAGTCCGGCGAGCGCGGCCCCGGCGAGCGGGATCACCGCCGCCAGGATCCAGATGTTCCCCATCGGCAGCCCGAACAGCACACACCCGAAGACGGCGGTGATCGCGGTCCCCGGCACGGTGAAGGAGGCGTACGCCCCCGCCGCGCCCAGCACCACGGCAGCGGGCGGCACCGGCAGGGTGGCGTAGTGGTCGAGCCCGCCGCTCCCGCGCAGCTGCCCGAAGTACTGCGCGAGCAGGTTGAGGCCGACGTAGGCGACGACGAGCACGGACGAGCCGGCGACGACGAACCGGGCGTCGTGGCTTCCGCCGTCGACGACCCCGCGCATCATGATCAGGATGCCGACCGACTGGAAGGTCGCCACGAACAGCAGCGGAATCCGCGCGACCCGCGCCCGGGACAGCTGCGCCCGGTACACGGCGGCCATCGAGGGCCACAGCCTGGCCTTCGGCCCCAGCTCGGCCGCGCCCGTCCGGACGGCCTCCGGCACGGCCAGCGGGCCACTCGGCAGAACATCGGCGGATACGACAGTCACGTCGCGCTGCTCCTCTCGACGCCGGCAGTCGCCCTCTCCCCTACGGATACAACGACATTCGCCCTGTCCCATACGGATACGACGGCCCGTGTACTCATGCTTTCACCAGCCCCTGTGCGTTCCCGCCCAGTGCCAGATACACGTCCTCCAGGCTGGGTGTGGCCAGGGTGAAGTCGTCCAGGGCGGCGAACGCGGCCCCGCCGGTCACCGTGGCGACGGCCACCCGGGCCTCCTCGGGGGCGAGCCTGAGCGTCCAGCGACGCCCGGACTCGACGGCCCGGTCCCGCAGCGCGGCGACCTCCGGGACGTCCAACGGCGGCTTCTCCCGCCACACCAGCTCGACCCGCACCTCGCCCGCGACCTGTTCCTTGAGCCCGGCGGGGGTGTCGCACGCGATGACCTTGCCCTGGTCGAGGACGGCGACCCGGTCGAGGACGGTCTCGGCCTCGATGACGTTGTGGGTGACGAGCAGCACGGTGGAGCCGCGCTCGGCCCGGCGCCGGTCGACAGCGGACCACACGGCCCTGCGCGCGACCGGATCCATCCCGGTGGTCGGCTCGTCGAGCACCAGTAGCGATCGCTCCCCGACCAGCGCGGCGGCCACACACGCCAGCCGCCGCTGACCGCCGGACAGCTTCTTGAGCGGCCGCCCGGCAATGGCCGTAAGCCCCAACTCGTCCAGTACGGCGTCCCGTTCGGCCCGCGCCTCGCGCAGGTCCAGGCCGCGCAGCCGGGCGGTGGTCTCGGCGGCCAGCGACACGGTGAGTTCGTCGAGCGCGGAGGACTCCTGGCCGAGGTAGGCGAGGATCCGCGCGGCCCGCTCGGGGTGGCGCACGATGTCGTGCCCGAGGATCTCGACGCTGCCGGAGTCGGGCCGCATGAGCCCGGTCAGCTGGCGTACGAGGGTGGACTTGCCGGCGCCGTTCGGGCCGAGCAGTCCGAAGATCTCGCCCCGGCGGATGTCGAGGGTCACGTCGTCGGTGGCCCGCACCTCGGGGGTGCCCGGCGCACCGCGTCGGCCGCGCACCGCCGGATAGGTCTTGCTGAGCCCGCGCACCGCACACACGACATCCCCACCGTGTCGAAGTGCCACTCCCGCGCGCGTACTCACGGGACGAGACTACGGGGTCCGGGAGGCCCGCCCGTTCGCGGGTCGGTCGAGAACGGCACATTCGTCGGTAAAGCCGTCCCGCCACCAGGCGGCCCGGCCGGCTCCGCTCACTCCCCGGCGGGCGCGTGCTCCGCGGCCGTCCGTACGTCGATCTCGCGCCAGAACCCGGCCCGGATCGCGTACCGGTCGTGCTCGTCGATCTGGTCGTCCTTGTGGGCGAGGAGGCCGAACCGGGCGGCGTAGCGCAGCAGTTCGCCGTCGATACGGTGCGGGACGCGCGGGTACATCCCGGACAGTTTCTGCAGGTGGCTGCCGTGGTCGCCGAGCCGGCCCATCCAGCGGCGGGCGAAGACCTGGCCCACCTCGTAGGGGTCGCCGCCGACCGTGGTGATGTCCTCCTCGCGGTCGGCCCAGCGCTGCTCGGCGGTGGTCAGCTGCGCCAGCGTCGGCATCGAGGCGACCTCGGGCGGCTCGGCGGCGCCGCCCGGCCGGTCGACCCACCCTTTGTCGGAGGACCAGCGCAGGGTCGCGCTCGTGGGCTGCGGTACGGGCTGGGCGGCACCCGGGGCCTTCAGGCTCGCCAGGTCCTTCGGGGTGGGCACGCCCTTGGCCGCGGGCACCCGCTCCTGCGAACCGTTCTCCGAGCCGGCCTCGGCCGCCGCGTGCTCGCCCTCCTCGGCCGGCCGCTCGCGCGTGGCCGGCGCGGACTCGGGCAGCGGCGCGGACAGGATCGCGGCGATCTCCGGCCGCGGCACCGGCGGCGGCGCGCACACACCGCCGAGATCCTTCGCCCGTACGGCCTTGGTGATCCACGTCCGGTCGAGCACCCGCCGCTCGTCGGCCTCGGCGACCAGGTCCTCGGACTGGTTGTAGTCCCCGTCCGCGGCCTGCACGGCCCACAGGTGTACGGCGACGCCGTGCTCCTTGGCGGCCATCATGCCCGGCAGCAGATCGCCGTCGCCGGTGACGAGCACGACGTCGGAGCAGGCGCGGTTGCGGGCCAGTTCGGTGAGCTCGGCGTGCATGGCGGCGTCGACGCCCTTCTGCGCCCAGCGGCCGTCGCTGCGGGTCAGGGCGCCGAGGCGGACGGTGACGCGGGGCATCACGCGCAGCCTGCGGTGCTCGGGCTGCGGGACGCGGTCGGGGGCGCCGTCGAACCAGTAGATCCGCAGCAGGGGTCGTTCGGTGTCGGACTCGGCGCGCTCGCGCAAACCCTGGATGAGGGCGGCGTGATCGACGGTGATCCTGGAACGCGAGGGCTCTCCGGCGAGGAGACTTGCTGCGGCCCCCAGCAGATACCCGGCGTCCACCAGGACGATGCAGCGGTCCACGCGACTCACCCTCTTCCCGGTCGGTTCACTTCGGGCTTGCTTCGAGTCTGCCCGACCGCGCAGGGGTTAACGGCCCGAACTCGATCTTCGGCGTGGCGTTTCGGGGCTTCTCTCTCGTACCAACCATGTCACACACGGTAATTATCCGAAATGCGTTCTTCGTCAGGCTATGTGAATCTGGTCGCGGCCCTGGCCCCTAGATCCCCCTCAGGAGGCAGAGCACCATGGCCAAGAACAAGAACCGTGACCGTAAGCAGCCGCAGTCGGAGCGCGCCCAGGAGCAGGCCACGTCGTCCTCGATGGAGGCACAGGCCGAGCAGCGCATATCCCAGGTGACACCGGGCGACATGGCCCGCAAGGGCAAGCAGAAGCGCTTCGGACACAACTGAGGCTGCTTCAAGGCTTGTTGAATGACTGAGGGGCGCATCCGTTGGCGGATGCGCCCCTCAGTCGCTTCTCTGTGTCTGTCGTCTGTCTGTCGTCTGTCTGTCGTCTGTCTGTCGTCTGTCTGTCGTCTGTTGCTAGTCGTCCGTTGCTCAGCCGGCCAGACAGGCCGCGCCGAGCAGCACCTTCAAGTCGCCGAACAGCGCCGGGTCGGGCTTCACCCGGTGCTTGTCCAGACGCAGGATCGTGGTCTTGGTCGGGCCCTGGAG
>Ga0307509_10010379_pt1 | contig 11430 bp, 18 predicted proteins | sample 10_EM_MG_FD_202245 | JGI IMG/M metagenome (GOLD analysis project Ga0307509, IMG submission 202245) | Populus trichocarpa ectomycorrhiza microbial communities from riparian zone in the Pacific Northwest, United States - 10_EM | ecosystem: Host-associated > Plants > Roots > Unclassified | place... | reverse complement strand
ACCTTCGCATTCTTATTCCAATACCATATTTCCCTTATCGCAACTCACAGTTTTTCATTGTACCTACCCATCATCTAATTTCTTTATGTACCGGCATGTATAACAGCTCTGGATAATCACGCTACACAACACCCTTCAACCGTAGATCTCTACAGCGTTAAATGTCTCTGCATCCTTGAAGTAATCGCTTCGGGGCAACAAGAAAAGCGTGGCGAACCGGACTGTGGAGAGCTGAGCCCCTTTCGCGCGCGGCTCATGAGAATAAATGGATAACCAAGCTTGTCGTCGATCCCTGGGGAGAAGGCAAATATTTTGTGGATAGGGATTGAAATCCGATGAGAAATGTGTTCATAGAGCATGTCGGAGCGCATTCTACGGTCAAGAATCGGGGACCATGGCACACGAGGAACTCGTGCGACCCATCGATCTCCATTGCTGAACTCCAGGATTCATAGTAGATTGAAAGACCGAACCTCGCAATCTGGACGCGCAGTGCAAGGAGGACCTTCTGGATGTGAGTTTGTTGCCAGCGATGAAAGACAGTCGAGGTCAATGCGCAGCAGAACGGTTGATCAAACCGGGCTTCATGCTTATTTCAAGAGCAAATGAACAACTATGTTCACCGGAATACACCAACCGAAGACAATCTCAAACTCTGCCACTTATCTATGAAGAATGATGACCGCAGGAGGACACAGGTATGCTGTTATGTTGCTTTTCCCAATACTCCTTCGATTCGGCGGATGGTGGGGTGAATCGTTCCGCATCCGTAATGTAATCAGCTGACCAGGATCCTGCTTCCAATGCGAGTTGGAGGTCATGGGCTGTTAAGTAATCTGAGTCACTGGGAAGGCCAAACACGTAGTTAGCCAACTTGAAAAGGATCTGGCCCATGCAGAACCAGTCAGTCGCAGCGATGTTAATTGCCTCGAAGATATGGGAGTTGCGGGTAATATCTGCTCCGGTGGGGTCGACGGATGCATATGCCTCAAGGTACTCATTGCGAAATTGCTGCAGCATAGTTGGTGAATCCTCTCGGTGATCTTCCCGAGGGGGTATAGGTTCAATCTCAGAACCGGCTGGTTTCGGATTGGAAAAATATCAATTGTGGTATCGACTTCAACATGAAAAGAGCATACCAAATGATGGATCAGGATAGTCATACATCAAGGGATCCCAGTCCCTTGTTATCCATGATGGATAACGCGCGTAGCCACCCTGTATCGGGACAGCTTCAATCCCATCCCAATCAATGAGGCAGCTGACTTTTCCATCTTCGGTGACAAATATATTCTGAAAGTTAAAATCGGGCATGGACAAAACAAACGGAGGGTCATCCAGAGAAGGGTCAGGAAGGGAGAGTGCAAACATGCGAAGGAGAGTAAGCTGAATCTGATAACCCCGTAGGGGTGCACAAGTGGTCTGTTGGGCGATTATCGTACTGAGGAAAGCGTGAACAGATACAAAGGGCCCCGGTAGCACCCATGAGTCGTAATCTCTGTCAGGCTGGTCGAGAATGTTTTTCCATGACGGTAAGATGGGGCCGACACCGAGGACACCGTCGTCGTCAAGCTCTAGGCTTCCGATTTTCGGGAACGTTATCTCTTTAAGTTTCAGTTGCGACATGCTTTCTGCTAGTGAGTGAAAGAATGTACGGCGGTGTTCGTCCGTAAACCATTCTTTGTCGAACCAGAGTGTGGAAAGCTGAACGCCTTTCGCACGGCTCATGAGAGTAAATGGACAACCAAGCTCGTTATCGATTCCGGGTGAAAACGCGAATATTTTGGGGATAGGAATTGAGGTACGGCGAGAAATGAGCCCATAACCGAGCATGTCGGACCGCATTCTACGTTCAAGCATCGGGGACCATGGCATACGAGGAACTCGTACGACCCATTGGTCTCTGTTACTGAACTCCAGGAACCACGTTGAAAGACCCAGCCTCGAAATCTGGGCTCACAGTGCAAGGAAGATGTTCCAGATGTGTCTTTGTTGCTAATAGTGCAAGGCAGTTGGGGTCGATGCGTTCCACCACAGACGGTGTTGTTAATTCAGAATCCAAGCTGCCATATGCGGAGTGAGAGCTCTTTGGGGTGACCTAATTCCCTGGTTAGAAGCCTCGTTGGGAATTGTGAGTGGATTACCATTGATTCTATCTTGACGCCGATGCTTCTCGGAGAAAACAGCCCGGGAGAATGCCAAACAAGCGCTGACAAATTTGATGCGAGCTCGTTATGTAATTTGTCATTTTCCAACTACTTGCTACCGTGACAATGGCTATGTGCTCGAGTATGTCTTACTCATACCAACGCCTTCATGAGTCTTGCAAGCTTGAACAGCGGCTGCTTATTTAATTAAACCAAACATGTTGTAACCATTTTTTTTTGGTAGTTTCTACCATCTTGAAATTTTTGCCAAATACTTAGCGTGCTTCTTCCAGGACGATCGCATCGATTTCTCTCCTAATTTATACCACACGGCATAACTGACTATCTCTCTAATCCCGACACCTCCAAATTCGGTGTTAGCTGGCACGTCGGCACAAGTAGACACTGTAAGGCCTTGCATTTTCTTGCCCGACTATCGCCCATACGTACCGCTGACGAGAATTTGCACAGGTGTACCATGAAGGAATTGTAGGGGAAGCTTGTTCTGTCTCTTCGTTCCCTCCAGTCTCCATTTGGCCAACCAAAGATCTAATGAAGACTTCCGATGTGTGATATCCTGGGCCTAAAAACCAAACTATCGCTTTGCTTGCCAAATCCCTTCTCAATGGTTTCGTCCTCCTCTTTCTGGTTAATATGGGCTTTGACAATAATCACACAGGTATCCGCCGATTTTGTTTCTGATCTATCAGGTAAAGGATTCCAGGTCATCGTGCCCGGAAGCCCAGGCTACACCAACGCAAGCACAGCCTGTGAGTCCTATCTACTTTCGCATGTTCTGAAGTGTGCTGGTGTGCTGACCTGTCATATCTCATAGTTAACCTCCGATACACATTTCATCCCGCTGCCATTGTCTACCCAAACAATGCAGAGGATGTTTCGACCGCTATAAAAATCGGCGCCCAATATAACCACCAAGTTGTTGCCCGCAGTGGTGGCCATAGCTATGTTGCCAATGGGCTTGGTGGAAAAGACGGCTTGCTCGTTGTGGATATGAGCAATTTCAAGACGGTCTCAGTTGATTTAACAACGAATATAGCTACGATAGGAGCCGGAAATCGACTCGGGGATATCGCCCTTTTTCTGAACAACAACGGCCGCGCGATGCCTCATGGGAGTTGCCCATATGTTGGAATTGGAGGACATTCTGGTTGGTTATTACAGCAATTTTCCCTTTTGATTCAATAAATTGATCTCCATTCATAGGTCATGGTGGATTTGGTTTTACATCTCGAAAATGGGGCCTCACACTCGACACTATACAATCCTTAGACGTTGTCCTGGCTAACGGAACCATCACCACAGCCTCCAACTCTAACCATCCCGACCTCTTCTGGGTACAGCTTCCTCTTCGCTGTCTTTGCCACGCTTTCTTACAATCTTTTTTTTTTTTTTTCTTTCAGGGTCTTCGTGGGTCATCAAGTTCATTCGGAATTGTCACCGCAATCCATGCAAAAACCTTTGCCGCTCCTGCCTCCAGCACGGCCTTCGAGTACAATTGGGATCTCTCCGCATCAGCTGCCTCTTCCGCCATTAATGCCTTCCAAACTTTTGTTGTCAGCCCATCACTTCCACAAGAACTTGGTGCTCAGCTCGTTCTCTTCGCGGGGTCCTCGAAGGGTCGTGTTTCTTTCCTCATTACAGGAGGGTGGTACGCACCTGCAGATCAATTCGCTGATGTTATCGCCCCGTTCCTCGCTGCTTTACCTCAACCTACAAGCCATAAGCTGACGGTAGGCACGTACATCAATAGTGCGCAATCCATTGGTGGCCTTGGCAGGCTGAATACCTCTGGAATTCCTGATTCGCCCAATACTTTCTACGCAAAATCGCTGATGACTCCGGAGGAATCTCCCATGTCGGATGCTTCGACGACAGCCTTCGCGAACTATTTGGCTAATGAAGGTTTCGGAACAAATACAGTTCGTAACCCTTCTCTTTCCGTATCGTTGCTGATTTTCTATGCACCTCACTATGTAGAACTGGTTTGTGGAGGTCGAGCTTTATGGTGGAACCAATTCAGCGATCAACAAAGTAGCTTCCACTGCTACTGCTTTCGCTAACCGTAACTCGATGTTTACTATTCAATTTTATACATCGGCGCCCGGCGGCGTGCCGCCTTTCCCAAGCGAAGGATTTACGTTACTCGATGGTATGTCTTCTTGGGATCTTGTTGACGCATGCTGATTTCTGTCGGGTAGGTATGGTGAGCAGCATTGTTGATAACAACCCGGCGAATTGGAGTTACGGGTGCGTTTTCTTTTGTCTCATTCTCTCTCTCTCTGTTCATGAATTCTTGGTTTTCTTTATGAAGCGCATACACAAATTACATCGACGACAGGCTGACAAACTGTGCGCCTCTATCTTTTGATTTTTAAATAACTTACAACTTCTTGTCAAACGTAGGGCAAACTCTTTATTACGGAGCTAACTATCCAAGATTACAAAAGTTAAAAAAGCAGTACGATCCATTTGACACTTTCAACTTCCCGACCGCCATTCAGGGATGATTCGCCAATTCTTTGGAAAATGGACATTCGATGTTTACCAACAGAATATGGACTTCATTGTTTAATTGTGCACAAATTTGAGCAGGAGCTCGAGGTGGAAGCACTTCAAAAATTAAATATGTATGTATATGTACAGCCGAATTTACAACTTGGGAAAGCTCTTCCAATGTAGCAGTGTTTCAAATCTCCTGATGAGTCACTGTAATCGTACTTGTACATGTATACTACTATAAGCACATACTGTACTATTTCCAAATGGTCGGGGGTCCTACACAAATCACGAATGACAAAAATAGATGGAGGAAAGGATCGTAAGTACATATCTTACGTTAGTTGGCAGTGATGTTGACGTCCACAATCGTGTTCAAAATGTACTGTTAAACCCCAAGCTCCAAGAGTTCGAATGGCTTGCGGGTTCTGTCAAATTCGGTCCTTGGCATCAGAAATTGGTATGTTTGACGTCACAAATTATTTAATTAATTCGCCGAGCGAATTGGTTTGGCTTGGTTTGTGATTACCAAAAGTTCCCCTGAAACCCATCTAGACTTCTCCCAGGTTTCCCGGCTTGTTGTACTCTTTTCCTCCCCTTTCTTCATCCCAAAGGTGACTTTCAGTCCCAAGATCTGTGATCCCAACTCAACTTGTCCAAAAGAAACCTCAAAAGAGAGCACAGAAACAGTTGATTTGCAGCCTGCAGGCAAACTCAAGGCTGCTGATCCCGGAATCTCAGAATTCGGACATGCCTGCCCCAGCGATATATGTGATTGCAGTCATTGGTACAATTGGTGCTGCTATCGCCTTCAAAGAGGTCAGTAGTACGTATACCTGCTCCCAGACCTAGCTAAACGACGGCTAGTTCGTCTATGACCCCCATATTGTGCCCGCCATCGATAGATGGAAAGCCGAGTACCAAGCCGCGAGGCGTAGGAGGCGAGAAGCAGAATTGCACGCTGCCCAAGTTGAGGTGCAGATGACCCAGACCCGTACCCGAGGATCCGGAAACACTTGGAATGACGAGAGTTCAGACGACGACGACGAAGATCCGTCGTCGGGATCTGGGAAGCTAACGGACAGCAAGTTCATGACGTCTGGTCTGGTCTCCAGACGTCCTGAATTTACCTCGCCAAAGAAAGTTGGGGATGTTGAACTGGATAACCTCGTTGCACGCGAGGTCAACGAATGGAAAAATGAGAACCCCCTTCATGTGTTGCGACAGAGAAAGAATATCTCGGAGCATGCTATGGACGAGGTGATGCTTCATTTATTTTGCTATAATATCCCATATATTGACGGTTTTGTCTACAGTCAATTCATGCAATTCCTTACAGCCCACTTTCACCTTCTCGTACGCACGTTGTCTTCGACTCTTCTGCGCCGTCGACCCCCAGTACTGCCAGTCGAGTTGCTTCTCTACCTCATTCACCTATCCCTTCACCTACCACGTCGAAACTTCGTCCATTAGAAGTTGAGAAACCTACCACAGCCATAACGAACGAAACGCTTTCCGAATCTAAACCCATTCCAGTTATCACCACTCGAGATGAATTACATACTACTCAGACGCTTTGTTCTTCCCCTATTCTTACCCCTGTACCAGCCCCTACTTTGTCTCGGTCGCCTTTCGTTCCACCCTCGGTATCTTCCATACCGGTAGCTCAAAGCACCCCATTCTCGACCCAGGCATCTACAGGTTTCAACTTACCGACTTCTCCCAAGACTCTACCCACTTCCCCTCACTCCCACATCATCCCATCGCTTTCTCAATCGTACCCACAAGAACTAGAATACGAGCATGGTCTCGAGCTTCTCTCGCCTCCCTCTTCTCGTGCAGAGTCTCCGTTTTCTATGGCAGAGATAAGCCCAACTGAGGGCTTGAGATCCCTCAGCCCATTCAGCAATGTTAGTAGTTCTCGACCGGCGTCTGGACTCTCGTCCTCTGTATCTTCTCCTTTCCCCCTGCACATGAATTTAGGGAATCAATCATTCGATGCTATGTCTCCGCTTCAACCACCTCAAAGAATCTCCACTTTCCTTTCTCCGGTTCCTCCACCCAGCCAAATTCCGAGTGCAACCAACTCGGCGCGGAGCACAACTTATCTCTCTTTTGAAGACGACTCCTCGGATGACGGTATTGATCAAACCCGGTCACATGCGAATGTGGGCACGAGTACCAGACCAGCAGAAGACGGACTTAAACGCGACGATACAGCTTCCCCATCTCCCAACGCTTCTCGTACCTTGACATCCGGACAAATCCACGGTCTTGGGTTAACGCTGTTCCCCGTCCCGGCTCGCGAACCAAAGACACCAGGCGCCGCCGGTACCCCAACTTCCATCACCGTCTCCATCGGCGGCGGATCGCGCGATCCTTCGTACTTCCGTCCATCCGGCGTCCCGCTTGGTGGTGGCACACCTGAGCACGGTCATCCGTCGGCCCAGAACCACCACCCGCAGTTGCCGTCCGATGGCGAGCTATCGGATTTGGACCTCATGTCTGATTTCGCTGCGAGCGAGAGTGATTTTGGCAATGAGAGCGATTCAGGCTGGAGTTTCGCTGGTGGGTCGCAGGTTGGGGGTAGTTCTGCTGCTCCGAGCCCGAGGATCCAGATGAGGCGGGGGTAGATGTAACTCTCGGGTAACGTTAAACTGGCGATACAAGGGAGATTTTTTTTTTGGGTTCAGATAGAATTCTAAAGCTAATGCTTGTCTCCTTCTCTCTTGGTTCAAGGGCTCGATCGATTTTTGGTTGATACACGTCGAACATCGTCTACCCCTATGGCTTGTCTCCAGTAGACAGGTCACAGGAGCTCCACAACTGGTTTATCTTACAATACATTTTCACGACATCGGCCAAGACTTCCACTTCTTTTTTCCACAGCGCTATCCCTTTTTTTGCCTCCATCATCACCAGACGTCATTACTAGACAACCTATACTTCTGTAACCCTAGCTCTTTTGACCCTCTCGTTTTCTCCTGTTCTTCTGTTGTTTTATTTATTGTGTACATCTTATCAACGTCAGTTTCTTTTCCTTTTCTTGATCGACATTCTCCTCGTACATTTCTCTGGTCCCATCTCTTCCAGATTGGTTGTATATATCGTCTCAGAACTCCGGCACTTGTTTATCTATTCTACATCCTCCCATTTTTTTCCAGCCTCAACATATATAGCTATTCGGATACAATCTCCTTCCCCAAGTTTTCTGTCGTGTTGTTGATTTAAATTGTACAGTGTTCCCATCCAGTTGTATATAATACATAATACAAATCTTGCTACGTACTTTCGGGTTTTCCTCATTCCGACTCTCACTCCTCTTCAAACCACACCACTAATTATTGGTTGATATAATCACGAACGCATAATATAAGGCTTGTTCTTGAATAAGTAGCAGAACAGAAAAGGTATCGAAACATTTTTATACCTAACATTTCTGTGGAAACGCAGGGTATATCCAATCGTTCAACCATCCGCCGATGAATTTCAACTCCACCTTCAACCTTCACCGAGCTCTCGATGGAAAAAAAGAACAATAACAAAACCACTTCACTCATTAGCATAAAGGACACCACGAGGTAAAACCGCAATAGGTTTCGCCTCTTCCTCCAACATCTCGCTGACGCCAATGTAATAAGCGATCATTGCGGTTATAATTCCAATCGCGCCTCCAGCTTTTTTGAGCCTGTTCAATTGACAATAATAGCAAGGTTTTTCTCGTCAGTGACGTGTACAACAAAGTCTAAAAATAAAGTGGAGCAGAAGAACCAACTCACGATGCTTTCCCCGAAAATGATGCGCAAGCCAACAGCAAGAATGCAAGAGCCAGTGCGGAGAGAAGCAATACGAACGCTATGTTCCTCCGGATAACGGGTAAACTGTTCAGAAGGGGGATAAAAAAAGAGGGAGCGTTCGTTCAACCAAAGTGAAGTGGATTGAATGTAAGAAGGAAGGAAGTACATACATAAGCAACACGGTGACCATGAACCATGTGATTAGGTAGACTCCTATCGCATTCTCCAACTCCTGTGGGTCAGCATACGCAGCTATGATTCCGGAGCTTGGGATGAGGATGGTGGCGTAAGACATCCAGAAGGCCCCATACGAGGAGAGAGCTTCGAAAGAAAAGTGAGCCGTGATAAATACATGTATCGAATAATGAATGTAAAGCATTACCAGTAGCGCCGAAAGTGTTGCCCCGAGGGAACTCCCACATGCCAGCCATAAACTGAAGGAGACCGCCTGAGAAGATAGCCATACCGACGACGACGTTGGGGGCCTGAACACCTCGAGTGTTCACGTTGTACATCGAGAGGATGAACGTCGTTGAAGCAAAGGCAAAAATACCACTTGAAGTTATTAATTTAAAACCACAGCAAAGGTTCAAACGTTCAGAAGTCAGTATCATGCTAATCGATAAACAATCAGCAAAACAAGAAATAATACTCACACTGGGCCAGGATTCGCGATCCTGGATCCATATTTCTTGACGGGCACAGAAGTGCCATTGCTCTTCTCAACATCGGGAGACATTCTGAGGGTATTTACGGTATTGAAGTCTGGGGAGCGTCAGACCGTAGTACAGAAACGCAAGAACTGGAGGGCAGGAGAGTTGGCCTGAGAAATCTGTTTATACCAGTATTTAACTGGAGACTAGCCCTCCACCCGACCGCTCCAACTTTTGCCGCAGAAGGAAGGCATATTTTTAGCGACCGCTTTTGAAGTGGGAAGGCAATGACATAGATGGGGAAAATGAAAGGATGCATGAGAGGTTCTTGATGAGTCCGGTGGTCACGCTGGGGCGTTGGACGATCGCTTCGCACTTGAAGAAGCGGAATCAAAGCACAAAGATATATATAACACGGGTGATGTGCCAAAAGGGACAATGGAGGAGCAATTTCCATGTTGTGTCCAATCCAGAAAGCATGAATAGACATGCCAACATAGAGCAGAGTTCAAGACGACTTGTGCGATATAACTTAGCCGTCTTGAAGGTACAATCAAAGTTGAACTCGGTCCCCTTTGATTTGAGTAAATCTAATGGCAGTGTGAGAACCTCGGAAAGGCTATTCCAGATGGCCGAGAGCAGTGGCCGAGGTAGGCCATCAGATCATGAGATATAAATTCCTCTGGAAGCATAGAATACAGGGTATGCCGATTAGCTTTACCCCGACATATGGAATAATAATAGATGCAAGAAAAAAACATTACTGATGTCCCTGCAATCGTTTTAAAGCTCTGCAGAATCCCAATCAAGGAAAGCATTTCTCGAAATCTCCTTCGCCATTATTTCTTGCATACCCCTGGCTGCTCACGAAATCGCTCAGCGTGCAGAGGCCATTCTTATCAGCACCACAAAACTTCAAGGGCTGCAGGACGTCGTTGACTAGAATCCTGACATACACCCCAGTTTGCGCGATATGGCCATGGTCGTTGCCTCCGCTGGTTATACACGATAAGCGTTCGGTGACCATTCGTGCACTGAAGGGAGTCAAGCGGCTGGTAATCCATGTTCGTTTGGGATCAGGCATGCTCGGGTCGAGAAGAGCAGACTGGTTGAAGAGACCCAGGGCAGCGTAAATCGCGATCATTTGGTTGTCATGAGAAAAGTCGGCGTAGAGTGTGCGATCGAGAGGAAATGTGATTGGAGACGCATCTAATGTTCTATTTGTTTGGGTATTGTCGCTAACTGGCTTTTCCGTAAGGCGTGCGAGGAGTTCATTGATGTAACCGACGCCTTGAACAGGACCCAAAGCCTGACCATATCTGTAAAACGGACATCAAGGTTGGAAAAGGGTATGAAACCGTTGGACTGACCCAGTTCCATAATATTTGTCTAGATCTGCAAAATACTCGAACTGTGCAAACTCGGCTGGCGTGAATAGCGCACAGAATGGGCTAGTTGTATGCTTCACGAGGGTTTCGAAGGCACAAAGCGGGATGAGGTTGGAGATGTCGGCTGCAGCCACGTTGGCGCCCGATGCTTGAGCATTTAAACGTTCAGCGATTGGAGCACCATAAATCGCTGCCCATGCGTCGGTTTGGGGATTGGAGGAGCCGGCGTTGGGACACATAGCGTCATCGAGGGTATCATTGAGCTGTAATATTTCATTAGTTTTGCTGCTTGCAGGAAGAGATCTAAAAACCCACTTTTTCATCGAGAATGACTGATAACTTCGGATTGTATACGTGGCCACTCGCAGAGGAGAATCCTACCCGATATTTAGGATGAATATCCAAAAATCAAGTGAAACGCACCCGTAGTCCAGTTCGTAGCTGAATCAACAACCCGTTGGCCACTAGACGATCGCACGAATGGAAGGCTATCTTGCGAAATAAGTTGCCGGTATCGCCTGAAAGTGACCTCTCCGGCCTCGGTAGACCTGGGAGGTTGGCATCAACGATAGAATTCGAATCACGTTATGTGATACTCACTGAAGTGCCCCAAATGGTATCAAATTATCTTTACTAAGTGAATATGTATAGTTGGTGAGAAAATCCAATTGTGGGTCAGTATAATGTGTCGCAGACTGCAACTTTTTGACGGCGGCCAGGATACGCATAGTCGCACCGGAAGTTGGATAACGGGCACCATGACGTTGAATCTAGTGGTATAATGTAAAGATGAATGTCATAAAAGGCAACAGCTGACTAACGATATTGACCTGCGGATCATGGAAGAAATTAATGAAGTAAAAATATAGGTCGACGTCCTCAACGTACTTGGGAAATGCGGCAATTGGGGGGCGGGGGTGTATATTGT
>Ga0307509_10010378_pt1 | contig 11430 bp, 14 predicted proteins | sample 10_EM_MG_FD_202245 | JGI IMG/M metagenome (GOLD analysis project Ga0307509, IMG submission 202245) | Populus trichocarpa ectomycorrhiza microbial communities from riparian zone in the Pacific Northwest, United States - 10_EM | ecosystem: Host-associated > Plants > Roots > Unclassified | place... | reverse complement strand
CGGCCGACCGGCACGCCCGACGAGCTCGCCGCGTATCTCTCGACGATCGCCGGTGCCGACGAGGCGACGCGCACGCGCGAGGTCAGCTCGTGGATCGTCGACGATACGACGTGGAGTCGCGACATCGTCGAGCCGTATCGCGCGCTCCACGCCGAGTACGTGAAGACGTTCGACGCTCAGATCCCCGCGATGGTCGCGCGGTTCGCGGCGCCGGGCAGGGTGACCGCGCGCCGGCACTTCGCGGGTGATCGCCGGTTGACCGCCGCGCAGGTCCGGATGCGATGGACGGTACCCGTCCAGTTCCCGAGCGCGGTCGCGGAGCTCGCGGGTGCGCCGATCGATACGGTGTTCGTGTTCGACGGCGGTCACTGGCGCGCGCTGCTCGGGCTCGATCAGATCGTGATGGCGCACGTCACCGGGCTCGATCCCGGCTGCGCGCAAAAGCTCGCGCTCGCCGGGCCACCCGGGCGCTGCACCGAGGTCGGCTGGCTCGTCGCGGATGCCGCGCTGCGCGCGCAGCCCGAACGTTTTGCACATGCGTGCCAGCTGGCGACCACGCTCTGTGGTAACCCAGCGCCATGACGATCGAAGTCGGCCAGAAGATTCCTTCCGTCACCATCAAGCAAGCGACGCCCGAGGGCGGCAGCGATGTCGATCCGGCGGCGCTGTTCGCCGGCAAGAAGGTCGTGATGTTCTCGCTCCCGGGCGCGTTCACGCCGACGTGCTCGCAGAAGCACCTGCCGGGCTACGTCGCCGAGCTCCCCGCGTTGAAGGCCAAGGGCGTCGACATCGTCGCGTGCCTCTCGGTCAACGACGCGTGGGTGATGAAGGCGTGGGCGGAGCAGCACGACGCGCTCGGCAAGATCGTGATGCTCGCCGACGGCAGCGCCGCGTTCTCGAAGGCGCTCGGCATCGAGCTCGATCTGACGAAGGCGTCGATGGGCATGCGCTGCGGGCGCGGCGTGTTCATCATCGAGGACGGCGTCGTGAAGTCCGTCGACATGGAAGCGGCCGGCAAGTTCGAGGTCTCGAACGTCGAGTCGTGCATGCTCAAGCTCGGCGCGTAGTGGCGCCCGCGCTGTTCCATCGCCTGTTCATCGCGAACCGCGGCGATGTCGCGGTGCGGGTCGCACGCGCGTGCGATGCGCTCGGCATCGTGCCGGTGTTCGCGGTCAGCGAGGCGGATCGCGACGCGCCGTACGTGAAGGGTCGCGAGCACGTCGTGCTCGGTCCGGGCCGCGCGGCGCACAGTTATCTCGACGTCGAGCGCGTCGTCCAGGCCGCGGTCCAGAGCCACTGCTCGGCGCTCCATCCCGGCTGGGGCTTCCTGTCGGAGAACCCGCTGCTCGCGACGCTGTGCGCGCAACACGGCGTGACGTTCGTCGGTCCGCCGCCGCAGGTCACGGCGATGATGGGGTCGAAGACCAAGGCGAAGGCCGCGATGAAGGCGGCCGGGCTCGCGACGATTCCAGGTAGCGACGGCGTGCTCTCTGGCGCCGACGAGGCGCGCCGGGTCGCCGATGCGATCGGCTATCCCGTCCTGTTCAAGGCCGAGAACGGGGGCGGTGGTCGTGGCATGCGGATCTCACGCGCGGCCGGCGAGGTCGCCGCGGCGTACGCAGAGGCACAGGCCGAAGCGCGCGCGGCGTTCGGCGGCGATCGCGTCTACGTCGAGAAGCTGATCGAGGGCGGTCGTCACGTCGAGATCCAGATCGTCGCGGACAAGTACGGTCACGCCGTCCACCTCGGCGAACGCGACTGCACGGTCCAGCGCAATCATCAGAAGTTGATCGAGGAATCGCCGTCGCCGGCGATCACCGCGGATCAGCGCGTGGCGACGTGCGAGGCCGCGGCGCGCGCGGCGGCGCGAATCGGTTACGTCGGCGCGGGCACGATGGAGATGCTGTTCGACCACGGCACGCTGCGCTTCATGGAGATGAATTGCCGGCTCCAGGTCGAGCACACCGTCAGCGAGATGCGCACCGGTGTCGACCTCGTGATCGCGCAGCTCCAGATCGCGGCGGGGCGCCCGCTCGCGTGGCAGCAGGCCGACCTCGTGTCGAGCGGCCACGTGATCGAGTGCCGGATCAACGCCGAGGATCCCGCGAACAACTTCGCGCCGGCACCCGGCACGATCACGGCGTGGCAGCCACCGAGCGGAGACGGCATCCGGGTCGACACCCACGTCGAGGCCGGCTACGTCGTGCCGCCGTTCTACGACTCGCTGCTCGCGAAGCTGATCGTGAAGGCGCCGGATCGCGACGCGGCGATCGCGAAGATGACCGCGGCGCTCGGCGCGTTCCGGGTCGAGGGCGTGCCGACGACGATCGCGATGCACCGCCAGATCCTCGCGAGCGAGGCGTTCCGCACCGGCCAGTACGACACCCGCGCGATCCCCGGTTGGCCATAGCTTTCAACGACATACGTGCCACGTTGCGGCGCGTCAAATCGTTGTTAAGTTGAGGTCAATAGGAGAAAGCAGATGTCCACCGCACTCTCCGTGCTGTCCTGGATCGCGATCCACACGCTGTTGCTGACCGCCGGCGCGGCGATCGTCGTCGCGCTCAAGCCAAAGCGGCGCTAACCGCGACAGACCGCTTCGATGTTGTTGCCGTCCGGATCGAGCACGAACGCCGCGTAGTAGTTCGGCGGGTAGCCGCCGGCCCGGAGCCCTGGCGCGCCGTTGTCGGTGCCGCCCGCGCGGATCGCCGCGGCATGAAACGCGTCGACCTCGGCGCGGGTCTTCGCGGTGAACGCGGTGTGGTTCTTCATTCCCGGCGGATGGAACTTGTCGATCCACCACACGGGCTGGGTCGTCCCGTAGGCGATGCCGCCGCCGTCGTCCATCTCGAACACGCGCTTCCAGCCGAGTGCGCCGAGCGCGGCATCGTAGAACAGGGCGGAGCGAGCGAGATCAGCGACGCCGATGCCGGTGTGATCGATCATGCCAGGACGTTAATCGAACACGCCCTCGGCGGTGGTCTCGATCGTACCGCTCACCGTGCAGATCGACGCGGTCGTGCAGCTGTGCAGCGGCAGCGCGGTGAACGTCGCCTTGACGATGCCCTGGGTCGGCCGGTAGTCGGTGACCGTGACGCTGCCGCCCGACGGCGAGGCGTTCATCCAGCAGTGGTTGCCGTGCAGCTCGTACGCGGGCGTCGTCACCGCGACGACGTGGCGCGGGCTCGACCCGTCCCACATCTCCGGGTTCGGGATCGTGCCGCTGAAGCCATCGGGCAGCTCGAACTGGACCGAGCCGAGGAACGTGTACGGCGAGTCGCTCTCGGTGAACGCGATGCCGAGGTTGCCGTTCTCGTTCACGATCGCGCGGCCCTGGAGCGTCGCGCACGAGGAGGTGAGGGTGGAGTGCAGGCCGTTCGAGCCCGATCCGGATCCGGAACCCGAGCCGGATCCGGATCCCGAGCCCGCGTGGCCGTCGGTGGTGCCACCGTCGGTCGCGCCGTCGTCGTCGCCACCGTTGCCCGGCGACGAACCGCACGCGACGAGGATCGTGAACAGGAACGCGGCTCTCATCCCGCGAGTGGTAGCAGAGGGCTCGGCTCCTCGGGTTAATAGAATCGGACACTCCGTCAGTAGACGAGCGTGACCATCGGGGCGTTCTCGTACGTGAAGCCGCGCTTCGCCAGGATCGCGGGATCCTCGGCCTGGAGCGCGAGCAGCGCAGCTTCGTCGGTCGCCCTCAGGATGCCGAGGCCGAACCCGCCCGACGGTCCGCCGACCGGACCGAACGCGATCGCGCTGCCTTCGGCGAGCAGCTTTCGCCAGTACAGCGCGTGCGCCATCATCACCTCGCGCTCCTCGCTCGACATGTCGAGCATGAACGTCGGGCGCGGCGGCATGAGGCGAGACATGAAGAACTGCGCCGGCTGGGCCGGGGCGCTGTAGCCGCCGAGCCATGCGAGGACGCGGATCCAGCCGGTCGCGTGGTCGTCGCACGCACTCGGGTTCTGGAAGCCGGTGTGGCGGACCGTGACGCGCGTGCCGGCCGGAATCGGCTCGAGCAACCAGCTCACCGTCGTCGGCGGACCTTGCTCCCACGATGGCTCCCAGGTCTGGACCAGCTTCCTCGGCGGATCGACCTCGAGCACCGTGCCGGCGACGTGGAACGCGTGACCGTCGACGCCCTTGCCCTCGGACAGGTAGCTGCCGCCCGCGCGGAGGTCGACCGTGTACTTGGTGGTCCGGTACATCTCGTCGGAGCCCCACCACTTCGCGAGCTCCTCGGTCGTGATCGCCTTCCACACCCGCTCCGGCGGTGCCGCGATCTCGATCCGTGCGAGCACGATGCCTTCCGTGACGTCAGCGATCGCCGTGGCCTTCATGTATCCTCCAGGTAACGCTTCAGCGACTCGAGGTTGCGCTGCCAGAACATGCGGTAGCCCTCGAGCCAGGATGCTGCCTTCGCGAGCGGTGCCGGGTTGAGCGCGTACAAACGCTCGCGCCCGACCCGCTGCTCGGTCACAAGCCGACTGTCCCGTAGCACCCGCAGGTGCTTCGAGATCGCCGGACGGGACTGTTCGAAGTCCGCGGCCAGGTCGTTGACCGCGGTCGGCCCGACGCGCAACCGATCGAGGATCGCGCGCCGCGTCGGGTCGGCGATCGCTCGGAACACGTCGTGGTCGGCTCGCGCGCGGGACATATCGCGTGAGCAATTGGTTACCTGTTCGCGGACGTGCTGTCAAGACGGAAGACGCTCGTCGAACTTGCGCGTGACCTCGATCGGGATGTTGCCGTTGCCGAAGGTCAGGTGGACGAGCGGGTCGCCCGCGCACTGGTGGTTCATCACGGCCTCGATCCGCAACCACGTCGTACCCTTCGCGAGCCTGCCGGTGAACGGCGTGCCTTTGTTCGCATCGACGCGGAGCTGCGCGTTGAGATCCTTCGCCTCGGGGATCTTCGCGACCGTGAATTTGGTCTCCTTCGCGCAGACCTTCTTGTCGAGCGTGACGAACACGCCGCTCAGCTTCAGCGAGTCGGCCTTGTCGCTCACGACCTTCACGAACGCGTAGAGTGGACCGGCGTCCTCGCCCGCCTTCTGGACGCCGTACGAACCGGCCGCGGTGTGGACGAACGTCACGGTCGGCGACGCGGCCGCGGTGGCACAAAAAATCAGCAGGGCAGCGACGGTCTTCATGGAAGCTATGAACGCACGAATGGCCCCGCCGGTGTACGGTGCGGCCTCATGTCGTTCGTGCCGCTGGTCCCGATCGGTGACGCGCTCGGTTCGCTGGTCGATGACCGCACCGCGGCGGATCAACGCGCGGCGCTCGCGGTCCTCGAGGATCGCCTGCGCGCCCGGCGCGGCGAGGTCCATGAAGGGTGGGGCACCGCCTACGTCGAGCGCGTCCACAAGAAGGGCAAGCTGACCGCGCGCGAGCGGCTCGCCCGGCTCGTCGATCCGGGCACGCGGCCGTTCGAGGTCTGCACGTTCGTCAACTACGGCGAGACGTTCCCCGGCGATCAGAAGTCGCCCGGCGCCGGCGTGGTCACCGCGTTCGCGCGGATCGAAGGCCGCTGGTGCATGGTGATCGCGAACGACAACACGGTCGCCTCCGGCGCGTGGTGGCCGCGCACGCCCGAGAAGATCCAGCGCGCGCAGACCATGGCGCTGCGCCTCCGGGTGCCGACCGTCTATCTCGTCGACTGCAGCGGCCTGTTTCTGCCCGAGCAATCGAAGAGCTTCCCGGGCGCCACCGGCGCCGGCCACATCTTCAAGATGAACTCGCTGCTCTCGGCGCACGGCGTGCCGCAGATCGCGGGCGTGTTCGGCGACTGCATCGCCGGCGGTGGCTACATGCCGATCATCTCGGATCGCGTGTACATGACCGAGCAGGCGTACATGGTGATCGCGGGTGCCGCGCTGATCAAAGGTGCGAAGTCCCAGAAGATGACATCGCTCGACATCGGCGGCCCCGAGGTCCACGTCGCGCAGTCCGGTTGCGCCGACGTCCGCGTTCCGGACGACGAGACCTTGCTCGCGTGCATCCGCCGCGATCTGCGCCGCCTGCCCTCGAGCGGCGCTGACTTCTATCGCGGCGATCTCGCCGCTATCGACCCGCGCTTCGCCGACGGAGAGCTCGCGGCATTGCTCCCGAGCGATCACCGCGAGGCCTACGACGCGAACCAGGTGCTCGCGCGCCTCGTCGATCAATCGCTGTTCTGGGAGGTCATGCCCAACGTCGGCGAGGAGATGATCTGCGGCATCGGTCGCGTCGGCGGGCTCTACGCCGGGTTCGTGATCAACCGCCAGGGCCTCGTCGGCGATCCCGAACATCCGGGCCGGCAGCGCCCGTCGGGGATCCTCTATCGCGCGGGCATCGCGAAGATCAGCGCGTTCTCGCGCGCGTGCAACGACGACGGCATCCCGCTGATCTGGCTCCAGGACATCTCTGGCTTCGATATCGGCAAGGAGGCCGAGGCCCACGGCCTGCTCGCGTACGGCAGCTCGCTGATCTACACGAACTCGACGAACACCACGCCGATGTTCACGGTGCTCCTCCGCAAGGCCTCGGGCGCCGGCTACTACGCGATGGCCGGCCTGCCGTACGATCCGATCGTCCAGCTCTCGACGAGCTACGCGCGGCTCTCCGTCATGGAAGGCCGCACGCTCGCGATCGCCGCCTACAACACCAAGCTCGACGACGACTTCCAGATCCAGACCACCGACCCGACCGAGCGCGCGAAGATCGCGGCCGGCATGCGCGAGACCGAGCAGCGGATCGAGCGCGACATGGATCCGTTCGTCGCCGCGCGCCAGCTCGACACCGACGAGATCGTCGAGCTCGCCGAGCTCCGCGCCTATCTCGGCGCGCTCGTCGAGATGACCTACCAGAACACCGGCTCGCGCCGGATCAAGAATCCGAGAATCTGGTCGATGCACGATCTCGGAGTGCTGGTTCGATGATCGCGCTCCTCCACGGGGACGAGCTTCGCGCGCCCGCGCCCGGCTGGTTCCGTCGCACCGTGGCGGCGGATCACCTGGTCGCCCCGGGCGACGTGATCGGCGAGCTCGACGTGCTGGGGCGAGTCACCGCGATCGTCGCGCCGAAGATCCGCGGGCTCGTCGTCGTCGGGCCCGAGGCCGCTGCTCGGCGCGCGGTCGGCTACGGCGACGTCCTGTTCCGCGTCGTCGCCGGTGCGCTCGGCGCCGTCGCGGACGCAAACGTCGAACCCGCGTCCGCCGTCGCCGGCCTCGTGTTTCGGGCGCCGACGAGCGGTCGCTACTACAGTCGCTCGACGCCCGACAAGCCGCCGTTCGTCGAGGTCGGCACCGAGCTCGCCCCAGGCGCGACCGTCTGCCTCCTCGAGGTCATGAAGACCTTCAACCGCGTCATCTACAGCGGCGCGCGCGTCCGCGTCACCGAGCTCCTCGTCGCCGACGGCGCCGATGTCACCAGTGGCGATCCGCTGCTCGCGCTCGAGGCTGTATGAAGACCATCCAGCTCGTCATCGGCCTCCTGATCGTCGGCGCCGGGCTCTACCTCGCGCTCCACCCGCAGCTCGTCGCCGACGCGCTCGGCAAGCCGAACGATCTGCCGACCCGCACGATCAACTTGCGCGCCAGCTACGGCGGCACGCTCATGGGCCTCGGCGCATTCGCCGCGTGGTTCCCCGGTCCCAAACCCTGGTCGCGCATGCTGCTCGGCCTGCTCGGCTGGGCGATGGCCGGCATCGGCGTCGCGCGCCTGATCGGCTTCGCGATCGACGGCAGCCCCGACACCCGCCAGTACATCTGGATCACCGCCGAGGTCGTCCTCGCGGCCGCCAGCGTGTTCGCGATCCGCCGCCTCAGTAAGTGATGTAAGGCCCGCTCGTCCCCGGCTCGACCTCGTCCGGCTCGTCGTCGATCACCTGGGAGGTCGACACCGTCGCGCCCTGGAGGACGAAGATCTTCACCGCCGACGCCGGAATCCGCGCGTTCGGGGCGACCCGGCGCAGGATCGACAGGAGGTTGCGCTGGATGTCGTCGACCTCCGTCACCGCCGGTCCGGGCTTGATGACCTTGCCGATCCAGCGCTCGCGGTCTTTCTCGTCGCCGATCTCCATCACGCGGAGAAACTCTTCCGAGCTCCCGTCGAAGTACTTCTTGTCGCCTGGCTTGGACAGCGCGAGGCCCTCGCGCAGCTTGCTATCGATCTTGGTGGCGAAGAACAGGGCGGTCGCTTTATCGAGTTTCATGATGTCCTTCGTTCGGGGACAAGGATTCGAACCTTGATGAGCAGCTCCAAAGGCTGCTGTCCTGCCATTAGACGATCCCCGAGTACGGACCGCACGATAGCTCCGAAACGCAGATCGCGCTACGATCGGACTTGCCAGGCAGCGACAGACCCTCTAGCCTCCTGGCCCCAAACCCAGGCTGGGTAGCTCAGTGGTAGAGCAGGGGTCTCATAAGCCCTTGGTCGGCAGTTCAATCCTGCCTCCAGCCACAACTTTCGATTCTCGACGGTGATGGTGCCGTGGCCGTCGTGGATGATCTGCGGCGAGCCCTCGCGTCGCTTCGCGGCGTGCTCGCAACCAACGCTCGCGAAGAAGAAGGGTATCGAGTCGTTCGTCTAATCGAGCTCGACGCCGGTCGCTTCGAGCTGGACCTTCGCGACCTGCGTGCCGGTCTGCTTCGCCGCTTCCTCGGCGCACTCGACGTCGCTACCGGCGACCTCGACGAGCGTGCCTTGAACGCGCGCCTCGCCGACCTCGATAGAGGTCGGGGCGAGAACGGGTCGCGCGAGCGACCGAGCGCTGTCAGCGCTTCTTCTTCCCACCGAAGAACGGGATCGCGGCGGCCTGCTTCATCCACGCCGCCACCTGGCGCTCGTTCAGATCATCGACGGATGTGGGCTCGACGCCTCGCGTGGCCTTTCCCATGCCGATCGGCTTCACGGGCGGCTCGGGCTGTAGCTCGGTGCCGCGGATGAACATCAATTTCACGTGGCCGACGAACGCCCCGGACGCGAAGCACCAGCCGCCGTCCACGCCGTAGTAGGCCATGCCCCACTTCACGGCGCGCTCGAGCTTCGGCAGGGTCTTGGCCGCCAGCGCATCGATGCGCTCGGCGATCGCGCGCTGCGGCTGCGGCAAGCTGGCGATGTAGGCGAACACGGGCGCGTCACCTTCAGCGGCCTTCGCGGCACTCGCCTTGCCGGTCATCGCGGCCAGCAGCTTGGTCTTCTTGTCCTTCGCCTTGTCGGTCTTCTTGGGCCGTGCGTTCATCGCTGAACGCGAGTGTAGTCGCAGCCCATCGTGTAGTGTCGCGCCCGATGATGACGAGCTCGAACGTCGCGGCGTCGCTCGCGACCTGGCATGCAATGGTCGCGGAGCGGGACATGTCGAAGCTCGCGAGCATCGTCCATCCCGACGCGGTGTTTCGCTCGCCGATGGCACACTCGCCGTACAAGTCGGCCGCTGCGTTGACCCTCGTGCTGGGGACGGTGATCCAGGTGTTCGAGGACTTCGTCTATCACCGCGAGCTGGTCACCGACGATGGCCAGAGCGTCGTGCTCGAGTTCAGCGCGCGGATCGGGGACCGTCAGGTCAAGGGTATCGACCTCATCCGGTTCGACGAGGCCGGGAAGATCGTCGAGCTCGAAGTGATGGTGCGGCCGCTGAGTGGGTTGCAGGCCCTCGGTGCGGAGATGGCCAAGCGGCTCGGACACATGCTGCCGAGCTTCAAGGGCTAGAACGTCGAAGTAGCGCGCGTCGCGGAGCGCCCTGCTGCAGCGAAACGCTGCACCCCGCGCGACCGTCCAGCGTCACAACGTTCACCTCTTCGTACAGCGCGATCGTTGCCGGTACTTGCCGGGGCGACATCGCCGCGACAGCGGAGTGACACGCGATCGAGTGCACGCGTTCGCAGCGAGCTACTCGTTGTGACATCGCGTTCCGTTGACGGGATCGGCGCTCGATGACACCTACGTGCGACGCCTCCACGCTGGATGGTGTCAGCTCACAACGGGATGAGGGAGACATGCAATGAGGAATCAGTTACTCGCGATCATGATCGCAGCCGCGGCGCCCGCGTGCGCACTCGACGACGGCAACCTCACGACAGGCACCGCTCGTTCCGCGGTGACCGGTGACGAGCCCACCGCCGAGCACGGCTTGCCGCCGATCCGGCCCGGCACGTATCCCGCCGGTGAAGGCTCGCCGGCGCACGGCGGCGGCGTCACCTCCGGCACGTGGACTCCCGTCACGACGACGCCGGACATCGCGGCCGGCGGTGGCGACTGGTGGAAGCTCGCGCCGGATAGCGCCGGCAGCTATGCGAGCGGTACGTGGACGCAACTGCCTTCGATGCCGGACGGCTACGCGCCGCTGTATTTCGCGTCGGCCGTGATCCCCGATGGCCGCGTCGTGTTCATCGGCGGCGAGTACCAGGCATTCGTGCCGGCATGGACGACGCAAGGCGCGGTCTACGATCCGGTCGCGAACAGCTGGACGACGCTCCTGCCGCCGGCCGGATGGTCGACCATCGGCGACGCGCAGAGCATCGTGCTCGCGGATGGTCGGTACGTGCTCGCGAACTGCTGCACGACCGAGATGGCAGTCCTCGACCCCGCCACGCTGACCTGGACGCCGATCACGAGTGCGGGCAAGGCCGACATCTTCGACGAAGAAGGCTGGACGCTATTGCCGAACGGCACGGTGCTCACCGTCGACTCGAACAACCGGACGGCGCCGACCAACTCGGAGATCTACACGCCCCCCGATAGCCATCACGCCGGCGGCTGGGCGAGCGGCGGCGCGACGAACGTCGTGATCGCGGACACCGCGTCGTGGGAGGTCGGGCCCGCGCTCGTGCGCCCGGATGGCACCGTGTTCCAGTCGGGCGCGACGGGGCACACCGCGATCTACGACCTGCGTCATCAGACGTGGCGGCCTGGTCCGGACTTCCCGACCGTGGTCGGAGAGGGGCAGCTCGATCAGGCAGATGGTCCGGCGGCACTCCTGCCGAATGGCCACGTCCTCGTCGCGGCGAGCGCGGGGTTGTTCAAGACGCCGGCCCATATGGTCGAGTTCGATGGCACGAACCTGACCGAGGTCGCGGCGCCGGCCGACTCGTTCTACGACTCGTCGTACAACATCAACTTCTTGTTGCTGCCGACCGGCGAGGTCCTGGAGACCGACTTCTCCGGCGACATCGAGCTGTACACGCAGGCGTCGACCGGACCGGGTTGCCACGACACCGGTTCACCGCCGCCGGAGCTCGAGTCGATGCCCGCAACCCTGACGCGAGGCCACACGTACACGTTCGCGGGCAAGCAGCTTCACGGCATCTCGGCCGGTGTTAGCTACGGCGACGATGCGCAGGCATCCACCGATTATCCGATCGTGCAGATCACGAATCGGGCGACCGGCCATGTCCAGTACGGTCGCACACATGCTTTCAGCAACTTCTCGATCGCGCGAGGCGCG
>Ga0307509_10010377_pt1 | contig 11430 bp, 12 predicted proteins | sample 10_EM_MG_FD_202245 | JGI IMG/M metagenome (GOLD analysis project Ga0307509, IMG submission 202245) | Populus trichocarpa ectomycorrhiza microbial communities from riparian zone in the Pacific Northwest, United States - 10_EM | ecosystem: Host-associated > Plants > Roots > Unclassified | place... | reverse complement strand
CGGAAAGAAGAATACTCTCCCGAATATTCAAGAAAGACCAAAGACTATAAAGATAGTCTAATTCAAGCACGTAAGTAATTCGTTACCTGTTGCATAAATAACCGCATTTGTGTAGGATTGTTACATCCAACATGTCGATGGTTTTCTCGAACATGTTTAATTCTTCGACCAGTATGGACTCACATAATTCCAACCGGTGTTGGAGTTTTCCTAATGCTCTTGCCTGTTTTTGGCCTTCCCTAGATAGTCGTCCGATATCTAGGTACATGGAATTTTGTTCTCTAGCCATTCGTTGACTAAATCTTCCGAGAACTCCTCCAAGGTGGCCTGCGAATTGGTTTAAATCTTCCTTTGAGACATAGTTAAGAATTGGTGTCCTCGAACGTGCTCGTACTAGTCGTCCAAAATTTAACCTGTCAGTTGTACTTGTATCCGGTGGACCAGGGGTTCGGCCACTGCTATGGATGATAGTCTCATCCCCACCGGTCATCTCGGAATCATGTGTTGCTTCTGTCATGATTGGTGATCGTGATGTGTCAGGTCGCCGATACACCGGGAATTTCTTTGTGCTTTGTTGCACTGGTTTGGAGGATATTTGATGATGCTTATCGAATTGACTTGGGTTTAAGCCAGATAACTGGGATTTCTTTGTCCTTGTTGGACGTAGGGTATGAGATATTCCAGAATTCATCTGGAAACTCGTAGGTTTTTATATCCCTCGTGGGATAGGGAGTGTTCCACTCCTCGTCTGGTTCTTCGACCAGGTCTTCGTCCTTCTGAATAACAGCAGGGGCAGCGGCAATAGTATTACCGTGCGGGAAAAGGTAAAGTATTTGGAGAATATGAGGTGTATCGCCTAAAAGTTCTTCGAATGTGTAGAATCGATGTTCGAAGATAGAATCGACAAGAGATAAGGGTTCGAAAATGATCGCTTCACTTATTTCGTCGAGTAGTCTTGTCATATAGTGAGCCTTGGTAACAAGGAGAACTATCAATATACTGTTAGGCGGGAGCCTATCTCAAAGTCTTGCGAGATAACTCAGGCCGATAATCTTAATCGTAGACGGAGATTGTCCAGGAAGGCTCAATGATTCAAGGTAGAGGTAGGTAAAGTGATAAAGATTTTATATCGTAAAAACTTATATTGATAAGATCTCTTCTCCGTTGCTTGATAATGTTCAAATAGCTCGGGAGGCACCTCAATGTTTATATGCCGCGTCTGGGTGGTCGCGGGCTACATCTAGTTCTCATACTAACTAAGTACCTGCTAACAAACTCCCGCTTTGTTCTAAAAGTGCGAACACTATTTGACCCTGACAATTCTGCTATCTCACTTCGACTTCCGAATCGCAACACCATGAAATTTCCTGACGGTGCTCCCACACATCAGTCCATTGGGTACAATCCATCTTCGTCGGCATGGAGTCTTGCTTACAATTAGCATACGCAGAATGGTCTCCATGATCGAACCAACAAAGGGGCCAGCTTTGTTATCGAACCTCTCAGCATTGCAGACATATTCTGCAACCGACATCTGCGAGGCATAAGATAGACTTTGTTACGATAATCGCTCCAATAGCCATTATCCCTCCATAGTCATATCATTATTGTATGGTTCCGTCAGTATCCGTAAGATACTATTGATGTGTGTGAGTGTGGGTATGCCTGATTGCTCAGACTACCTCATCCGACAATACCATTCACTTCTGCGACTTTCATCGCGAGAGTCTGGAGTATGGAATGTATTGCCTAACCATTGTCCGTAAAAACGTCCCATTACTTAGTGACCACCTTCGCGACTCTTGTCTTTAGTGCTCAGTAACATTATGCGACGTCGACCGATTTGGCTCGAACCACTTGCATAAGCTCGCCAAAGGTCTTCCCTCATATATCCTGCGAACGGGATCCGGTCGGACGGACGGCCGCGACGTATACGGGGTTACGAGGAGGGCTCCAATGACCTTGTCTTTGGTGAGGGGACGCAACTTCGGCGGCGTCTGCCGATGTAGCGCCGTCCCAACGCTGGTGCGGGAGGGGGGTCTTGGCTTGTCCTTTTGAACTCAGAATCCTAAGGTAGGGTAACTATAGGTCTTTATTCACTAATGGAAGGCTAAGCCTTCCGGTATGCCTAACAGGGGGAAAGGGGTGAACCCTGTGGTATTCCGGTATTGATGCCTCTCATCTCTCTAGGGGAGTCCGGGAAGATGATAGCGCATTGTCTGTAGGAGATAAAATTGGATATCCACTTCACCATGTAGTTAGGTACACCTTTGGTCTCTAGCCTTTGTAGTAGGGTTGAATAGTCCACGTTGTCAAATCCGCCTTTGATATCAAGGAACATAGTGCTGGCTTTGAGGCCGGCAGCTTGTGCCTCTTGTACCCAATGTCTTAGTGAAATGCCAGCGTCGAAGGTCGCTTGTTGCGGTAGACTTCCTGTCTGTCTTAGCGAATAGAGGCCGTTGAGTTTGGCAAATTTGATGTGTCTTTGGTTGATAATCCTCTGTGCTATCTTTGAAAAGGTCTGCATGAGTGCTATAACCCTATAGCTCGCAAACGCATCGTAGTCCCCTTTGGCAGGCTTGGGGAGGAGTATGCCTAGTGAGTCTTTGAGTGAGGGTGGGTGGATTGACTAGGAGAGCAGGTGATTGATGAGTTTAGGGATAACATGATGGTTGACGGTATGTATTCCCTTCCAAACCCCATAAGGCACTTGATCTGGTCCCGGAGCAGAGTTGTTGCTGCTTTTCTGAAGAGCCTGTGAGACCTCTGTTGCATCGACTTCGTCTTTTCTTTCCAGTCTAACAAAAGCTGCTGGCTGTAGGGCGATCAGGCCAGGGTTTGGCGGGAAGAAGTGTTGCATGATTGACTTGTTAAGTGAAGATGCACTTACATGGGCGTGTCCACCCGGCACCATAACACCTAGTCTTTTCTTTGTGAATTGATGTGCCGTCCAAACATCATTTTTCTTCGCATTTTCAAGGAAAGTCCGCCAGTGAGCTACCTTAGCCCTCTTAACATTAGACTGGTAGGTCTTTTTCTTTTCTTTCGCGTCTTGGGTTAGGGTAGGGTCTATCTTGGCCTTTCTCGCGGCACACGTGAAGTCCTTCCTAAGCTGTGTGATTCTGGAGTCCACTAAGGTTTCGACCATCTACATGGTGTTTTCATTGGCACATGTTTCTTGATAGTGGATTAAGAGAGACAGATTGAAGTCGAAGTCGTCAACTGCACTTTCAGGTTCAGTTTCTCAAGTCCATTTGAATAAGGCCATGTGTCCGTTGTCAACCGTTGAGCCTATGAGTTTCTTAATTTACTCTTCGATCACAGTGTTCGGGTTGCCTTTGACATTCCAGTTTATTGTTCCCCAGTGAGGAGAAGGCCTAGCCATGACATATGGGGCGGAGGTAATAGAAGTAACTATGGCTGTATGGTCCAAACCGGTATCAGGGATATTAGTCTTCCACTTTTTGACAAAGTCGGCTAACCGTCGGTTGGCCAAGGTGTAGTCGATAATGGAAGGTCTGTCGTTTATGTTGTCTCAAGCCCTGGTGTAGACCGCAGGTTCATTGATTATGTCAAAGCCCTGTAGCCCCGCCACTCTAAAGTACTGTTCTCCCTTCCGGCATTCAGTGCTCGACATGTCCCTGGTAGGATCTGTATAAAGCGTGTGTACGTTGAGGTCCCCGACCACCAGGGACGGATGAAAATCATCTGTAAACAGGTCGGCAGCTTTACCTGTGTTAACTCCATCTACCTGTCTGTTGTAAGTATTAATCAAGGAAAAACTATCAAATCCTCCAACTATTGGTCTTCCATCGTTTCTTGACAAAACCAACCGAAGCACATCAACAGTAGGAGAAAAACATAAATAATTAAAGTCTTTAGCCAATGAAAGGTTAACATAAGTAGCCACCCTTTTCTTAAAACCAAAAATATTCGAAACATAACATTGAAAACCAGGCGTCCTAAGTGGGCTGCCTTGAAACAAAGGAGGGTCTTGTAAACACAAAAGAAACATTCCTATTCCTAATGAGCGAAAATAAAGTCAAAAACACCAAATTGCTTCCCCTGCTTTTTTTTTTTTTTTTTTGAATCTCGATTATTAATTGTTTCTATTGGGGCAAATGCACACCTGTGCTCATCCCACAGTCCTAGGTACAACAGACTTTCAACCAATCATGGGCCACGGAGTCCAAAACCTCCAACTACAGTCCATCCCGCCATTCCCAAGTTAAAACCCTCTGACCCTACCCAACAGAGAAACCCCCGCCCAGTACTATAGGTAGAAACTACATGGAGATGAGAAAGCGGGCCTGAAAGCCACGAACCAAAAAACCCCCGCGGAAGCCTAGCCTAAAAGAAAAACATCACCAACCGACAGTAGACACAACCAACAAAAGAAAACAAACCCACTCCCCCTAACCAAACAACCTATAAGCTAAACTGTAGTAAAACCCCACCGGGCCCAGCTCCCGAGAGAATAGGGACTCCTGAATCATGGGTCTCGGGGACACAATGAGGGGAGAAAAGCTCCCAGAGGCATATAGCCCCGCCAGCCGAGGCTCAGCAAGAGCAGCCGTGTTCGAGAGAATGCCACCAAACGAAGGAGGGCTCATGGCAGTCGGAGGAAGATCCGGTCAGCTGTTCCGTGAAATGCAGCCGGGAAAGAAGGGTAACATGACTCCACTAGTCCGAGGACATCAGAAGGGAGACAGAGGCTGGGTGTGGGCGTCGAGCCACAAGCAGTAGGGTGCCAGCCGATCCAAATGTCGGGGAGGGGGAGGGCCGAGGGGTAACCGACAGGAGAAGTGCGAGGAAGGCTGACGGAAGTGGGGTCACGATGTTTCGTAAGGTCCGACCGTACCAGCAGAGCACAAAGGAGACAGTGCAATACCAGAGAGCAGTGCCAGTGGGGACAACTACTTTATCGATCGACTGAGACCAAAGACCGACCGTTGACGGGCGAGGGGTTGCTGACCGTGGAGGGCTGCGTAAGTGAGCCCGGAGAAGAGGGGGTGAAGGCAGACTCAACCAACCCCTAGGAACAAGCTCGCCAGGCCTGACCATCAGAAGGGAAAGGAAGAGGGTGGGGAGATCGCTTCCATCAGACAGAGGCAATGTGGCGTGTCTGATGAGAGGGGGTGGATGGAAGTGACGATGATTTCTCATGGTGTTGAGATCTCAATCGCCGGAGGTGTAGAGGAGACGAAGGATGAAAAAAACAATTGCTTCCCCTGGAATTATGTTGTACGATAGAAAACCAATGTAAAGGAGCATGACCATCCGAGTTCTGTGACTCAATCATGGTTATTTGGTTGTGTCCATACCCTCAGAAGATTGGGAGGCTCTGCTTCGGTCGTAATATTCTTTGGCGTCTTGTTTGGCCTGGATTTGAATAGGGCATTCCACGGAGTACGCCGGGTGGTTCCCACCACAAGCTGCAGACTTGGACGGAGTAACAGGGCAACAGTCTGCGATAATCTTGCTATTGCCCTTCCTATGGCAAGTCGGGGATGTGCACTTGTGCTCCTTCAGTCTGTGTTCACCGGCACAGATAGGACAGGTGTGGTGGGTAGCCTTACATCCTTCTTCAGGATGTCCGTATTGATAGCATTTCTTGCCTTGTTTCGTCGGATTTGAGTGCCACATCAGCACAGAAGAAGCCTTGTAGCGGCCGTGAATTAGTACAGAGGGAGTGATTTTGTCCACTTCGTCAGTAAGGACAGCTACTACCACCGAGGTAAACTTCTTAGGAAGTCTAATCTCTGGGTCTTTCTGCAGAAACCTAGCTGAGGTGATGTTAACTTGTTGTCCCACGAAGAGAGATTCCTTCATAACCGAAAGCATGGTTTCTTCGTCGTTAGATGTTGCTTCAAGGGAGAGTCCGTGTATCACGACCTGTGAGTTAGTAGGTGCTCTTCTGAATTCCATGTAGTCTTGTGAACCCTCAGGGAGTACAGCGTTCAGAGCGGTGGTCATGGGGGCTAAGTAGCTAGTGTATTTGACCAACTCTGATCCCGGTGGAGTCGTGAGAGAAACAGTACCGGTGGTCGCATTAATCTGTATTTGCAGGATGGTGGGGGCAGAGCATTCCCATTTCTGGAGTTCCTTCGCGATGGCTATGTTAATTTGCGGCTCAAGTTTGGCCGAATTAGGTAGAGGTATGGGTGTGGCGCGAGTGCCATATATGCGTCTTCTCGCTATAGTAATGGTCTTTGGGCGTGGAGCAGGTTGTGGATGGGGGGGAGGTGTGTCATTAGCTGGTTCAGCCGCATCTTCAGGCGCTTTGACCTCCTTTTTCTGCTTCTGCTTGGGATTCTTAGGGGGTGTGGGGCCAACAGTTGCTGACCTCTTCTTCCCTTTTGGTGGTGTTTTGGGAGCATGCGTTTCCTTAGGAGCCGCCGCTGCCTCAGCATAAGTGCGAGATTCCTTCTGCGCTGTGCTGGTTTGTGGGATGATTTTTGCCGTTGATGCTGCCACATTGGTGGATAGGTCTCTGGCGTTGTTCGATAGACTTTTCACTGTAGTAGTGAGTTCGGTGACTGTGTTTGTGAGTTCGTGTATTTGTTGTCTCATTCCCACCATCATTGTAAACATTTCGATCTGGAAGGTGATATTCACTACTTCGCCATCCGAGAACTCAGTCTCAGTGGGATTGAGGATTTCTTCCCCAAGAGGCGATTCATCTGGTAGGGATAATGCAGGCGCTACGCCCCTGATTCCAGCAAGAAATTCCTGGAACCATGGGCTATTTTCGTACTTGCTGGTCAAAGGTGACCCTTGGTCTTCTCCTCCTGGCTGGGAAGCCATATCAGTCAAGGAGGTTAGGTGGGGTGAGGTGTTGTAGGGATGGGTGGCAACCGAGGTCGCGATGAAATCTTTGGTGTTGAGTGTTGCGTAACTCTTCACTGTGATTGGCCTATTTTAAAGTTGCGGAAAATAGGTGGGACGGAGCTTGGCTCAACAATCTTTACATTGTTCTTTAAGCAATACAGTACAAGCTACTCGGTTGCCTTGTGACCACTCTCCTCTTAGTTATAATCAAAGTAGATCGAATGAGTCACTCTTGATACCACCCAATTCCACTCATTCACTCGCGGTACCTCTCAACACCACGATCATCTGCCTGTCAAAGCCAATTTCAGAGTTTTTTCTTTTCTTTTTCTCATCGAGGTTACTAACTTAGACTTAATTCTTCATTCAGCCACCTTTGCAGCCCATCCCATGGCTTGGGCCACGGTTTTTACCGGGGCTATTCCGACCATGATGAACATCATCGACAACTGTGTCACCGCTACCAAGGCAAGATGGAGGCATTGAAGAAGGACAAGGGGAAGGGCGGGGGAGGGAGGCTGAAAGATGCCCCCAGGCAAACAAGGTACAAGACTTAGATGGATTGGGGGGGGGGGGCGGGCAAGTTGCATGAGGGGATAGGGAAGGAGATAGTTTCGAAGTAATATTACCATTGCCGAGAAACCCTCCTTGATCTTGGTAAGGAGATGGTTCTTTCTAAGGAGATAGCTCTAGCCAAGGAGATGGCTGGGGGGCCTGGAGCGAAAAAGTAAGCGGAAATGGAATAATTAATTATTATTAAAAACTTTGTGCCACCCCAATCAGTGTTTGAGACATCGATGACGAAGGGACCATAAACAATCCCAGCCTCAGTACAAGTATTCCTCAGTGATATCAGCCTAAGTGTTGTCATGTGGCTATTATCAGCTGTGTTCTGAAGTGGAGACACATGAGTAGTGTTGTTCACGAGCCGGCTCGAGTCTAGAGTGGCCACGATAGCTCAACTAGACGTTTTTTTTAGTATCTGGACAGCTTGGCGTCAAAACCCATACAAACCAGCGCCAAGATTCCGGATACTAAAAATAACGTCTAGTACACACTGCCATTATCATGCAAAAAAACCAGCAGTTGAATATAGCAAGAGACTCGACTAGGCTCAAGTCCACTGGGCTCGAGTCCGCTCGGCTCGTGCACAACACTAGGGAGGAGCCGTAAGGAGTATCGACCAGGCGCTCATCGCTGGAGTTTCTGCTGCTGGTGGTGCGTTTGCTGGTGGGGCGTTCGCCCAGATTGGTCGTGATCCCACGATTAAGCCAATGTTAGTTGCGTTCATTTCCGCTCTTGCTTTGTTTTTGGTGTGGTAATAGGAGGCTAACGGGGGATCGGTATCGAATGGATGAGGTAATTGAGCGATATGGAGAAGCTTGTGGCGGATTATTGTTCTACTGCAAGTAGTATCTTGGGGAAGTGGTTAACCGTGATATTCAAGGGGGGTAAGGATAGGTCCGGCAGGGATATTCTGTTCGTTCTTCACGCTTTCGTTGTGGTCTAGTCCTAAATAAATCTCTAACGTGGAGCAGTGTCTACCTCCTCAGCGGATTATTTGTCCTTCAGGGCGAATGGACGAGGTCAGACCTGGAAAAGTTCTTTAAGAAGCGGCTTGTGGCTTGGTTTGTTAATAGCGAAATCAGGTATGAGCTCACTTCTCCAATCCAAATATCACGATAATAACTAACACCCATGGAAGAGAAAACACCAAACCCTTTGCCCTCTGTGAAAAAACAGCACGGACCCAGACAGCGTAGTATCTTCCTCGGGAGCGCAATACATAACCAGCAACGGAGCTCGTGTGTGTGGAGTCTCTATGGGTACTAACGTGTTGGACCCGGAAGTAAATCAGACCCGGAAGTGAATCAGTACTGTGAGGCCCGCGATAGGGAAAGCTAGGTCTATAGTTTGTTTACTGTTTATATAGCTAGCTACAGTAGATAGATAGGGCGAGTGATAGGTGTGTTTGTTTTTTTGTGTTGCCCGGCCATGGGCAAGAGCGGAAGCTATATAAGCCCTTAAGGCATTGTGTATTTACTGAGGGGAGACGGACGATCGTGAAAACAACACCAGTGACAAGGGAGAAAGGGAAGGAGCGAGCCTTACTTTACGAACTTTCGGGCTATTGAGTGCCTGCTTCCATCTATCTATCTACAGACTTCCGACTGAAGTTATTTTTCTTTTACCAGTGTTTGATCACCGAATACTTTATATTTCCCTTCCCTTTCTCATTCGTTCCCCTATCCTATTTTATCCGAGACCTATCCTTTTCTCTTTTTCCCTTTAGCAAGTGGAGTAGAACCCAGGGCGAAATCCTTTTTCTCAGTGGTGCTCTGAAACGGATTCTTGGGTGCTACTCCTGAGAGACCTTGCTGCGGTTGTTTACATCTCTTTCCTACTTATTTTCATCTCCGTTCCTGGTTTTACCTCTTCTTTGTGTGTTTGCTTTATACAAACCGGCAAGCTGGAGGAAGGTGTTCTCTCCTGCCGTAGCAAAGCCATCGACAGGCATCTCCAATTGCTTGACCGATACCGGAATCTTCCATCTCTATCATCCTCCACTGTATATCCTACTTTCCTTCCGGATATTCCCTTTTCTTCTAGTTCCTTCCCCGAGTCAGAATCCCTATCCCCAAGTCAGGAACGCTTATTGAACAAGCCACTGTTCCCCTTTACTACTTCCATGGGTACACCAATCAAGATTAATTCTTTTAGCGGTGGTAATGCCGAGCTATGCGAGGATGTGGAGGAATAACTCGGTGATGTCGAAACTGCAGCTCTCTCCTGGGATCTTACAATTACTCCGGGTGTTGTTGAAGCATCGAACAAACCCAAGATTCGTTTTTTCCGTCAAAACCTTGAGCAAGACGGAGATGCCTGGCACTGGTGGTACTATGTGCTGCCAGAAGCCGATAAGAAGGATTTCAAAAAGATAGCTACTGAGTTCCGTGACCGCTATGGAGTCAAAGCAGCTCAGGCGTCCTCACTCCTTGCCATGCAGAACGAGATGTTATCACTAATGCAGGGAGAGATGGAGCATATTTGGGAATATGTCCACCGGGTAGAGAAACTTTCCAGAAATATCCCCAAGGACATGGACTCCCTTTTTGCTATCACTTTTATTAAAGGCATGAGGGACCAAGAGAGACGGCAGAGAGTTACCTTTGACTTGAAGGATACCCCAAACTTCTCGTTTTTCAAAGCATTGACCGTAGTGAAATTTTCCTTCCAGGAGATAGGCAAGCCAGACCCCTTTTGACCTAACCAGAAAGCCAAAGAACCGGAGCAGCCACTGATTTCCCTCTACTCCAACCCGATCATGCCTCAGGTAAATTCTGTTGCGGTTACTGATATTCCTAATACAGTGTTAGCACATAGTGTCTCCTCTGCTATCATTACACAGGAGCAATTCAATGCCTTGATGTCTTCATACGAAGCTACAATGGGGAGAGGCTCTCGCTACCCTCAGGCTTATGTTCAACCTCCGGCTTCTATGGCATCTCGCAGAACTAACCCTAGAGTCACCTGTTTTAGCTGCAGAACAAGGGGTCACTAAGCGGATATGTGTAATAATCCACCGGTTAGCTCTTATGAACAGCAAGAAATACGGGAGAGACTTCGTCGTGAGCGTGAACAACTTACCAATGGCTATCCCCCTGTCCAACCAAGATTAGAACCACCGCTATCCGGCCTGAACACAATTACGGTGGCTCCAAGAGCCATTCTACAGCGTCCAACACCAGACCAACCTGCAGTTGGACATTTACCGGCTGCTGCAGTCACCTGTGTGAGGTCTTGTAAGGTTAGTGAGAGCGACCTTGGGCATGCGTGCATGATTGCTGCTCGAATCCCAGCTGTCCGTACTATCTTCCAGAAGGCTCTTGCGGAGATGTGAGCAAGAGTGGAAGATGCAGATGGGGAAGGGTTGTCGAGTCAAAGGGCAGCGAAGGCCCCACGAAGAGTGGTTGACGCAGGAGAGAGCTCGTCTTTGAGAAGGTCTCTTTGGCAGGCAAACAATCCTCTTGCTCATGGAAGGGGAGCGGAACTTAAGCTGGTTGTCGAGATCGATGTGGCTGAGAGCTCGACCCAGCAAGATGAGGCAGATCTCATAGAGGTTATGGATATCGTGGACAACAGTCAGAGCAGGGAGACTAATCGTCTGTATCAGCATACTTCCACGATAAATAAAGGGAAAGAGAAGGCGGAGGCAATCCCCATTAAGTGGATGAAAGGACAGGTTCCCTTCACGATTCAAGCTGCACTTAGTAGACCCTCTCCCGGGTTAAACATCACCTTACCTCAACTACTAGACTGCTCACCTAGATTAAGACGAGATCTAGCCGAACTCCGTCTGTAACGACCCTACGATAGGTATTGTTCGTTAACAAAAATAACCGACCGCCGTGCTGAGGAGCAACACAACGCTCATCTCCACCCCTTACTCTCAACCCCACATAAAGAAAAAGTTTTAACTCAACCAAAACCTAACCACTTTACCTGATTCTTTTTCTTCTCAATACTATGCCTCCTATTCTTCGCAGTTATCCTAAAAAGCCTATTCCTACCCATCACCTGTCTGAGTTTACCAGAGGC
>Ga0307509_10010376_pt1 | contig 11431 bp, 14 predicted proteins | sample 10_EM_MG_FD_202245 | JGI IMG/M metagenome (GOLD analysis project Ga0307509, IMG submission 202245) | Populus trichocarpa ectomycorrhiza microbial communities from riparian zone in the Pacific Northwest, United States - 10_EM | ecosystem: Host-associated > Plants > Roots > Unclassified | place... | reverse complement strand
GCTACCCTGAACAACGCCACCCCTTCGACGCCTTCGACCGCGACCCCGCGACCCGTTAAACCGTCGCCGTTGTCCCAAGGGAACTACACCGTGGCAGAGAAGCGCATGTCGCGGGATGACAGCGATCTTGGAAAAGGTCTCGACTCCACGCCTGGTGGCTCTCGCGGTGGTCTCAAAGGTCGCTTCCGGCGTGCCCTCTCCTTTAATCCCCTCCAGGAGGAGGATGCAGAAACGCTATCCAAGGGGAAAGCTCCTCAGACTCGGACGGAAACGCCTACCAAGTCTGAGGCAGTCGGATCACCCCATGACTCCCCGGACACCGCCTCGTCAACCCTCCCGAAGAAGCCCCGCAGGGCGTTGTTCAACTCGAAGTTGAACGCGTCTACCGACAACATATCGTTGTCATCAACGATGTCTTCTGCGTCGATGGTGATCCGAAAGTTGGGGAACATTGGCAAGCTTACACGGCGGAATTCTTTGGCTGGAATCACCTCACTATTCAAAGATAAAAAGGACAAGGAGGGTGAGGAAGGGAAGTCGAAAAAGAAGGGTAAGAAAGGGGCCAAGGCTGAAGCATCGGAAGCCAGCGTGTCTCATGCTACCGTGGAGGTGGATCGTTCGGAGTGGAGTGCCGAGTTGAACGGTCTTACCCCTGCCGCGAGGTTAGCCCGACAACATACTCTGAAGAGCAATGCCGAGGCTGCCGAGCGAGCCAAGGTCGAAGCTCAAAAGAACGCGATTACCACTTCGCCGGCTTGGGAGAAGAACCCCAGCAACCGTCAGGGAGATCTCACGAACGGTCCTGTTTCAGGTGACAGCACGCGACCAGCTGATGAGGACTCCGATAGCGATGACGAAAAATTCGGCGTTCCTAGTACCAACCACGCCCGTCAGGATTCACTCGATGGCTGGGATGATAACGAAGATTGGGGCGAAGGTGAGGACGACGAAGAGATCACCATCCGAGGTGGCGTCGATAGCATCGACCTGAGCCGCGATGAAGATATGGAGCCCTGGGCCATCGGTCTGCGAAGGAGTGTTGAGAGGACGAGAATTCCCGCAAGGGGCATTCTGAAACGTGCGGGTGTTTGTTCCGTCCGTTGCGCCATCACTTACTCACCCTTTATCTAGCATCCACTCCTGTGGTTGAACCGCCAGGACCTCCATTCACCGCTAGGGCCAGGTCAAACTCGTACAACTCCGTCCCCACGCACACCACAGAGATTGGCCCCCTTGCGCGTATCCCATCCTCCGACCCAGATCATATCGATGGTCTACACCACCCCCATCCCCAACAACCCTCCCCTTCCTCCTCCGTCATCCCATCACTCCCCCCTCTCTCTTTCGCGTCGGACTCGGGGACCAACTCATCGGATTCAAACCCGTCGCCACAAACGGAGAAGTCGATCTTCAGCCACTCCAACTCGTCTGCCCCGGTCCTATCAGCCGTGTTCTCCCCGAACCCGCCAACGTTGGCTCACCGCTCGGCCACCGCGCCCGTGAAACGCCTCACCTTCGCATCGAACCTTTCGGTGTACGACACATTCCCGCCATCCGTGTACGATCGTCGTAGTGAACCCGCCACGTGGAGTCGGTTAACACCCGCACTGGCGCAGAGGATCAAGGAGGAGCTGAATTCGTACAAAATGGAGGAGATGGAGGTTCACGCCGCCAGTCGGATCCAGTAAGTGATACTTACGATCTTTCATTCGGGATGGAAACTCATCGTTACTTCAGCACCCAGTTTTTCGTGTAAGACGCTCGACTATGGTATATACAGGTTCAATGGTACAACGGACTTCCTTTCCTTTCATCATCACGCTCACTCCCACTGCCTGCTCTCACTTTCATACTAAGTAGTGCCCCTCTTTTCCCATTTCTTCACCGGTTGTAGTCTCGCATAACACCCTTTCATTCCATCCCCACTTTTCTCTTATTTCCCACTCATTTCTTCCCCGCCCATGCTTTAGAATTGCGCCCTTCTCCTTCCCCCTTCTTTTTGCCACGGAGATTCAGGTATCAGACCTCATCCAGAACGCTTGGGTTCCCTTTTTTTTGACTTTGACTTTGACCTTTCTTTATTGACCCACTTATAACGCACCCATATACACATGTCATACTCCAGAATTCTTATACCCTCCTCGTTCGTCTCTAGGCCCACTTAATAAGTGTAACAAGCACAACTCACGGACGCTTTCCCCATCCTCAGTAAACATTCTCATCATGCCAATACCTTCCTTCCCCTACACTCAATCGACCTTCGTGCATCATGGTTTCTTGTTTAATCGAGGGGTCATTCGCGAAATGTATTTTATAAACTCCCTCGGCACTTTTTAATCCTGTTCTTGGTACATATCCCCCATTCCTCCTGAAGGTTTCGATTGGAACGGACGGTAGATCCCCCGGTCCCCTTGATCGCGCATTCGGACATCCCATCGGAAACATGCGCGTTGGCGTGGGCAACCTGCAGCCTTCCACGAATTTCAGTGATGACGATCCCAATGACCGACCGTTGGGGTTACAATACCTGTCCACCGTTGGTGTCGGATGTGTGCGAGTATCCGGGTACTTCAGGATGGCGACCAGGTATTTTGTTTGGAGACCCGATCTTCGAATTCTGGCTTGGGAGTGGTTCGAGATTATCAAGTAACCTGTTTAGTCATTTCGTGCCACCGTGCTTCCTTATGGGGGGTTCCAGCCCTCTCGAGGCCGAATTGACCCCACGGTACCTAGGCCCGGCGGTAAGCGGGAGGGGTTGATGACACTTCCGGCGGGATGACGGGGATCGACCCCAGTCCGATATCGTTTGAGGAACCCGACGTCAGATCCCGCGACGACCCGTGTGATCCTGTTGTGTCACCGTGCGCAAAATCTGCTCTGATGGGCGGCGAACTAGTGAGCAGACCCACCAACGAACTTCTGAGGAAACGTTTTCATTGTGGAGAACTAATGCGACACGAAGGCATCGAATATATAGCCTTGAACAATGCGAGATCATAAGCGAACGTCCGGGTCCTTGGAGGGAAATATACCAATGACGCAATGTACAAACTCTGCCTCACGAGTCGTTGTCGAAGACAGGATGATACCTGTCATCCTTCTTCCCTTCCGCACTCCTCTTCCAGTCCTCATACCCTGCCCAGACCGCTAATCCGAATGCGAGGACACACGCCCAGGTTGTCAGTTTTAGGCTCCAAATATAACATTCCACGCCATCCATGCACTGGGCGTGGATCCTTGTGTCAGGAGATGTCGTAGGGGGAAGGTCAGATTCCTCCGAGGTGTGCCCATCGAGGTTCTTCCCAAAAGCCATGGAGAAAAGGTTCCCCCCAATCATCGGGGAGAGGGCGACTAATCCCCAGTTCTCGGAAAAGTGGGCTATTGGGCCGGAAAAAGTTAGGATCAATGGAAGGTTGATAGTTCAGGACGTACGCATCCCGAACCAGTCGATGGTAATCGTCGGGAACAGTCCGAACATAGCACCATACGAGAAGCCAACCAATAAGCTAGCCTTCCAGAGTTCCTTCACATCCACGATGGACATGGCTACCAGCTGAGAGATAAAGAAAAATATGGCAACAAGGGAAATACAATATGCCCGGGGTATGCCTATCCGGTTCCTGACGAAATCCGTGAATATACCTATGGAAATTAGCGTCCTGCCCGTCCGCCCCCAGAAATGTTGAACTGGTTCACCAATAGATATCCTTCCGACGCAATTCATAACGCTGACAGCGGAGACTTGAAGCGTTTGGAACTTGAAACTCTCGACTTCATCGTATACTGGGGTTCCCTTAGCGTAGAGGGACTGGGCGACCAACCCAACATTATTGATCCCTGCGTACCAGTTAATCAGCTCTCAATTGACTCGGTCAAGCCTGGAAATTTACACATCAGACCCACACCGCTCACTTAGACATGTCAGTGCCCACTCTATGCGACGCATATTTAGTAACTCACGGAGAGACGTGATGGAAAACAACAGCCAGAATTTGGGGTTCACGAACAACTCCTTGCCGCTGATGTCGGGTTGTTCGTTCTCTGAAAAGACGCCGGTGCCAACTTCTCCGCAGCTCGCTACGCTCAGAGTTCGTGTGTGTCGTCTCGGGGATTGGACGTAAGTCTCCTCGTAGTCAGGCTCGTTTTCTGGTAATAACCGCGTGGCGCTCTCATCGCTTCCCTCAAAGTATACCCTCGAGGAAGTAGGACGTGGGGCTCGAATCGCACCATCAGGCGTGTTCATGCCGTCCGATGTCGGGGGAGGTATCGGACGGATAAACAACCATCCTAAAATCATCGGAATCGAGGTGCCGATTGCCAAGACAAGGAGGAAGTCAGAGGTATTCCCAGGGAAAATGGTATGTGCAATTGTGGAGAACAAGAAAGCTGACAGTCCGAAGCCGGATAATACCAACCCTGTAAAGCTGGTTCTCTACGCGCAACAATCTAGGAGTCAGCATAGGTGCGGAGTTGGTTGGATAGGTTCCGGGCACTTACAATGTGTTCTGGGAAACTTTTGGCGACAGCATTAAGCGAGCTGGCTAAACCGCCGGAGCCTCCATTACCAGTCAGGAAGCCGCAGATGATCAACAGAGCGATGGTCGTGGTTGGTGCTTGTTCTTGACCTTCTTCAAGCCCAGCGTTGAAGATCATCCTGATGCCCAGATATCCGATGGATAGGGTAAAGAATGCGGTGATAAGAGATGGCCTCGGGCCGCGCGCATCCACAAGTTTACCATGGAGGGGACCTGAGCCGTACGTCCCGGCTGGTGGTTGAGAATGGCCAGAGGTATTTGACCGGAGAGTCAGAGGGTCGGATGAGTGGTGATTGTGGGAACAGGAAAGGGATGTATATACCGTTCCCGCCTAAACCAACGAGGTTCTGCTGCATGTGGGACAGTCCTAGCCGGACACCAAGCTGGGGCCCATAAGCTGGAAGATGGGACTTGGTCACTGGTGCGATTCGAGTGGGTACCGGGTGCATCATACCGGAATAAACCTGGCGAGCGGAAGATTACGGTCAATTCCTTCCGTCGGGGAGATGTCACTCGAACGCATACATAATTCGTGCCCGAACAGAGGGCGACCAAGACAGAGACCAACAGGGTCGTGAACCTTGCCGCGCTGATAAGCCCACTGGAGGGTGTTGACGGCAGGGAAGTGCGGGGCCGAGGTAATGACGACATTGGGGAAGCGTAAGGGCTGGTGGGCAGGGTGCACAGCGGCAGTGGGGGTAAAGGGAGACCTGACCGTTGGACGATCATTCCACTACAATAAGCGTGAACAGTGAAGCCTGTTCGAAAATCATCGGTCTGTCGGAGCTCAACGCGTTGCATCGTGTATTATTCACCCCCCCTCTACGCTGTGTCGTTACAGGCCCAGAGGAGACGGTCGATAGACAGAATTGTAGTAGCAGAGGATCTACTCGAAGAGCGAATGGTCACCGTCCAAAGAGAATAGTTTGATCTTCCTCCTGCCACCCTCAACTTGAGTTCTGGCGACAGCGGTATTAGCTAGCGAATAAAAATCGAGACAAACAAGGCCCACTCGGCAGACAGAGAGACGGTCTTTTCAGAGGAGAGAGAGATGACAGTATCTGAACACTTCACATGAACGGTCAGCAAGTGCAGACCATGTGGTGATGGCCAAAACAACGTACCGGTCCAGGAGATTCGTCCTGGAGTTTGGCTTGTTCAGCCTTCCAGTGTTTCTGCAAACCAAACAGTTTCGTCTTGAGCTCCTCTCTCGACACCTCCTCCCCAGCCACGGTCGCCTTCACGTCAAACGCGAACGCGTTGTTGAATCTCGTGCTGAACAAATCGACCGGGCCGGGACCCATCCTAAACTGAAGTGGGCCTGTCGGCTTTGGGAACGAGATGTGGGGGGAAGTGATTATTTGCCATATTTCTTTCGATAGCCATTCGTCGTCCATCGCTGTTGTTTCCAGTTCGTGTGGTCGTTGTCCTTCCGCAGCCGGGTTGAATCAGGACCCAGACGTCATCGTTCGTTCCAGGTGATTACATCATCGAATCTGTTCTATCTTTACAGGGATGCCCACTGTGGCTCATTATTAGGGCGAAACATACGGTACCGGTCATGAACGAGGGGTAGAATGTGCCGACAAGTGGGACAGAGGTAACGAAGCAACGGAGAGGTGGGTGTCTGAGGGTCAAAGAAAGAAATACATGCAACAGGACCAAAAATCATAAGGAGTGCAGAGCGGACCAAAAATTACATCCATGGGACCGATGAGGGTGTGCAACGTGCGGGAGAGCGTTATAGGTGACCAGTGTCTGGACACACAACCCGGCAGGAAATAATATGTTCCAGGCGGTAGCCAACCTCTCGAGATATGCCATCGTACAGAGGACCCCGTGTGGTGTCGACCGGACTGTGAGGAGATGAGTGGTCGTAAATGCTCACTATCTGTTACCGGCTGCGGCCTTCTGCTGCACCTTGGCGTTGAGCGCGTCGATGATATGTGTGACCCCCGAAGGCTCGAGTACCACCTTCGTTCCATCACACTTCGCTTTGTTTGTGAATTCCGTACACAGTTCGTTGATGTCGATGTCCTGTAATCACGTCAGGGATCCGCTGCCCAGTCTAGTTAATAGAGGAACCTACTTTGAATTGGGGATTTGAGGTGATGCTTCTCCATGCGCTGAGCACTTCGATATTCTTGTCATTCTGTTCTGTCTTGGGGAAGCTGGATCCTCGACACATCACCATCGGCGCATCCTTATTGGTGCTCTTCTTTAGGAACGGGATAGACCCTGTCTCGCACTGAGTGGGAGAGTTGCCGTTCCCAGGGCTATCCACCACAAACGACGAAAGGCCTCCCTTGCTGATAGTCTCTGAGAGTTGCTCTTTGGTCTTAGGGCAATCGCCCCCAGCCTTATGATGAGGCGTCTCCGGCGAGCTCGCCGATAACGACGTCAACGGCGAACTCACGTCCGACGACCCACTGCTGTTACCATTGAGGTTGGTGTGAGAGACCGGACTTGAGGTCATGAGTGAGTGTGACTTCTTCATCAACTCAGCGAAGTCGATGCCGCTGGATGGGGAGAGGAAGTTGGTGCTGCCGCCAAACAATTCATCGAATGATTGCATGGTGTCTCCGCTATTCGACCGGGGTCCAGACCGTGACCATTGGTCGAGTGCCGAGAAATCAAATGGGTTTATCGTGTTCATCGGCGTCGGGACCGAGGTTGAGTCTGGCGGTGATGGTTCAGCGAATGACATGTAGGCGGGGTCGCTGGCCAGAATATTGAACGTCTGTCGGTTGGGCTTCCCGAACCCAAAGTCGAGATTCATCACATCGTCAGAAGCCGAGGGTGATGTGTATGTATCGTCAAGTGCGTTCAACACCGCGGGGTCAAAGGGGATCAACGAGCCAAAATCGAATTCGGACCCGGTAAGTGGGGTAGTGAAGAAGTTGGTTTGAGGGGGAACGGACGACATAGTAGATGAAGCCGGAGGCGAGTCCTTTTGCAGAGGTGAGTTGATATTGTTCCTCACTGTTGTCGGCGAATCCCCCGACATGGCGAATGTGAAAGGGTGGGATGGTGAATGTTGCTGTTTCTTCTTTAGCTGCATATTCTCTTCCTGTAACCGAGACAGGAGGTCGCGCAGATTCTCATTTTCGGACTCTGTCCGCTGGTTCCTCATTTCCAGTTCGGCAACCTTATCCTCGAGCTGAAGGCGATCAGTAAGATAACGGGTCTCCGATCGTAAATGCAGCGATCTTACGTCTTTAACATGCTTCTCCTTCCGCTCGCGGAATGCGCGTTGAGCAGCTCTATTCTGCTCTTTGCGCTTCAAAAGTCGGAGATCATCCTGTGACGATGATGACATGAGTCTGAGAGCGACAGGAGACGAGGTTGAATGCGTGCCTGTGTTGGATTTTTGGACTTGCGACGTGGGTTGGTTTTTTTGTTGGAGCTGCCAGAAGATGGGGTGGTACCTGATCAAGGAGTCAAGTGTCAGCCGCCTGAGAGAAAAAAGGCGGTGGGTCTTAAAACCCGACGTACCAGTGTGGGCCGTCTTTGTCGCAGGCTCTACGTCCATCCTCTCGTCGCTGGCCTTGCGTTTGAGAGAACGGTCATCGTTATCATTGGTTACCGAAACAGGGCTGTTGCCACTGTCGCTGGATGGTGGAGTGGGTTGGGAGATCGGGAGCGTGTAGTCCGAGAGGTTCTGAGGGTCGACGGCAGTGGGGTTGTTGTAGCCGGGGAAACTGAGGTCGAAAGGGACTTGAACGTCGGTGGGGAACTGTTTCTGGAGCAGGGCGAGGAAATCGTCGTCTGCGATCTGGGAAATGGCCATTGGTGTTTGAGAGACGTCCCAGAAGGGCATTGAGCTCGCGCTGAACTCCATCTGCAGTGAAGCCGGAGATTGGTGATACGGAGAGGGATAGGGGTGTTTGTGGGAGAAGGGGTTTGTGGGATTGGTAATCCGCTAATCTCGGACTCGACTGTGGCGGTGGGGCAGGGGTCAGCCCAGCGAGAAAGACGGGAAGGATTGGACAAGATACAAGTATAAGAGGGTGAAGATTGAGCAAGAGGTTGAGAGTCGAATTATCCGTCGCCGCCTGATACGGGGAGCGGGCTGGGTGAGAGTCAGGCGGCCGGGATCGTGAGAGCCAAGCCATTCACATCCCTTATTACTAATCGCTCTCGGCCATCCCTTGCCGAGGTGTTCCCCACTCCGCCTTCCGCGAACAGCGTCAAATAGCGATCATATTCAAAAAATTAGCCAGGGAAAAAATACCATAGCCTACTAAGTTGGGAATAAATCATGATAAAGATACAGGAGGAAAGAGGATGAGGGAAAGTTAGAAACGAAAAAGTAAGTCACAAGAAAACGCAGGTGCAGGTGTAAGCCTCCGTCGGGCCTCGATCGCCACTGCGCGACCCAGGGTCCCTGTGACGTAGGCGGACGGATCCCAGGCAGCCGTCAACGCCCCCCTTCCGTATGATCCGGGCGCTGTCCCCGTGATGGTTCTACACAGTGCCACACGAAACCAGGTCACTGTCAAATTCGTGTCGGGTCAGACGGTAAAACAGACGGGAGATTGAAAGAAGTGGCATACATAATATTCGATCTCCAACTGTGAGAGCGCAAAGTTAGGGTCCTATAACGTTGATGACAGGTGATCGGTCACTCACAAAAATAAAGCCAACGTTCTTCGGCCATACAATGTTCAGGCCCACAGGATTGAACGTGGTCGTATTCATCACATCGATTAGTTGGTGCAACCGGCTCATATCCTGCCCAACACCGGATCCCGCGGAGGTTAGGATCCACTCGGTAACACGTTGTCTGTTCCGCGGACATACCTTTTCGTAGTGAGTAGTGGTTACCAGACGCGACAATTGCAACGTGAAAAATGCGAGCACGTTGTCCAGGCACGAATGGGACAAGCTATGTGCAGAAATCAGGGTCTCGTTGATCGCGTTTATCGACTCGAGGAACTGCGTGGGTGCTATCTGTCAATCACACCAGTGTCAGTAATTATGGGGGACTGTACTCGTGAGGTCCTCAAACATACCCTTCCCTCGAATTCCAGAGGGTACACTGCCGAAAATTGAATGATCTCGCCGCCAGAGTAGTCACGCTCTATCCGAACGATTTCACGGGGATGGTGAACTCCGATTTGACCTATTGGGTCCGTGCCAAACGCAGCATCGGAGGGTGGGGGTCCGTAGTAGTAGGAAGACTTGGGTATTGACTTCTTGGATCTGGTAATGTGAACGAGTGGGAAACATGTCACAAAAGAGGGCAGGGAACCTACTGTGCGGCGAATAACTCTTCATCTGCACGATGGGGAGTGTTATTGTCTTCTGGAGGTCCAACGATCTCCCAAATGGGTGGCGAGTGCGAATTCGGGGGGATATCTAGCTTGAGTGGGTGGGTGGCCGCTACCCTCCGCGAGGGGCCCCCTTCTAGACCGCCTTCGGGACCCAAACTAGGGTCGGGATCGCCTATGCGTGAATCCTGCCACCGCCGAGCATCTGTAACATCAATCTCCTCTCGATCACCCATGTTTTGACTTTCCGGCAATCCCGACCCTGGGCGCGAAGGTGTAGACTTCCGGGTGGACTTGGTACCCACTCTCGTCAGGGGAGGACTCGGCAAGACAAATGGGGAGTGTTGGTCTTTCGGACCCATCGTTTCGGGTAGTGGTGAAACCTTAACGAAGAGGTCTTCGTCTCCCGGTCTTGTGAGTGTTGTGAGGGGACTCGCGTATTGTAGCGGAGGAGGTGAGGAATCCCCAGAAGGTGTCGGAGAAGTGAACTCCCTAAAGTCGCTCGCCCCCGGAAGAGATGACATAGCGACAGCGGGAGGTTCATTCTTGGGTATACTCACCGAGGTTCTGGACATCGTAGCTGGCGTATAGACCCTGTCAGGTGGCTTCGAGTTATCAATCAAGTCCCCGTCAGCCACCAAGTCGGATTTCTTGAACTCCGAACTTTCAGATGTCGATGAACGCCTCGAGGACGAGGAAACTGAGGTGGATACGGAGGGTTTTCGGCGCAGGTCGAGGGCGGTGGTGATGACAATTGGAGCGGAGACACTATTCCTGCTGGCTGACTTCATCCCACTCGACCGTTGCTACCTTCTTTTAGCCGGTGGGTAGATGGTGCTGTCTCGTGAATATGATAGGGTAAACAGGTCAAAAGAATGTGTGCGCGAGAGAGTGGGCGAGGCGATATGAAGGGTAGCCGGGCGGCTGGGTTGGGGGCGCGCTGGTCCTTGAGGAGGTGAAACGACAACCTTTTTCCTCACAACTTACCTTATTCGGAAATCGGATGGTCACTCTTGCTCGCGCTTTTTTGTCAAACGATATCATACTGTCCACTATTCATGGTTCAAAAAATACATCAACGACTTGAGGCGGCTTATTGCTACGTGTTTGGGAGAAGGAAGGAACTTGAACAGGTCAAGACGGGACGGGAACCGACGAACACGTGGTGGGACAAGGAAAACAATGCACATGAAAACACTTGAAACAATAATAGGAAAAGAAAAAAACGGTGGCCAGGATCGGACTAATGTGGGTGTTCTCTATCCATGGGGGTGGGGGTGGGTGATTTGTTGGGTCTATTCATGACCTCAGAGATCTTGGCCCTAGAAGGAGGTGGGGTCATGGAAAGAGGCCTGTCGACAGCCATCCTATCTTCGTCCCTACCCGGAGATCCCGACGAAGTTGGCGAAATGGTTGCAATGGGCGGCAATGCCATCCCGGAGCCGACCGGTCGAGGGTGTGGCGGAAGGACGGCAGGCAGGGGTGGGCTCGCTTGTCTGTAATGACCGGCGTCCAACTGGCGGACTTCAGGAGAGGACAGCGCAGCTTGGGTCCTGAACGGAACGGGGGATGGCCGCGTGGATGGAATTGGCGTTTGTTTCGACGTAGGAGATAATTTTTGAC
>Ga0307509_10010372_pt1 | contig 11438 bp, 10 predicted proteins | sample 10_EM_MG_FD_202245 | JGI IMG/M metagenome (GOLD analysis project Ga0307509, IMG submission 202245) | Populus trichocarpa ectomycorrhiza microbial communities from riparian zone in the Pacific Northwest, United States - 10_EM | ecosystem: Host-associated > Plants > Roots > Unclassified | place... | reverse complement strand
GGCGTGCGCGTGCGCACGCGAGCGGCAGTGTCTCGACCTGCCGCGTTCCACCGAGCGTTGGCTACGCCTTCTGCGCCTTTGGCCCGTCGTGCAGCCGGACCACGAGCGTCTCGATCAACACGAGGTCGCCATCGGTGAGATCGGGGAGCAGCTGCGAGATCGTGCGCGAGGTCTTCCCCCAGCGATCGTCCGAGGCCGCGTGCTTCCTGTCGCCGTCGGCGAGCAACCGCCCGAGCGAGAGCTCGAGCGCCGACGCGAGCCGGCCGAGCACATCGAGCGTCGGGTGACGCGAGCCGGTCTCGATCCGCGCGAGATAGCTCGGCGCGATATCCGCGCGCTCCGCGAGCACCTCCTGCGTCATCTTGCTGTCGGCGCGAAACCGAGCGATCCGCGCGCCGAGTTGTTGATACCAACTCTCATCCATCCGAGTCCCCGCACCATGAAGGCTCGTAGCCGGTGATGACTATGTCCTGCCGGTCATCATGGATGCCGATCAGGCATGAAGTCGAGACTTTCTCGACGACGACAAGAGAACCGCTGGTACTGAAAAAGTACCCCTCGTGAAAACCTGTCGCGGGCTGTGTTGGGGGCGCCAAAGCTGTATATCTTCGCTGCGGGGTATGGCTGAGCGCGGGACGTACACGGGTCTGATCGAGGTCGCGACGGAAGCGCTGTTCGCACTCGACCTGCAGGGTGTGGTGGTGTCGTGGAACCGCGGCGCGGAACGCCTGTACGGCTTCGCGGCCGAAGAGGCAATCGGGCGGTCGCTCGCCGAGCTCACGCTCGAGCCTGCCGACCACGTTGCGATGCCCGGCTTGCTCGAGGAGGTCCGGCGTGGACAGGTCGATGTCCGGGCGACTCGTCACACGAAGGAGGGTGACAGGGTGCACGTCGCGGTCTCTATGCGCTGGATTACCACGGACAGTGGAATCGGTTACGTCGCGGTGAGCGAAAGCGACGCCACCCACCAGACCGAGATCGACGAGGTCCGGCGCGTGAAGTCGGAGCTCCTGGCGAACATGTCCCACGAGCTGCGCACGCCACTGAACTCGATCATCGGATTCGCCGAGCTCATGCACAAAGGCAAGGTCGGCCCGATGGCGCCCGAGCACGTCGAGTTCGTCGGCGACATCGCGACGAGCGCGCGCCGCCTCCTGGGTCTCGTCAACGACGTGCTCGACCTCGCGCGGTTCGACGCCGGCACGATCACGCTGGAGCCGGTCGACGTCGACATCGCCCAGGTCGCGAACGAGCTCCGCGACGTCCTGAAGGGTCCGCTCGCCGCGAAGGAGCTGAAGCTCGCGCTCGAGATCTCCGAGAGCTGCGACCACGTCCTCGCCGACCCGACCCGGTTGAAGCAAGCGCTCTACGCCTTCGTCGATCGCGCCGCGAAGGTGACGCCGGCGCGCGGCCGGATCGTGTTGCGCTGCGGGCCCGGGCCGGCGCCGCACGAGCTCCAGCTCGAGGTCGAGGGCGGCGGACCGCGGATGTCGGAGAGCCAGCTGCGCAAGGTGTTCCTCGAGTTCCATCAGCACGCCGGACTCGGCCTCGCGCTCGCGCGCCGGATCGTCGAGGCCCACGGAGGCCGCGTCGACGTCCGGACGGACGATCAGGGCAGCACCCTGATCGCGATCATTTCTCGCTAAGCGCGATCCAGCGGTGGGGATTCACGGCTGCGGGAGGGGAGCGGCCTTCGCCGTTTCACCGGGAACCTTCGCGGAGGGATGCTGAGTCATCAGCTGCTCGAACATCGCGAGCACCTCGTTGCCGATGGCGGCGCGCTGATCCGCATCCAGCTGCTTGCGCAGCATGGGGAACAGCTTGTCTTCCTCTTCCTCGTGCGCGTGATGCGAGACGTTCTCCTTCAGCACCGAGAGCTTCGCCTCGAACTCGTCGCTCTCCGGATCGAGCGCCAGCATGTCCGCGAGCGTGCGCTTGATCTCGAGATGCTCCTCGACCGACTCCATCAGGAGATCTTTCGTCTTCTCCATCATCGCGGCCGGATAGAAGATCTTCTCCTCGACGGTCGCGTGTGCGGCGAGCTTGTCGGCGAGCTCGAGGAACAGGGCGGCCTTGTTGCCCTTTCCCTTCTCGAGCTTCGCGAACAGCTGATCGACTTCGGTGTGCTGGCTCGTCAGCAAATCGAGGATGTCGAGCGTTTTGGTGAGGTTTGCGGTTCCCATGCGCGGCGGCGTTGCATGTCACGCGCCATCGGGTCGTGAGCGCCTCGCGCGATCATCGGGCGCGAAACGCGCGCGACTGTCACACCTGGGCGACGCGAACCGGGCATGCGCGCTGCACTCGCCGCGGGCATGGCAACTCACAACCCACGTTCGTTCGCGGTGATCACGGGAGCTTCGTCCGGCATCGGCTTCGAGCTCGCGAAGCAGTGTCTCGAGCACGACTTCGATCTCCTGATCTGCGCAGAGGATGTCGGCCTCGCGGGGGCCGCCGAGCAACTGACCGCCCTCGGCAAGGGCAGCGTCGAGCACGTCCGCGCCGATCTCGCCAGTTACGAAGGCGTCGAGCAGCTCTACAGTCAGATCAAGGCGCGTGGTCGCGCGGTCGATGCGCTGTTGCTCAACGCGGGCGTCGGCGTCGGCGGTGCCTTCGTCGACACCGATCTGCGCGCCGAGCTGAACATGGTCGCGCTCGACTGCAACCACACGATCGCGAAGCGCGTCGCCCCCGCCATGGTGGCGCATTTCTTCGAGCGCGCCGACCTGATGGATACCAAGGTCGGTCAGGCCAAGAAGGACGATCCGGCACAGGTCGCGGCGCAGGGGTTCGCGGCGATGATGAAGGGCAAGGACTCGGTGCTCGGCGGATCGTTCAAGAGCCGGATGGGTCTGATGAACGAGCCGTTGCCAGAGACCGTCAAGGCAAAGCAGGCGGGCAAGACGACAAGGCCAGGCAGTGCGAACTCGGAGTGGCGCGTGACATGACGCTGCTCGCCGACGAGCTCTTCGCCGCTCGGCTAACCCTTGGACTTCACACACATCGTCGCGCGTCGATTGTCAGAATCGCACATTGTCACGTAGGTCTACTGATCTACTGTAAGGCATGGCTTTGGTGATCATGCACACCGGTCAGTCGGGCGTGGAGCGGGGCGCGGATCGTGCCGCACGCGCAGTTGGCCTCCCGGTCCAGGGCTTCTCGACCTACGAACGCCGCGACGAGCTCGGCGCGCTCCCACCCGACATCGCCACGGACCTCGTGCCGTGCGGTCAGCGCGGTGCTCGATCGGCGCTGCGCGCGACGCTCGAACGCGCGAGCGCGCTCGTGATCGCGGTGCCGGATAGCAAGGATGCGAACGCGAACACCGGGATCGAGGCACTGCGTCGCAACTCGCGCGCGGCCGGAGTCCCCCACTGGCTCGTCGATCCGAACAGCGATCTCGAGGCGCTCGCGGTCCGGCTACGCACGCTCGAACAGACCACCGATCCGCTGAACCTGCTCGTCACCGGTCCCCGGTTCACGCGCTGGCGCGAGGGCGAGCGGCTGGGCTGGCGCGTCGTCGCCCAGCTCTCGCTCGAGCCCGCGATCGTGGTGCCGCGCAAGCACAGGATCCTCGTCGTCGATGACCATGTCGATATCGCGGAGACCAACTGCGAGCTGCTCCGGTTTCTCGGTCACGAATCCGTCGCGGCGACGACCGGCACGCGGGCCCTCGAGCTCGCCAGCACCTTCAAGCCCGACGTCGGCTTCCTCGACATCGCGCTGCCCGACGTCAGCGGCTACGAGCTCGCGCGGCGAATGCGCGCGACGCACCATCCGTTGTTCCTCGCCGCGATCACCGGCTGGGACGAGGCCAAGGACGCGGAGCGCGCGCTCGCGGCGGGCTTCGATCGTCACGTGGTCAAGCCGACGAACACCGCGATCATCCGCGACTTGATCGCGCAGGCCGATCAGTACCTGCCGGCACGCGCCGTGGGCTAGCCGGCCGGTCGAGGAGCTAGGCAACGCGGGAGGCCGGCGCCACAATGACAGCGTGGTGCTCGAGCGCGGCGACCTCCAGTTCTTCTTTCGCCCGAGCGTGCAGCCGGTCGACGCCGACGAATTCAAGCTCGGGGTCCAGAGCTTCTTCGCGATCCTGTCGCCGGAGCACGGTCCGCATCGCCGGCTCAGGATCGGAAAGAAGCGAATGCCCGCGACCCCGCGCGAGCGGTTCTGGGCGCGGATCGAACGCGTCGGCTCGCTCCAGCGGGTCCTCGGCGACAAGCTCGAACCCGATCGCTACATGACGAAGACCCGCGGCGAGCGCTACCAGCCGGGCGCGCGGCCGGTCGCGCACGGCACGTACGAGCTCCGCCGCCACCGCGATCACGTCCACTTCACGTATCGGGTCGAGCCGTTCGCCTTCGAGGACGCACCGGACGAGCTGCAACTCGCCGAGGCCGGCGATCACGTGATCCTGTGGAAGGCCGCGGCCGGTGCGAAGGCGGTGTGGAGTCACCAGGGCGAGATCACGAGCCTCGATGACGAGGGCGCCCAGATCGTGCTGGTCGGCGGCTGTCGCGAGCCCGCCGAGGTCTGACGCCTCCGGTCAGACGGGGACGCAGCGGTCAGGGACCGACGTGCGGCGACACGGGCATCGTGAAATGAAAGGTCGTGCCGGTGCCGAGCTGACTCTCTACCCAGATCGAACCACCGTGCTGCTGGATGATGCCCTTGCAGATCGCGAGGCCGAGCCCGGTACCGGCTTTCGCTGTCTCCTTCGCCTGCCAGAATCGATCGAAGACGTACGGCAACTCGTCCTGCTTGATTCCAGGACCGCTGTCCGCGATGGAGAACTGGACGTACGAACCGTCGGTCGGCGCGGCGCGGATCGAGACCTTGCCCGATGGCGGGGTGAACTTCACGGCGTTTCCAAGGATGTTCGAGAACACCTGGAGCACGCGGCCACGGTCACCATGGATCGCGAGCTTCGATGCCATGAGATCGCTCGCCACGCTGACGACCTTGGACTTGGCGAGGAGATGGATGGTCTCGAGCGCCTCGGCGACCACATCCTCGACGACCAGCGGTCGCGGCTCGACCGAGAGGTGACCACTCTCGATGCTCGCCATATCGAGGAGATCGCGGATCAGATGCTCCATTCGCGTCACCGAGCGCTCGATGATCTGGCGATTGCGCGCGACTGCCTCGACCGTGGGTTCGAGCACCTCGCTCGCGAGCAAGATCGAGCTCAGCGGGCCGCGCAGATCGTGGCTCACGGTCGCGAGGAGATCATCGCGGCTCTTGATCGCACGCAGGTGCTCGCTCTCGATCCGTTTGTGATCTTCGATGTCGGTGTTCGTACCGAACCAACGGATCACGATTCCGTCGCGATCGCGCTCGGGCGTCGCGCGGCCGAGATGCCAGCGGTACTGGCCGTCGTGGCGACGTAGTCGGAACTCGACCTCGTACGGGACGCCGTCGGCCACCGATAGCGTCCAGCGGACGACCGCGGCGGACGCGTCGTCCGGATGCAACACTGCCAGCCAGCCCGCGCCGACGATCGTCTCGGAAGGCTGCGCGAAGTAGTCGAGCACCACCGCGTTGACGTAGTCGAGCGCACCCTCGGGTGTCGCCGTCCAGACCTGCTGCGGGATGCTCTCGGCGAGCGTGCGATACGCCTGGGCGCGCTCCTGTGCGAGCCGCGACTCGGCCAGCGCGGTGGCCTGCCGCTCGAGTTGTTTGCGCGCGCGGTGAAGCTCGACAAACACTTCGACCTTCGCGCGCAGGATGATCGGATCGAACGGCTTCGTCAGGTAGTCCGCGGCGCCGACCTGGTACCCCTTCAGCGCGTCCTCCTTGGTCAGGCTGTTCGCCGTGATGAAGATGATCGGCGTCGCGGCAGATTGCCGGCGACCGCGGATCAACGCCGCGGTTTCGAAACCGTCGAGCTCGGGCATCATCACGTCGAGCAAGATCACCGCGAACTCGGTCTCGAGGATCTCTTTCAGCGCGATCGTGCCGGAGGTCGCGCGCGCGATCCGGTTACCGAGCGGGTCGAGGACGACCTCCAGTGCGACCAGATTCGCCTCGTGATCGTCGACGATCAAGATCGGCGCGTCGTCCGCAGGAGTGTTATTCATCGCAAGAACACGACCACGCTAGCATGTTCGACGCGGTGGACTTCGAGCCGTCGCCATCCGAAATTTCGCGACTTCGCGTCGGATCCGTCACGGCTCGCCCAGTCCGATCGGCAGCCGATGGATCTCCCGAACGTCCTGCTACGGAGGACCTCTCCATCGAGTGACGGCACGCGTCGTGCTTTTGGTCGGCGCATGACTCAACCCACGACGTCGACCAAGTCCCGCAAGCAGAGCAATGGCAACGACACCGCCGAGACGGCGGACGTGATCGAGACCCTGAAGACCCGTGCCGAGGACGCCGTTGGCGATCTCAAGACCCGCGTCGCGGACGCGAGAGAAGACGTCCAGGAAAAGGCCTCGGATCTCCTCGAGAAGGTCCGCGACCAGATCACCGCCAACCCGATCCAGACCGTCGCGATGGCGTTCACGGTCGGCTACGTCGCGCGGATGATCTTCCGCGGTCCCCTCGCGACGCTCGTCGCGATCGGAGCCGGCGGCTATCTCGGCGTTCGCCTCGCGAAGTGACGTGCGGCGCGCGTCTTCGCGCAGGCGAGCGGTGCTGCGCGGTTCGCCGTGACGCCGCGCCACGATAGGCTGGGCGATCGAGAGCGGCGATGTCGGGGAGCTCGCCGGCGCGCTCGAGCCACCGGATCAGCTCGCCGAGCTCCGTCGCCGTGACGTCCGCGTGTGTGTGGACGTCGAGATCGACATGCCGGTCGAACGCTGGTCACCCTGGCACGAGCGCGTCCGCACACCCCGGGCAGCGCCGCTCGGATCGCCTGCTCCAGGCACTCGCTGATGCGAATTTCGACGGCACATCGGTTGCTTCAGTGGGCTCCCGATCATGACGACTTCCGACCGTTTGTACCGGCACTCCCGAGCGGCCCCTGCCCGCGGTACGGACTGGACGATCGCGCTCGCCGGCGGTGAGGGAAAGCGCCTCGCCGACTACGTCGAGCGGCGGTTCGGCCAGCGGATGCCGAAGCAGTTCTGCAAGCTCCTCGGTCAGCGCTCGATGCTCGAGCACACCCTCGATCGCCTCAACGCGCACACGCCCGCGTCGCGCACGCTCACGATCATCGGTCCGGATCACCTCCGGTTCGCGACCCCTCAGCTCGAGGGCCGCAGCGATCACGTGTTTCGCCAGCCGTCGTCGCGCGAGACCGGCACCGCGCTCTATGTCGCGCTCGCGATGCTCCAGCGCTGGGCGCCGGACGCGATCGTCACGATCACGCCGACCGATCACTACGTCGCGCCCGCGGGCCGATACCTCGAGGACGTCGCGCGCGCTCGTGCGCTTGCCGCGCGCAACCGAGACAAGGTCGTGCTCGTCGGTGCGACCCCGAACGAGCCGGACCCCGAGCTCGGCTACGTCTCGCTCGGCGAGAGCGTCGAGGGGCGAGTCCGCGAGGTCAGCGCGTTCGTCGAGAAGCCGAACGCCGCGCGTGCCGAAGAGCTGATCCGCGACGGCGCGCTGTGGAACACGATGGTGTGTTGCGGCAGCATCGAGGCGTTCTGGGAGCTCGGCCGGATCGGGACGCCGCACCTGCTCGAGCTGCTCGAGTACCTCGTCCCGCTGATCGACACGGACGACGAGGACGCCGCGCTCACCGCCGTCTACAGCATGGCGCCCGTGATCGGGTTCTCGAGCGACATCCTCGAGCGCTCGCCGGAGCGCCTGCTCTCGGTCGCGCTCGAAGGCGTCGAGTGGAACGACTGGGGCCGCGCCGATCGGATCGAAGCCACGTTGTCGCGCCGCCGCGCCCGCGCGGTCCCCGCGCTGCACCTCCTCGCCAACGCGTCATGACCGAGGTGAAGGTCTGGCCCGGTCGACCGTTCCCTCTCGGGGCGACGTTCGACGGGTCGGGAACGAACTTCGCCGTCTACACGAGCGTCGCCGACAAGGTCGAGCTCTGCCTGTTCGAAGGCGAGCGCGAGAAGCGCGTCCCGCTCGCGTACGGCACCGGCTCGGTGTGGCACGGATATCTGCCGGAGATCGGGCCCGGCCAGGCGTACGGCTTCCGCGTCCACGGCCCGTGGGATCCGAGCAAGGGCCTGCGCAGCAACCCGGCGAAGCTGCTCGTCGATCCATATGCGCGCGCGCTCAGCCGCGGGCTGAAGTGGGACCGCGCGCTCCGCGGCGACGACGAGGATGGCAGTCCGTCGGGGGTCGATTCGGCACCGTTCACGTTCCGCTCCGTCGTCGCGCAGCCGTATTTCGACTGGGGCAACGATCGCCGGCTCGAGCGACCGTGGAACGAGACCGTGATCTACGAGGTCCACGTCAAGGGCTTCACGCAGCGTCACCCCGACGTGCCGGCGGAGCTGCGCGGCACGTACGCCGGGCTCGCACACCCGGCGGCGATTCGTTACCTGCGCGAGCTCGGCGTCACCGCGGTCGAGCTCCTGCCGGTCCACGCGTTCGCGCACGACGGCTTCTTGCTCGAGCACGGTCTCAGCAACTACTGGGGCTATCACACGATCGGTTACTTTGCACCGCAGCCGACCTACGCGAGCGTGGCGTCGACGACGGGCGCGGTCGCCGAGTTCAAGCAGATGGTCAAGGCGCTGCACGCGGCCGGCATCGAGGTGATCCTCGACGTCGTCTACAACCACACCGCCGAGGGCAACCATCACGGCCCGGTGCTGTCGATGCGCGGGCTCGATAACCAGGCGTACTACCGCCTCGTCAACGACGACCCGTCCTACTACATGGATTACACGGGCACGGGCAACACGCTGAACATGCGCCACCCGCACGTGCTGCAGCTCGTGATGGACTCGCTCCGCTACTGGATCGAGGAGATGCACGTCGACGGATTTCGGTTCGATCTCGCGTCGACGCTCGCGCGCGGCCTCCACGAGGTCGATCGCCTCGGCGCATTCTTCGATCTGATCCAGCAGGATCCGGTGGTGTCGAGGGTGAAGCTGATCGCCGAGCCGTGGGACGTCGGCGAGGGCGGCTATCAGGTCGGCAACTTCCCGCCGCTGTGGTCGGAGTGGAACGGCAAGTACCGCGACTGGATCCGCGACTACTGGCGCAGCGAGCCCGGCTCCTTGCCGGAGCTCGGCGCGCGGTTCACGGGCAGCTCGGATCTCTACGAATCCGGGATGCGGTTCCCGCACGCGTCGATCAACTTCGTCACCGCCCACGACGGGTTCACGCTGCGCGACCTGGTCTCGTACAACGAGAAGCACAACGAGGCGAACGGCGAGGACAACCGCGACGGCGAAAGCCACAACCGATCGTACAACTGCGGCGCCGAGGGCCCGACCGACGATCCGGCGATCAACACGCTGCGCGCGCGCCAGCAGCGCAACTTGCTCGCGACGCTGTTCCTGTCGCAAGGCGTCCCGATGCTGGTCGCCGGCGACGAGCTCGGCCGGTCCCAGCAGGGCAACAACAACGCCTACTGCCAGGACAACGAGCTGTCGTGGCTCGACTGGGATCGCGCGGACAAGGAGCTCCTCGCGTTCGTCCGGGGCCTGACGAAGCTACGCCGCGATCACGCGGTGTTTCGCCGGCGCGGCTGGTTCCAGGGCAAGTCGATCCGCCCGCGCAAAGATGGGGGCCGTGCCCTGCCCGACATCGCGTGGCTCGATCCCGACGGTCGCGAGATGACCGACGAGCAGTGGGCCGCGGACCTCTCGCGCACCGTCCAGGTCGTGCTCGACGGTCATGGCATCAGCGTGCCCGACCTGCGCGGTGCGCCGATCCTCGACGACACGTTCCTCGTCGTGTTCCACGCGAACCCCGAGGATCGCGAGGTCCAGTTACCGGGGTCGGACTGGGGCAAGGCCTGGCGGCGCGTGCTCGATTCCGAGCGCGGGTTTGCGAGGGACGTCGAGCGATACGACGCCGGCGCGAGGATCGTCGTCAAGGGCCGCTCGCTCTGGGTGTTCCAGCAAGAGGTCGCGTGACCGCGACCTACCGGCTGCAGCTGCACGCCGGCTTCACGTTCGAGCACGCGCGCACGGTCGTGCCGTACCTCGCCGAGCTCGGGATCACGCATCTGTACCTGTCGCCGATCATGCAGGCCGCACCGGGCTCGACGCACGGCTACGACGTCGTCGACGCGGCGCGCGTCTCGGCCGAGCTCGGTGGCGAGGCCGGGTTCGTCGCGCTGGCGGCCGATGCCGCCGCGCATGGGTTGAAGCTCCTCCTCGACATCGTCCCGAACCACATGTCGATCGCGGGGACGGGCAACGCGTGGTGGATGGACGTGCTCGAGAACGGTCCGGCGAGCTACTACGCTCACTACTTCGACGTCGACTGGTCGGGCGACGATCGCGTCACCCTGCCCGTGCTCGGCGAGCGCTACGGCCGCGCGCTCGCGACGCGCCTGCTCGGCGTGATCTACGACGCCGGGGGCTTCGCCATCCGCGCCGGGGACGCGCGCTATCCGATCGCGCCGGAGTCGCTCGGCGGAATCGTCCGGCGCGCCGGGGAGCGGGCGCGCATGCCCGAGCTCGCGTTCGTCGGTGATGCGCTCGCCGCGTTGCCGCGGGAGAGAGCGCCCGAGGCACGCAGGCGGCGCCACCGCGACAAGGCGGTGCTGTCGGCGCGGCTGACCGACCTCGCACGCGATCGAGCATGCGCGATCGCACTCGCGGAGGAGGTCGCCGCGGTCAACGGCGACATGGCAGAGCTCGACGCGATCCTCGAGGCCCAGCCGTATCGGCTCGTCCACTGGTCGGTGTCGACGAGCGAGCTGTCGTATCGCCGGTTCTTCGATATCAACACGCTGGTCGGGCTGCGGATGGAAGAGCCCGACGTGTTCGAGGCGCGTCACGCGAAGGTGATCGAGTGGCTGGCGAGCGGCCTCATCGCGGGTGTCCGGATCGATCACGTCGACGGCTTGCGCGAGCCCGGCCACTACCTGGCGCGGCTGCGCGAGCGTGCGCCCGGCGCGTGGATCGTCGTCGAGAAGATCCTCGCGGAGGGCGAGTGCCTTCCACCGTGGCCGGTCGACGGCACCACCGGCTACGAGCTCGCCGATCAGGCCGGCGCGCTGCTCGTCGATCCGGCCGGCGAGGCCGCGCTGACCCGCACGTTCGAGACCTACACCGGGACCTCGTGGGATCCCGTCGAGGCCAGACGCGCGGCGCGGCGCGAGGTCGCGAGCGATGCGCTTCACAGCGAGATCGCGCGGCTCGTCGAGCTCGCGGCGCGTGCCTGCGCGCAGAGCGCCGCGACGCGCGATTACACCCGCGCCGAGATCGAGCACGCGCTCGTCGAGATCATCGCCGGCTATCCGGTGTACCGGACGTACGTCGGCGAGGGCGAGTCCCGGCCGGCCCGCGAGGTCGCCGAACCGATCGCGGTGAACCTCGCCGCGTTCGCGACCCGATCGAGCG
>Ga0307509_10010370_pt1 | contig 11440 bp, 13 predicted proteins | sample 10_EM_MG_FD_202245 | JGI IMG/M metagenome (GOLD analysis project Ga0307509, IMG submission 202245) | Populus trichocarpa ectomycorrhiza microbial communities from riparian zone in the Pacific Northwest, United States - 10_EM | ecosystem: Host-associated > Plants > Roots > Unclassified | place... | reverse complement strand
TCAGCAAGCTTATCATTCTTCCTGATATTCTTAATAATAATGTTGCTGTTAACCTGGTCATATCGTAAACCGGTATGCTGCAGCAGATCTTCCAGTATGCGTGTTACAGAAACGTTGGCTGCCTGGTAGTTGATATGATCAAAAGCGGCCACGTCAACCGTGCGGTAAGTAAACGCCAGTTGTGTAATGGATTCAATTTTTTTGAAAGCCTGTTTAAGCGTAACGTCTTTCAATTCAACAGAGACCATGATCTTATTCAAATCCTGGCCACTCCCCGAGCGCGCCATCAGCAATCCGCTGAAAGTGAGTAGTATGGCCAGGATTGATACTTTCATAATCAGAGCTTTGTTTCTCAAAAGCGAATACCCTGGTTGGTATCCAATGGCAATACATGACGTACTATGCCTGTACGTTTTTACATACAAATTCATAGCTTTGATTTGTTTTAAGTAATTCTTTGAAGAGGATTATTTTCAACGTTCCGAACCGCTTCCAGGTCGCAACTGGGGCGGTTCTTTGTTTACTTCATTAAGGGGGTGAAAATGTTGTTGTATACATAGCAGTTTAAGTTTTGGTATATTTTAATTTATTGAATCACATACATATTGTTCACCAGCTTTAACTGGCTGTCGGTTAAATTGCATAGCACCTGTAATGCATGTTCAATACCGATCTCCCGCCTGAAGGAAGTAGAGATGCGTTCATTAGCCAGTGTTTCTTTTTGTACACGGATGGTTACATCATATATCCTTTCCAGGTCGGCAATAATGTCGTTTATGGTTTCATCATCATATACTAAGTTTCCATGTTGCCAGGGCGCCGCTTCGGCAATAGCGATCTTCTTCTGTATAACAGGTTTATTGACGTTGCTTACTTTTACCTGCTGCCCGGGAGTGAGAGTAGCTACTTCTTTTTCATTATAATTCACCCGAACTTTACCGCGGCTTACCGATACAATCACATTCTCCCGGCCCGGATATGCTTTTATATTAAATGCTGTGCCGAGCACCAGGGTTGTTACTTTTCCTGTATGAATTAGAAAAGGTTGTTTATCGGCATGTTTTACATCAAAATAGGCTTCCCCTGTAAGAAACACTTCTCTTTTATCAGGTGCAAATTGAGGTGGGTACTCGAGGGCGCTGGCAGCATTCAACCACACCTGGGTACTATCTGGCAGCAACAAGTATTTATATTCTGAGCGGCCCGTAATTTTTTTGGCCAATACCGGTTTTTGCTCAACTTGCTGCTGTTGAAAGGGGCGGCTTATCAACCAAACAACCCCTGCCAGTGTTACAATAGCACCCGTTGCAAGCGCAATAAAAACCTGATTCTTTTTTCGTGATCTTACTTTAACAACGGGTTGTTCATCCCAGTCAGGTTCCGTTAAAACCAGCTTGCCGCGTTCATCAACATAAGTAAGGGACGACTGGCCGGTTTCCTCATATGCTTTCTGTATCAAATCCCTTATCAAATCATTATGGGAAGCCTCGTTGATATAGGAAAAGAATTCTTCAAATTCTTTTCTCGTACAGGTGTTGTTCAGGTATTGCCTGAATAAATATTTTATCCTTTCTTCCATTGAGAAATGGTTGTGCCTATTATTTAGTAGACGAAGTAACCGGACCGGGTTCCTATTCCGGTGTAAAATTTTTTTTAGAAAAGTAAAAAGAAGAGCCGGGCGCTTTTAAGCAGGAAATGCCGGATAGACTGCAGGGCGGTTGATAGTTGGTTTTTAACCGTATGTTTTGAAATGGCCAGGTGATCGGCAATTTCCTGGTAATTCAATCCTTTTTCCCGGTTCAGGTAGTAAATTAACTTGCGTTGGGGTGGCAGTTGATCAACGGCTTTTTGTATGATCTGGCTGTATTCCCTGGCCATCACCTTATCCTCTGTTTCATTCAATTCGCCGGGTTGGTTTTTCCAGATGGCTTCTTTTAAACGGTTATCTGCCGCCGCCTTACGCAAAAAATCAATGACCTTATTTTCTGTAAGGCGATATAACCAGGCTTCTATATTATGGATGGAATGAATATGATACCGGTGCTCCCATAGCTTTAAAAACACTTCCTGAATTATATCCCTTGCATATTGGTTTGAACGGGTGAGCTTCAATACAAGGGTATGTAACCTGTATTCGTGTTTTTTAAAAAGATCGGCGAAGAGGAGTTCGAGTATATGCTCCTCATTGTGATCATTCTTATGTGAAATAAGATCATTCATTCGAGAACATGTGACAAATGTGATAATTCGATAATTTGATAATGTTCGGAAGCTCACGCGAAAGCACCCACAAAACCCTGTGTTCAATTATCACATTATCGAATTATCAAATTAGCTAATTGGTTTTACAGTTTCCTCAGCTTGATATTTTTAAACCAGATGCCGCCCCCATGATCCTGTAAGGCAATATGACCTTTTTTAGCCAGGCCGTATGCTTTGGCGTCTTTCCATTTGCCTTTTTCTTTCAGTTCCTGCCAGGCAGGCGTCCACAATTCATAATCCACTACTTTTTTGCCATTTAGCCAATGCTCAACATGCGATCCTTTTACGATAATGCTAGTGTGATTGTATTCACCGGCTGGTTTTGCAGCCAGCTCCAGGGGTGGGTACATGGCATAATCGGAGCCACTTTTTTGCCATGCTTCCAGTTTTTGAGGGTATCCTTCATCGTCAATTAACTGGTATTCGGGACCTGTTTCATAGCTGGGGCCGCTGGTTTCTACCACGCGATAAATAAGGCCGCTGTTGGCGCCTTTGTTTACCTTCCAGTCAAACGCCAGTTCGAAATTATCAAATTGATCAAGGGTAACGAGATCGGCCCGCTGCTTAACATCCTTTTCTTTACAATATAGCTGACCGCTTATAACTTCCCAACTATCGAAAGGCTTGTTGCTATAGCCCCGCCATCCGCTGGTGTTTTCACCGTTAAACAGCAATGACCAGCCGGCCTTTTTTTCGTCAGCGGTCAGGGTATTGTCTTTTCCCTGATCGGGTTGAAAAGCCCCTAAAAACGCGCTGGATAGTATGGTTGCAGAAAACAGCATCAATTTTTTTGTTGTAATGGTATTCAACATATTGATTGATTTGATAAGGAATGACAGGCCTCAATTGTTAACTAAAATACTATAAAATTGCCACAGCCAGCTGCAAAATTTTATGTTTCGTAAAGAGAATGAATTGGTTAATCAACCATTGACCTGTACTTTTGTTACCGTTTGAAAGAATAACCATAAATCTTCAACAATTAAAATTTTAGTGATATGGCATTTACACTACCGGCGCTTCCTTATGCACACGATGCACTGGAACCGCATATTGACGCACTGACGATGCAGATTCATCATGGAAAACATCACCAGGCTTATGTAGACAACCTGAACAAAGCTATTGCGGGAACCCCCAATGAAAATAAATCGCTGGAAGAACTGGTAAAAGCAGCTGGTAGCATTAGTCCGGCCGTTCGTAATAATGGCGGTGGCCACTGGAACCACTCTTTCTTCTGGGAACTCCTGGCCCCCAATGCAGGCGGTCAGCCTACTGGCGCCCTGTCAGAGGCCATTAATGATGTTTTTGGTTCTTTCGATGGCTTTAAGGAAAAAGTTAATACCGCCGGTGCTACCCGTTTCGGCAGCGGTTGGGCATGGCTGATCATTAATAACGGAACACTCCAGGTCACCTCTACCCCCAACCAGGATAACCCCCTGATGGATGTAGCCGAAGTAAAGGGTACCCCCATTTTAGGTATCGATGTTTGGGAACATGCTTATTACCTGAAATACCAGAACCGTCGTCCCGAATACCTGAATTCTATTTGGAACGTGATCAACTGGAATAAAGTAGCTGAGCATTTTGCAAAAGCTGCCAAATAACAAGCTTACAGTTTATATTCAATCCCGGTTTTGCCGGGATTCTTTTTTTTAACCTTTCAAAATATAGACCCATGAAATGTACCTTGTTTAGTACGATGTTTGCCGTAATATTTTTTGCTGCCTGTTCACCGGGCGTTCAAAAAAAAGTAAAGGTGATGTCGAGCGGTAAAATACAGGTGGATGAAGCTACCAAAACAATTACCCTTACCCCCGGAACCCAACACAACGAAGCTGAATTAATCCTGAGCGAAAAAGATAAAGCCGTTACCGTAAAAAGCCCTGAAGGGGATAACTCATTTGAAGTTCCGGAGGCCGGACTTTATTTACTGAACCTGAAAACCGATACCCTCATCGGTAACATGGTGAATTTTGGAGCTGCCGGTGTACCTGCGTCTATCAGTACTGAACAACTGGAGCATATTATTGACAGCACACAACAACTGATAAACGGGCAAAATGCCAGTGATGAAAAGAAGACCTATTTTATCGTACCGAAAACCATCAAGAAGCTCACTACTAACCAGAATGCTCAGTTGATAAACCCATACAACAATATTCCTTATAAGGTAGAAGCCGATAAAGATGGCAAAGCGCCGGAGATCTATAAATTCTTTACCGCCAAGCAAAAAAGAGAATCGCTGAACGAGTTATTGGAACGCATGAAGAAGTAAGAAAAAAATATCAAACATTGAATATTTGAATGCCGGGAGTTACAACTTTCGGCATTCGTTATTTAAACCCGAATGCTACCCGGTATTCTACTTTTTCATTTCTCTGTTCCTTATTCTTCATTTTTTATTTTCAGGGAACCGGGTCATATCCATGGCCGCCCCAGGGATGACAACGGCTTAACCGTTTAATAGTTAGCCATAATCCTTTGAATACGCCGTGCTTTTTTAATGCTTCAATGGCATATTGCGAACAGGTGGGGGTAAATCGGCATTTAGGACCGAGAAAAGGCGATATGACCCATTGATACAGCTTGATCAATGCAATAAATGGGAGACTTAATATTCGAAGCAACACCTTCATTCCGTTAACGGTCTATTATAATGTTATAGATTCTACAGGTTGATATTTTATGCACCATTGATCGTTTGCAATAGTTTTTTCAACACCACTTCTATCTTTTCTCTCACCAGGGCGTATTTTGGAAGCTCTTTACCGGTGTAAATTAAAAATAACGCCAGCCGTTGCTGTTTTGTTTGCAAAGCCTGTTCCAGAGGCGCTTTTTGCAGTCGATACGACTCGCGCATCAGTCGCTTTATGCGGTTACGGTCAACTGCTTTTTTAAAATTACGGCTGCTTACACTAAAACCGGCCTGTAGCGGAACCGTTAAAAGGGGATCATCGATCTTATACTGCACCCGTATGGGAAATGCAGTAACAGCCCTACCCTCACTGAATAATAGTTCAATGATCTTACGGCGTTTTAGCCGTTCCTCTTTATTTAAGGTGAACTTTTTTACCATCTGGTTAACCCCAAAATAAAATAGCCCCGCTTTGCGGGGGCAAAGCGGAGCTATTAATTATCTGAACTGCTACCCACACCCCTGTAATGGGCGAGGTTCGCCGATTATTTTAATTTTCTTTCGTCAGAAACAGTTAGTTTCTTACGACCTTTTTTGCGACGGCTGGCCAGTACTTTACGGCCATTGGCATCCTGCATACGCTGACGAAAACCATGAACAGATTTACGACGACGGCGGTGCGGTTGAAATGTACGTTTCATAATTAATTTCTTTTTTACACTTTTGAAATATGATCCGGGAGAAGCGGATCAGGTTCAAGTTTTTCGCAGACGAGCCACCATGCCCGCCCCGCCTAAGCGGATGAAAGGACGGCAAAGGTATGGAATGAAAACTAAAGTATGAAACGGTAACAACAAAATGTTTCAATAAATATGGTCTTCTACCGCGATACTACTATCCAGGTCCACATGATTAGAACGTACCGGTTCGCCAAAAAATATACTTGCGTGGTTATCAAAGTCTTCTATTGAATCGGTAGTATAAAATACGCGCCGGCCATTTTTACTGCACCTGTTTTCCAGCTCAGTATGACGGTTCAGGTAGTCGTTCAGGCTGGCAGCTACTATTTCACCCTGCGATACCAGAGTTATACCGGCTGGCAAAAATTGAAGGATCTTATCACGCAGCAGCGGATAATGCGTACAGGCCAGCAGCAAAGTGTCAATGTCTTTATCTACAGCCATAATATGTTGTACATGTTTCTGTACAAAATAATCAGCGCCCGGTTTCAGATGCTCATTATTCTCAACAATAGGTACCCACATGGGACAGGCTTCCTGGTGTACCGTAATATCGGGAAAGAATTTTTCGATCTCGATAAGGTATGAACCCGATTGCACGGTTCCATTGGTAGCCAGGATACCTATTTTACGCGATTTGGTGAATTTACCTATGATCTCGGTGGTTGGCCGTATAACCCCCAATACCCTGTTCTGCGGAGCTAATTTTTCAAGATCATTTTGCTGTATTGTTCGCAACGCTTTTGCTGAAGCCGTATTACAAGCCAGAATGACCAGTGGGCATCCCTGCTGAAAAAACCACTCTACGCATTGCAGCGTATACCTGTATACCGTTTCAAAAGAACGGTTACCATAAGGCGCCCGGGCATTATCGCCCAGGTATATATAATCGTATTGCGGTAACTTCTTTACGATCTCCTTCATAACCGTTAAACCACCATACCCTGAATCAAATATTCCAATTGGCTGCGTAGTAAGCATATAACAAATTTACCTCCTGCCTCCTAAAAGGGAAAATTACTTTTTGCCCACCAGGCGCTGCTAAAGGTCTTCCGCTCCTTCAAGGCCTCGGGAGGGTGAAAATAAAAAAGCCGCTCCGTAAAACGAAGCGGCCAATATTTTGACTAACGGATCTTTTATGGTTTGGTAGCAGGTTTAGGTGCTACAGCAGGCGCAGTACCAGGAGCTGGCAATTTGATATTCAGCTTTTTGGCAACAAGCGGCAAAATATCATCACCGGGAGGAGCTACCAACAAGGCTTCTTTTTCAAAAACATAACCGTACCCATTTTCTTTGGCAATTGATTGCACAGCTTCATATGCCTTTTTATTGATGGGCCCCAGCAGTTCCTGCTGACGTTGCTGTAATTGCTGTTGAATACGCTCTTCTTCACCACTTAATTCCTGTCCCATCTTGGTTAATTCGTTTCTTTTAACCGTTTTAACAGATGCTGAAAAAGTAGCGGAGTCCTTGTTGTATTTTTCAACTGCAGCGTAAAATGCATTTTGTTTCTCAGTAGCAAATTGAACCAACACGTTGCGGTAATCCTGCAAGGTAGAGTCGGCTTTTTTGGTTTCGGGCATTACGCTCACCAGTTCCTGTGAACTGATATATCCAATTTTTGACTGAGCCTGAATTTCAGTAGCCGCTATCAGGCAAAGGGCGAACAACGTTACGGTAAAAAACTTTTTCATTTAATTTCAATTTTGTTTACGCACCCTGTAGCCAGTTTTCTATTGCTTGTGGGTGAACGGTTATTTTTAGTTTTAAGTTGAAAAAAACCTACTGATGGTTGCTTTCCCCTTGTTGTCTTATGCTTTATTTAACGCCCAGTTCTTTCAATATATCCTCACTACGGTCCAATTTGGGGTCGGCAAAGATAACGGTAATTCCTTCACTTTTATCCAAAATAAAATCCAGTTGACGGTTAACTGCCAGCTTCTGGATAGCGTTGTATACCTTATCCTGTATGGGTTTCACCAGCTCCTGCCTTTTTTTAAACAGATCGCCTTCAAAACCAAAGCGTTTGCGTTGCAGGTCCCTTACTTCCTTTTCCCTGACAAACAATTCATCCTCACGCTTTTTCTTTAATTCAGGGCTCAACATCACTTGTTCTGCTTCAAAATCTTTATACATTTTATCAAGTGCGCCTTGCTTGGTATCAACTTCTTTTTGCCATTGCTCGCTGAACTGGTCCAGCTTTTTTTGCGCTTCTTTATACTCAGGTAATTTATCCAGAATGTACTTAGTATCTACAATGGCATACCGTCCATATTGAGCCTGCGAGGCAAAGGCAAGCACCATCAGGCAGGCAATAAATACTGTTTTTTTCATGGTGTTTCTATTTAAGGTTTGTGAATCGTCAATCGTGAAACGTCAAAGGTGAAACATCACTGAAACTTACAACCCTACAACTGACGTCTGTATTTCATTAGCATATTAGCTAATTATCCCATTAGCACATTATTCTTTCTATTCCGGTTCATAACCCAGCATAAACGTAAAGCGCGTTGCATCCTTTAACCTGCCGCCTTGTTGAAGACGATCAAACCCTACGCCATAGTCAAACCCAAGCAATCCGAACATGGGAAGGAAGAAACGCATGCCCACACCAGCACTTCTACGCAGACGGAAAGGATCATATGTTTTATAGTCATACCATCCGTTGGCCGCTTCAAACCAAACCATACCAAAGATGGTGCTGCTTGGATTGGTAGTGAACGGATACCGCATTTCAAGCGTATACTTATTAAAGATGGTAAAGAACTGGCTGGCGTTCTGCTGATCGGGGTTGATCTTCGGATCAGAGTATTCATACACCGGGTAACCGCGATGTGCAATGATATCGTAACCCAGAATGTAGCTACCGTTTGCTAAACCGGCATCACCCACCTGGAAACGTTCAAATGGTGAATAGTTCAGGTTTTTGTTGTACCGGCCCATAAAACCATATTTGGCTGCGGCACGCAATACAAACTGGCGGCTTCTATCGGCGCCCATAGCCTTGCCTATAGGAATAAACCACTCGGCATTCATGCGCCATTTATGGAACTCAGGTAATTTATAACTATCCAGGTTGGTAGTATTCTCTTTAAATAATGAATAGGGTGGTGTGAACTGGGCACTCAGCATAAAGTTAGAACCACTGGTTGGGAATATAGGATTGGGACCAGCTGAATTACGGTTCAAGGCCACCTTAAAGCTCAGGTTGTTCGATGTACCATTATTGAAATCGGCCGTGAATAAGCGGTAATTCCGCAACTTATACTGGGTATAGCTAACAGAATAGACCAATGTAAAGAAGTCATCGGGCCATTTTAATTGTTTACCCAATGAAATGCTGGCGCCAAAATTCTTCAATCTGTTGGTATCGCTGAAGAAATATCTTCCGCTGGCATCAATACCGCCGGTACGGAAAACACTCTTGTACATGCTGAAGGTTAATGAATTTCTTTTCTTGCCACCTAACCAGGGCTCGGTAAATGAAAAGTTGTATGACTGGTATGCACGGCCATTTGATTGTACGCGCATACTCAGCTTTTGACCATCACCGGTAGGTAAAGGGTCCCAGGCCTTTTTGTTGAAAATGTTTTTAATAGAAAAGTTATTGAACGAAACACCCAGCGTTCCGGTTAACCCGATACCGCCACCCCAACCGGCGCTTAGCTCCAATTGGTCACTTGATTTTTCTTCTACTGTATAATGAATATCCACGGTACCATCTTCTGGATTGGGCACCGGGTTGATCCCGATCTTCTCCTGGTTAAAGAAATTCAATTGCGCAATTTCACGATTCGAACGGATCAGGTCCTGACGGCTGAATTTTTCACCGGGCAGCGTACGCAGCTCACGGCGAATAACGTGCTCTTTTGTTTTTTCGTTACCCGAAATGGTTACGTTCTTAATTGTAGCCTGCGGACCCTCCTGTATGCGGATCTCGAAATCGATGGTATCGTTGTACACCGCCGTTTCAACCGGTTCAATACGGAAGAAAAGGTAACCATCATCCATGTAATAGCTGCTGATATCGCCACCTTCCTGTGACATTTGTTTACCCAGCTTCTTATTCAGGATCTCGAGGTTATAAGTATCGCCTTTGGTTATACCTAATAACATAGTAAGTATGGAATCTGAGTATTTGGTATTTCCTTTCCAGGCTATGTTACCAAAATAATAGCGATGGCCTTCATCTATTTTCAGATCTATTTTCAGATTTCCTTTCCTATTGTAATATTGAGTATCGGCAACAATAGCGGCATCGCGGAAACCAAGTGAGTTATAATACTCCAGCACTTTCTCCTTATCCTCTTCGTATTTCTTGACATTGAACTTGGCCGAACTGAATAATTTAAAACGGAAATAAGGATCAAGAAATTCCTTGGTACGGGTAACTGATAAAAAGCCGGCCTGGCTCAGGTATTCTTTGAAGGAAGGTTGTGGATTGGTGCCATACGGACTTTGTTCTTTGGTAGGGTACAAAGTCATCTTGGTCATTTCCTTGGTACCTTTCAATTGCTTTTTCAGCCTCAGTCCGCTTATTTCTTTGTTATTATAAAAGTCTACGTTATCAATACGCACTTTATGGCCTTTCTCAATATACAAATTCAATACAATTGAATTGGGCAGCGCGGGGTCCTGTGCTTCTTCAATACGCACCAGGGCACTTTGAAAGCCTTTCTCGGTATAATATTTTTTAATGGCGTCCTCGGCGGTACGTTTGGTGTTTTCAGTAACCACCCGGCCCTTTATTAGGCCTACTTTAGCTTTTAGTTCATCCTGTTCCGATTTGCGAATGCCTATAAGATGGTAATCTGCTAAGGCTGGTCTTTCGGAAACATGTATCTCAATATATAATTTATTGCCTTCGAGCTTGGTGAAGAAGATCTGCGCATTCGAAAACAAGTGCTGATTCCACAGGTTGGTAATGGCTTTACTGAAATTATCGCCACCGGGTATCATTACTTTGTCGCCCACATTAATACCGGCAATGGATATAAGCAGTTGCTGATCGTACCGTTTGGTACCTGTAACTGTAATACCGCCAATAATATATTCTTTGGGAGCTTTTGAGTTGACTATATTTTCTAATTCCGGATCTATGGACGTTGGAACAGTGTCGGTGACCACCTGAGCACGGAGTGAGCCGACTGTTAAACATGCAAATACCAGTAAAAAAATACTAAAAGTACACGAACGCTGCATTCCGGGGAGTTTAAAGTGGAGCAAATTAAGGGGGATTTATTAAAAGGGTTTGTTAAAAAGAACACTAATCGACGGAATCATAAAATATTCATGACCAATTCGTAATTATCCGTTTATGGGTTCCTTTTCTATCTGGTCGCCGGTTTTGCCAAAACGCCTTTCGCGGCGTTGAAAATCCAGGATGGCTTCGTACAGGTTCTCTTTACGAAAGTCGGGCCAGCGAACATTGGTGAAATACAATTCTGCATACGCTAATTGATATAATAAGAAGTTACTGATACGGTATTCGCCGCTGGTGCGAATCATTAATTCCGGATCGGGAAAATTGCTGGTGGCCAGGTATTGCTGTAGGGTGTTTTGTGTAATGGCTGCAGGATCAATTTTACCGGCTTTCACATCTTCGGCTATGTGCTGTACGGCCTGCACCAGCTCCCAGCGGCTGCTGTAGCTCAGGGCCATTACCAGGTTTAAACCGGTATTCTGACTGGTTATCTGCAGCGATTCGTTCAGTTCCTTTTGTGCATATTCGGGCAACATTTTCACGTCGCCGATCACATGCAGCTTTATGTTGTTCTTATTAAGTGTTTCTGTTTCCTTG
>Ga0307509_10010369_pt1 | contig 11441 bp, 5 predicted proteins | sample 10_EM_MG_FD_202245 | JGI IMG/M metagenome (GOLD analysis project Ga0307509, IMG submission 202245) | Populus trichocarpa ectomycorrhiza microbial communities from riparian zone in the Pacific Northwest, United States - 10_EM | ecosystem: Host-associated > Plants > Roots > Unclassified | place... | reverse complement strand
AGGAGATGGCCGTCCATCCGGTTGAGCGTCTCGCCGAGCACGCGGCGGTAGTTCTCGGCGGCCTGCCCGGCCCGCACGATCGCGGTGCCGACCAGCGCGGACGGCCGCCGGGCGCGGCCGGCGAACATCCGGGCCCCGCCGTACTCGCCGAGCTCGCGGAGCAGGTCGGTGACCCGGCGCAGGCGGCGCCGGGCGTCCTCGCCGGCCGCGGCGAGCGGTCCGGACAGAGCGGGACGGCCCGGGTCGTGCTCGGCGTCGATCCGGCCCACCGCGTCGACCAGTTCGCGGGAGGCGGCGGTCTCGGCCACGCACAACGCGTGCACCGCGGCGGCTCCGGCCTCGGCCAGGTCGGCCGGGTCGGCCGGCCCGATCGTCAGGCGCACCGCCGGGCTGGCGACGAACCGCGGCCCCAGTTCGTCCCCGGTCACCTCGTCGAAGACGTCGGACACCCGCAGCGCCGCGATCAGGCCTTCGAGGCCGTCGCCCGGCCGGTCGTCGTGGGACGGAGCGCCGGGCGGCGCCCACCGCACGCCGCGCGGGTCGCCCACCCAGAGCACGGTGGTCGTCCGCAGCACGTTGGGGACGGTCAGCGCCACCCCGTCGAGCGGATTGGCGCCGCCGACATCGCCCACCGCGACGCAGACCAGGCTGCCGACGAGCGGGTCGCTCATCAGATCGACGTACGCGGCCGCGTGCGTGGTCAGGGCGGCCGCGTCGTCGATCACCACGACCCGGCGGGTCACCCGCGACGAGCGGTCGGCGGCCCGGGCGCGAAAGTCGAGAACCGTGACGGTCATCGGGTCACCCACCGAGCCGGTGCGACAGGTCGACCTGTTGGCGCAGGTCGAGCAGGGTCTTGAAGTTGCCGGTGAGCCGCTGGTCCAGCGCGTCCGGCAACGTCACGAGCCAGAACTCGCGGAAGACCCCGAGCTGTGGGTCGCGCGCGAACACCGGGTTGCGCTCGGCCTCCTTGATCTTCTTGGCCTCCTGCTCGGCCAGGTCGACCAGGGTCTGGAAGACCGGGGCGGGCGGCTCGGGCGACCGGTCGGCGTTCTGCGGCAGATGGGTCATCAGCCGGCCGGCGATGCTGCGGCGCTTGGGGTCGTCGTCGGTGAGGATCCATTGCTCGTACGCCTGAAGCACGCTCGCCCACGACGAGAGCGCACCGAATCCGCTCAGCTTGAGCCGCATGGCGACCGCTTCCCGGCTGCCGACGTCGACCAGGATGTCGTCCGGGCTGGACGGATCGCCGGTCACCTGGATCTTGCCGTCCCAGGCCGCGCAGAGCAGCCGGTGCAGGATGTGCCGCCGGTCCTCGGGATCCATCAGCAGGTAACCGACCTCCTGGCTGAGCCGCCGCCGCCAGGTGAGATAGTCCTGCTGGCGGGGGTGCCGCTGGGCCTCCGCCCACTGCTTGATCACCCGGCGCAGCTCGGGCACCTCGGTGACCCCCATCGAGCTGCGGGTCAGCACCACCACCATCGACTCGCCCTGCACCGCCCGGAACTCCGGCTCGCCGATCAGGTCGGGCGGCAGCGACACCTCGCGGCGCAGGTACCGTTCGATGTCCTGATCGTGCTCGGCCGCCGGATAGGTGAACAGCACCTTGAGGCCGCCGAACCCGTCCGGGGCGAAGCCGCCCGGCACCAGCTCGGCGAGCTTCTGCCGGAACCGGCCCAGGTCGCTGTCGGTGACGCTCTTGTCCCGGCGCAGGGCCGCGTTGGTCAGCAGATCGGCCATCCGTGGGATCAGCGCCGTCGCCTCCTGCTCACCCGGGCGCAGCAGCTGGGTCACCGCCCGCTTGATCAGCTGGCGCAGATGGCCGACCGCGGCCTCCGGGTCCTTGCGGCCCAGCTCGTACGCCTGCTGCCAGCCCTCGCCGCCGACCAGGGCGTTGAGGACGTCGCCCTCGCGCGCGTGCACCGGCAGTCGCGCGCCGTACTGCTGCTTGAGCCGGTCCAGCACGGATTGGTAGAAGCCCTCCAGCCCGCGGTCCTCCGGCGGCAGCAGGTAGGCCACGCCGACCCGCGGCTTGTAGAGGTCGCGGGATCGCTGCTCGAACTGCTGGGGGTCGTTGCGCTCGTGGCTCTCGAACTGTTCGTAGATCGCTCGCAGCTCCTCCTGGTAGGTGCTCCACGGCCGCTTCCAGAGCCGCTCGTTCTCCTTCCAGGCGGCGTTGTAGAGGCGGCGGGTCTGCCAGGCGTACCAGGCGTCCTGCTTGCGGGTGACCGCCTGAGCCGGCGGGTCGGTCATCCGCATCCGCTGCATCACCCGGCGGGGCAGGTCCTCGGGCATCGGCGGGGCGGCCGCGTTCAGCCCGGGTGGCGGCGGGGGTGGTTGCTGCCAGCTCAGTAGCAGGCCGTTGAAGCCGTCCTTGTCGAGGGGCTCGCGCAGTTCCGGGTGGCCGTAGACGATCCGCCGGGCCCGGAACAGGTCGACGCTGTGCAGCAGGTCGGTGGTCGCGGTCACCGGGTCGAACTCCTGCGCCACCTTGGCGATCGGGGCGGCCAGCACCTCCCGGCCCCGGGCCACATTGGCGCCCATCGCGTTGGCCCGGTCGGTCAGCGCCTTGATCACCGCCGAGTAGCCGACCGGGTTCTCGTGCGGCGGGATCCGCATCGGCTGGGCCTCGAGGATGCGGTCGAGGCGGCTGCCGGCCACGAAGTTGCGCAGCAGCGGCTTGTTGGTCTCGGTCGCGCCGGGCACCAGCCGCAGTTCGGTGATCGCCCGGGCCAGCAGGTGGTTGCTGACGATGTCGGTGATCTCCAGCAGCGGCGTGGTCAGGGCGGCCACGGTGCTGGTGGTGACGCCTCGCCGGCCGACACCGGTCTCGGACTGCGAGTAGCGCTCGACCGCGCTGTTGATGAATCCGTCGGCGAACGTCTGGTAGCGGTCCGGCCGCGCCAGATCGTCCTCGCTCTCCGGCCCGCTCGGCCCGGCGCTGATCAGCGAGGCCATCAGCGACACCATCGAGCGGTGCAGGTCGTCGCGGCGCACCCCGCCGACCGGGCGGCCGAACAGGAACGCGGTCTGGATCAGGTTGGCCGGCAGCTGCACGGTCTCGAGCCGGGGATAGGTGACCGAGACCGCGTTGCGGGTGCCCGCGGCGTCGAGGTAGTCCGGTTGTCCCTGTGCGTTCTGGTCGTCGATCAGGCGGAACAGCTCGATCAGCGATGAGCCGGCGTTCAGCTCGGCCGCCCGGCCGCCGCCCTGCGCCTCGTCGAACGCCGACGGCATCAGCACCAGCGGATAGATCTCGGCCTGCTTGTTGCCCTGCCGCATCAGATTGCCGATGAGGTGCAGGTAGTCGTAGAAGATGCCGCTGCCGGTGCCGCCCGCCACCGAGAACACCACGAAGACGATCACCGGGTCGACGCGGGCCGTGCCGCCGCCGGCGACCATCTTGAGGTCCCCGGCCGACTCGTTGATGTCGGTCAGCGCGCCCTTGATGCCGGCCAGCGCGGTGTCGCTGTTGCGGCGGATCGTCTCGAACAGCACCGAGCGGCCGACCGTCGGCAGCTGCCCGGCGCCCCGCACCAGCGGGCCGATCTTGGGATCGGTGTCCTTGGGCGGCAGCCAGTCGATCAGGTGGTCGTCGAGGTGGATGCGCAGGCTCTCGGCGACGTCGGCCGAGTTGTTGAGGCCGGCCGGCACCAGGTCGGTGATCAGCCGCATGGTCTTCTGGGCGGCCTGGTCGTGCTCGCGGCCGGGCACCACCTCGCGGCGCACCCGCTGCAGTTCGGCCGAGCTCAGGTCGGCGTAGACGAACTGCAGGCAGGAGGGCAGCTGGTAGGGCAGCAGCTTGGTGTCGCTGTCGACCCGCTCGACCAGGTTGGTGCCGTCCGGCCCGCACAGCTCCTCGCGCAGCCTCTTCTCCAGCTCGGCACCGACCTTGCAGCCCGTACCGCCGAGGCCGACGAACAGCATCGGCTGAAAGATCCTCATGGCGTGTGTCCTGTCCTGGGTCAGCGGAAGGGGTCGTAGTTGGCGTAGGAATCGCCGAACGGGTCGTCGCTCCCGCTCGCGCCGCCCTGGGGCGGGTCGGGGTCGGGGGCGCGGCCGGGCGGCGTCGCCGCGCCCGCGAACGGGTCGAACGTGCCGGCGAAGGGGTCGCCGTAGTCCGTTGCGGTGGCACTGCGTGGGCCGGGGACCGCGCTGTTGGTCGCGGCCAGTCCGCCGAACGCGTCGGAGTCGAAGGAGGGGACCGGGTCGTCCGGCCCTCCGCCCCCGGCGCCGCGGTCGTCCTGGATCACGATCGATAGACCCTGACGGACCGGATGGGGCACGCCCGGCTGGATCGGCTTCGTTCCGTGCGGCCCGGTGAGCTCGAGCCCGTTCCCGGCCCGGCGCACCTCGTAGAGGTTCGGCTCGCCGGGCACGCCCGGCTGCAGCTGCCAGCCGGAGAACTCCTCGTTGATCGCGAACCGGAACACCTTGGACCGAGGTTCCCGCGGCTGCAGTTCGGAAGCGACCGCGCCCTCGGCGGTCAGCTGGGCGACGAGGCCGCGGACCTGGGCGGCCGCCACCCGGCGGCGCCATCGCAGCAGCAGGAACGCGGCCGCCGCAAGCAGCAGCACCAGCGCCGGAGCCCAGATCCACCAGTACTTCTGTACCCGGGTCGGTGGCGGGGTGACGTCGGCCGAGAACAGCCGCTCGGCCGCGACCGTCGACGGGTCGCTGTCGAGCACCAACTGAAGCCTGGCCGAGGCGACGCCCGGCTTCCGGGTGTCGACGCGGAGGTCGAACTCGGTGGTGCTCCGGCCCGGCGCGGCGGTGACGGTGGCCGGCTCGAAGGTCAGCGTGTAGCCGGCTGACGGGTCGGTGACCAGCAACCGCAGCCCGACCGGCTGCCCCGAGTCGTTGGTGACCGCGACGGTGCCCGGCACGACGTCGCCGGGGTGCACACCGGCCCGGTTGACGTCGAAGAGGATCTGCCCCTGCACCGCCGCCGCGGCCGACTGCACCTTGGTCGGGTAGGTCCGGGTGTCGCCGCCGATGCCGACGCCGGTGACCTGCCCGGCGAAGCTGAGCGCGCCGGACGCCGACGACGGCACGGCCAGCTGCCCGGTGTACGTCCCGTCGCCGTCCGGGTCGGCGAGCTTGACCTGCCGCGGCGAGCCGACGCCGGCCCCGGTGAGCGTGGTGACGAAGGAGAGCCCCCGCAGCGCCGCCGGATCGGTGATCGCCTGGCCCCGGGCCCACACCTGCATGTCGACCTCGACCTGTTGCCCGGCGGCCGGCGTCGGCGGGCTGACCGTGAGGGCGGCCTTGACCGCCGCCTGGTAGACCACGTTGGCCGCGACGTCGGAGGCGGCCCCGTTGGCCGAGGAGAGCCGGATCGTCCAGCGGCCGGGCACCGGATCGGTGATCTTCAGCGACTCGGTCGAGGTGTTCTGCCCGGCCTGCTCGAAGTGCGAGCCGCCGGCTTGCGGCGCGGGCTGCGCGCCGCCCGGCGCGGTGTATTCGACCTGCACCCGCGGGTCGCGCTTGTAGACCAGGATCGACGCGTCGCTGGCGATGGCCGGTATGTCGATGTGCAGCTCGGTCGAGCCGCCACCGCCGGGCAGGTGCCCGACGTCCTGTTTGCCGTACTTGACGCACGACGCCGAGCTGAAGGCGTCGGCCACCGCCGCGGTCAGCTGGTTGGAGCTGCTGACCACGCGGGCCTGCGGGTTGCTCGCGGCCTCGGTGCAGCTGAGCCCCGCGGCGAAGCCGGACAGGGCCGAGCGGTCGACCGCGCCGAAGCCGAGCGGCCAGACCTGCGCCTTCTCCTTGGACAGGGCGGTCAGCGTCTGCCGGACGTCGCCGGCCGCGGCGGTGTTGCGCCGCTGCGGGGTGTCGCCGTAGGCCGGGCTGTTGGACACGTCGAGCTTGCCGTCGGTGAGCAGGAAGACGACCTTGCGGTCGGGGCCGTCGGACCGGGCGATCGAGAGCGCCTGCTGCAGGGCGGCGGCGTGGTCGGTGTCGTTGCCCTCGTCGCCGGCCCGCCGGTGCAGCGCCTCGACGCACTTGCCGAGGGCGTCCCGGGACTGCTGGTCGTCCAGGACGGTCGGCTTGCAGACCACGTCGACCGGGCTCTGACCGGGGCCGTCGGCGCTACCGAAGCCGATCACCGAGACCTGGGATTCCGGCGCCAGCACGCTGAACGCGATCGTCCGGGCCGCCTCCTTCTCCTTCACGACGTCGGTGTCGCTGAGGCTGCCGGACTCGTCGACGAGCACCACCACCTGCAAAGCCGGCAGGTGCGCGTCGTCCTGGGCGACGGCGGGACCCGCCGGGGGAACGGCCGCGGCGACGCCGAGAGCGGCACCGGCGGCTACCGAAAGAAACCTCCGGCGCACGTGTCTCCTCCATGGCGACAACGGGGTTCACCTCCATTCATGCGAAACGCGAAAGAATGTGATCAAGAATGGAGATCGGATACCGCAGAACATACCGGAGGTGTTGTCGGAACTCATCGACCAAAAAGGTAACCGGGCCCCACGGAAAGTCGATCCGGGTCCGCGAAATAGATTGATCCACGGGAGAATTTCGTTGCTCACCATGAATCGCCCCACGCGCCGCTGCGGGCCTGGTGGGGCACTCGGCAATATATTTCCGGATCGCCGGGAAAGAGAAAAGGGTAGTAGCCCGTTCGAGCTACTGTCCGGCCGGTTCCGAGGCGGGCGAATCGGTGAGGGCCGGCTCGCCGGTCGACGATTCGACCGACACCGGCTTGGCGTCGTCGGTGGTGTACTCGCCGAGAATGGCCCGGAAGCCGGCCACCGCGGCGGCCACCGCCCCGTCGAGCTCGCCGAGCCGGATCTCGCCCCCGTCGATCAGCACCTTCATCGCGTCCAGGGCGCGCTGCTTGTCCCGGTCGGCCAGCGCCTCCATCCGGCTGATCACCTCGAGGCCCTTGGCCTGGTCCTGCTGGATGACGAACGCGTACATCTTCTCGGGCCCGCCCTTGACCAGGGCCTCCATCTTGTCTTGGCGCTCGGCCTGGCGCTCCAGCTCCTTCTGCTGGGACAGCGCCGCCAGCTCGGCCTCGTTCCGGGCCCGGTTCATCGCCAGCCGCTGTTCCACCCCGATGGCGGCCAGCTGGGCCACCTTGTCGCGCTGCTCGTCGCTGATCCGCAGATACATGTAGACCTCGAGGATGCGCAGCCCGCGCTGCGGCAGCTCGAGCGTTCTCCCGTTCCGGGTCCGCTGGAGGTCCTGCTCGGCCGCCGCCGGCTGCTCGAAGTCGTGCCGGCGGGTGATCTGCGGCAGCACCTGCATCAGGTAGGCGTGGCAGTCGCCCTCCGGATTGGTCACCTGCTGCGAGACCACCCGTACCGGGTCGCTGACCGTCCAGGTGTAGTTGACCGTGGCGCTGAAGAAGACCGCGTCGCCCTTGGCCGGCAGCTGGCACTCGAAGCTCGCGGTGTGCGCCCGCACGTCGACGGTGAAGGCGAACTTCGGCCGCTTCTTGAGCATCTCGGTGATGCTGAATCCCTGAGGAGGCGCCTCCAGGCGATTGTCCGGCAACTGGAAGACGAGCGTGGTACCCGGGTCGAGCAGCTGCCGGCGGATCGCCAGCGGCTTGATCTCCAACCGGTTCAGAATCGGGTTGCTCATGACACAAGGCCCTTCGTGAGAGCGTCGATCAGGTTGCGGGCGGTGTCGGGGGAGGGCGGTTTGCCGGTCCGGAGGTCCTCCGCGAGGTTGGTCAGCAGGGCTGCCTGGCGCGGTGACCGCGGCACCGTGGCGAACAGCCTGACGAACGCCGGTCGCTGCTCGGGATGGCGCTCGGCCCACCGGGCCCAGGTTCGCAGCACGACCCGCATCGCGTCGTCGGCGTTCGGCGCGATCAGGGCCCGGCTCCACAACCGCGCGATCACCTCGGCGGCCCCGGGATCCTGGTCGGCCAGCCAGAGCAGCATCGGCCAGCGCCGGTCGCCCTCATGCCGGCCGAGCCGCCAGGCCATCCGCAGGAAGCCGAGGACGCCGGCCGTCTGCCGGCCGTTGCGTCCTTCGTCCGACCAGGAATCGAGCAGCCCGAGCAGTTCCCGCTGCCGCGGCGGGTCGGCGACCATGAGCAGTTCGCCGATGCTGTCGCCGAGCGCGACCGCGAGGCCGTCGTCGGCGCCCTTGGCGAGCTTGGCGAGCGTCTCGTCGAGGCCGCGGCTGACCACCGCGCCGACGCTGTCGCCGAGCGCCCGGGCGGCCGAGAGCCGGTGCGCGTCGCCGGTGTGCCGGGCCCAGTCGGCGACCAGTTCCACGGTGCGGGCGGCGGTGCCGGGGTCGCGGGCGGTGCGGGCCAGGGCGGCCACCACCAGCTCGCGCTCGTCGCCGCGACCGCTGCCCGCCCAGGGGGTGACGAGCTCCCGGCGGACCGTGTCGAAGGCGAAGGTGCCGAGGTAGCCGACCGCGGTCGCGGCCTGGGTGCAGACGCTGACCTCGACGTCGTCGGCCACCGTGCGCAGCCAGGCGAGCATCAGGGTGCGGTCGTAGTCGTGCTCGTTCCAGTAGTGCCGCAGAATGCGCTGCGGGTAGGTGGCATCCACGAACGACACGATCTCGAGCGTCGCCGGGCCGTAGCGGGTGTTGCGATCCTCCTGGGTCAGGCGGGCCCGGGCCCGCTTGACCCGCGTGCCGCGCGGCATCCGCCGCCGGGTGCCGGCCGCGCGGGCCTGCTCCTGCGCCGCCCAGCCCTCCTCGAGCAGCGTGGCGGCGCGGGACACCGCGTCGAAGGACATGCCGTCGAGCACGGCGAGCGCGAGCACCAGCGCGCGCTCCTCGTCCTCGAGACCGTCGACCCACTCCTCGACCGCGCGTTCGGCCCGTTCCTCGAACCGCTCCCGGGCGTCCTCGAGGGCGCCGTTGCCGCGGGACACCTCGGCCAGGTCGGCGGCGAGCTCGACCAGGCGATGCACGTCGAAGGCGGCCGGCGCGGTGTCCTTGAGGCCGGCCGCCAGCTCGGACCGTTCGAGCATCTCGGCGGCGGCCTCGCGGGACGCGATCCGGTGCGCGAGGTGGCGTACCACCAGCTCGTACGCCTCCGGCGGCCCCGATTGCCGGAGCCAGACCGGGCGGCCGCCGTGCTCGCGCTCCCGGTCGGCGTCGGTGATCACGACGAGCCGGCTGCCGGCTTGCTCGAGCCGGTCGGTCAGCTCGGCGAGACTGGTCGGCTGCAGGTCGTTCAGGCCACGGCCGCCTGCCGCGGTGAGGACGAAGCCGGCCCGGGCCGGCAGCTTGTCGATCGGCAGGTCGACCAGCCGGCCGGTGAAGGTCACCTCGTAGATCGGGCCGTCGCCGGCGAGCAGGCGGATCGCGGTGGCGGTGTTGCCCCACCGGGCCCGCGTGCCGAGCAGCAGCAGGCGGTGCCGGCGCAGCGGCCCGCCCAGCTCGGCGAAGCCCGGCGGGTCCACGAAGGTGAGCTCTAGTTCGGCGATGCGCCGCGCGCCGACCTCGGACAGCACCGGGCCGGCCTGCTCGCCGTCCTGGCCGCCGAACGCGTTGCCGCCGACGACGTTGCCGATGTGCAGCCCGTCGCCGATGATCACCACGCCGGAGGTCCGGGTGCCGAACCGGTTGAGAGCGTCGTCGAGCGCCCGGCGCCGGTCGTCGGTGCTGCCGCTCGCGGCCGCCTCGGCGGTGTCGGCGAAGAGCGTCGAGTCCTTGCGCGGCGGGCGGGCCTTGTCGTCCTTGGCGGGCGGCGGGCTGTCCTTGCCGGGCTCTTCCTTGGGCTCGCTCGCGGGAGTCTCAGCCACCGTAGTCACCTCCGACGATCGGCCCGTGGAAGGTGTTGCGGTCGCCCTTGATGGAGACCGAGGACCGTGCCTCCGCCGCGGGGGCCGGTGACATCGGCTCCTCCTCCGCGGCGGCGGCCGGAACGACATGGGGGAGGTAGGCCCAGCCGGTGCGGTCGGTCTCCTTGACCGAGACCCGGATCGGCCGGAAGACGGCCGGGTCGAGTGTCGTGCCGGAGCCGACCACATCCCGATAGAACGGGTCGGTCACCAGCAGCACCAGGTCGGCCCCCGGGTACGCGGTCAACAGCTCACGACCGGCATCGGCGTCGAGCAACCGGGCGCAGTCCTTCAGCGGCACACCCGTGTAGGCGCCGTCCGGCTCGGCGTAGAGCAGTCCGCTGTGCACCGCCACCCGGAGGCGTAGCCGGTTGGCCTCGCTGGCCGCTTCCCGGTGCATCCGCAGCTCGATGCCGAGCCGGCCGATGAAGGGGTCGAGCGCGGCGTGCGGCGGCGCGACGTCGGCCGGAATCAGGTAGCGGTAGCCGTCGCCGTCGTCGATGCGGGTCAGCCGGGCCGGGTCGAGGCCCTGCCGCTCCAGCGTCTCGGAAAGGATCTCCCGCAGATCGCGGCGCATCCGCCCCATCAGGGCGTCGGTGCGGCTGCTCGATTTCGCCACATCGGTGGCGATGATCGTGTGATGTCGGGGCTCGAGGCGCACTTCGCTCACCGTTTCCGGCTCGGTTCCGTTCTCGGTTGATATCACGGTAGGAAAGCAGCCGCGTGGCGGCGATCGCCCGATAGGGACACAGTTCGTGTCCGGAAAGAGGCGAGGTCCGGTGGTCGACCGATCCATTCCGGGATTCCGGCCGTCGGCGCGGGCGTCCACGCGGTTTTTGCGGAATGCATCCACCGAGCGGCTTGCCTAGATGGACCGGACGTGGCGATCGGCAAAAGACGATCATCCGCAATGGATCGGCGAATCGCTGTATTCGTTCAGGTTCGCTGGAGCGCGGCGGATGTCTGGGCCACGCTGCGTTCGCCCTTTCTCTTGCTGCGCGACGGTTCGGAAGGAGTCCTGGGTGGGCGCTTCGAGCGGACAAACCCGGCGTCTGGAGAGCAGGTCCGGCAACGCCGGCGGCAGCCTGTACGTGTCCCGGGCCGCGAAGGTCCGGCCCGATGCCCGCCGGGGCGCCGAACGGCTGCGCCGGCTGGCCGGGGAGGGCTCTCTCGCCCGGGAGGCCGCGGCCGCCCGGGGCGGGGACCGGCTGGAGCTGAGCAGTGCCGCGTACGAAGTGGTGTGGCCGATCGTCTTCAGCCGGATGACCCGGCGCTTCGAGCAGATGCGCGGCCACGCCGCCTGCGCCGCCGGCGTGGGCAACCTGGCCGACGAGTGCCTCGACCGGTTCCACGACGACGTCGAGGCGGTCGTCGAGGACCTGCTGGCCCACGCCCGCCGGCCGATCCTGAACCTGGAGGCCTGGGTGGCGGCCCGGCTCGGCGCGGCGACCGTCGATGCCCACCGCCGCCGGCGCGGGCTGCGCGGCGCGCTGCAGCGCCCGCGACTGCCCGGCTGGCTGGCCGACGAGCTCGGCCGGGACCCGTGGCTGACCACCCTGGCGACGAACATCCTGGTCTGGGTGGGGGTGGCCGACACGGCGGGCACCGAGGTGTGGCCGCTGGACTCCTGGGCCCAGGAACGCGCCCGGGTCGTCGGCGACTGGA
>Ga0307509_10010367_pt1 | contig 11441 bp, 8 predicted proteins | sample 10_EM_MG_FD_202245 | JGI IMG/M metagenome (GOLD analysis project Ga0307509, IMG submission 202245) | Populus trichocarpa ectomycorrhiza microbial communities from riparian zone in the Pacific Northwest, United States - 10_EM | ecosystem: Host-associated > Plants > Roots > Unclassified | place... | reverse complement strand
CTCATCCTAGGATTACCAGCCATGTGTATAATATATACGAGACCATACCACCTTTAGATACCACTTGGTATACCATTTGGGCTAAGGTGATAGTGATTGTAGCTACCTATCGTAGGGTCGTTACAATACCGGAAGGCTCAGCCTTCCATTAAGTAAATAAAAACCTATAGTTACCCTACCTTAGGATTCTGAGTTCAAAAAGGATAAGCCAACACCCCCCTCCCGCACCAGCGTTGGGACGGCGCTACATGGGCAGACGCCACCGTAGTTGCATCCGCTCACCAAAGACATGATCATTGGAGCCCTCCTCGTAACCCCGTATACATCGCGGCCGTCCGTCCGACCGGATCTCGCTCACAGGATATATGAGGGAAGACCTTTGGCGAGCTTGTGCAAGTGGTTCGAGCCAAATTGGTCGACGTCGCATAAGGTTACTGAGCACTAAAGATGAGAGTCGCCAAAGTGGTCACTAAGTAATGGGACGTTTTTACGGACAATGGTTGAGCAACACATTCTATACTCCACGCTCTCGCGATGAAAGTCGCAGAAGTGAATGGTGTTGTTGGATGAGGTAGTTTGAGAAATCAAGTATACCCACACTCACATACATCAATAGTATCCTCGGATACTCACAGAACCATATGATAACGATATGACTATGGAGGGATAATGGCCATTGGTACGATTATCAGGACAAGTCTATCTTATGCCTCGCAGCTGTCGAGTGCAGAATATATCTGCAATACTGAGAGGTTCGATAACAAAGCTGGCCCCTTTGTTGGTTTGATCATGGAGACCATTCTGCGTATGCAATGGTAAGCAATACTCCATGAAGATGAAGATGGATCGTGACCAATGGACTGATGTGTGGGAGAACCGTCAGGAAAACTCATCGTTTTACGATTCAGAAGTCGAGTGAGGAAACTGAATTGTCATGGTCAAATGGTGTTCGCATCTTCAGGAAAAGCTGGATTTCGTTAGCAGGTACTTAGTTAGTATGAAAATTAGATGTAGCCCGCGACCACTCAGACGTGGCATATAAATATTGAGGTGCCTCCCAAGCTATTTGAACATTATCAAGCAACGGAGAAGAGATCTTATCAATATAATAAGTTTTACGCTAGAAAAATCTTTTATCACTCTATCTACTTTATATCATTGAGTCTTTCTAGACAATCTCCGTCTACGATAAAGATTATCGGCCTGAGTCATCCCGCAAGTTGAGATAGGCTCCCGCCGAACACTGTCTTCCTCCTCTTCATCCGACATCTCCATCTCTTCCACACCCGGCACGCACTGTCCGCATTCTATTTCCCCCAATGCTTCCAGCATTTCATCGGAATTGCTGCTCCCGTAAGGCATCGTTGATGGTACTGGGATCGGGGTCTCTTCCACCGGAGTTTTCTCTATTTCCTCCACACTACTCTTCTGTCCCCTAAACTTCATACCCCTCTTTGGTTTAGGAATGTTCTTTCCCGAGCTTTCCACTTCTACTCCAGTATGTTTGCTGTCTCTGATACCGTTTCCTTCCGTCGTCCTTCCATTTTCTAAACCTATTGCAGCGTCATTAGCCGTGGATTTACTTACCTTCTTCGGTACATAGTCCTCATAGGATGTTCTATCATCCTTATACTTCTTGTACATCATCCTTTTCGACGACGGTAGCTGGTCCAGGATTGTACTGTTTCCCCAAGATAAAACCGCTGATGCCGCCGGGCTTTCCATTTAAACATAATTCTCGCAATCGGGAACTGACAAACGAACGTATTCCGTGTCCTGCGAGTGTTCAAACAGTATGCCTGCACACTGTTCTTTATCAATACCACAACTATTGCAACATCCAATGGTCATCATCACTCCCTTCAACACCATTTCCAATTCTGAAACCACTTTCAGGCCAGCCATCTCAACAACTCTCATGATCTCCTCGCTTTTAGCCTCATTCAAACACATCTCACTGTGTTTCAACCTAATCGGTAACCCTGATAGCAACGCATACGAGGTCATCACCACTCTTCTCACCAAAGCTCTATCCTTCCCAATTTCCTCCCTCTTACCCATTCTTCCACGGGGTATGGAATTATCCATCACCCCAACAACTCCAATCTATCAACTTTTATCAAAGTTAATACCACAAACAATACAAAACCCCTCAATACAATATAAATCAAACTAAAACTTAACAAAACAAACAAAACCAACTCAAAATACTCAAAAACAATCAAATAAACAAAACAAATAACCAAAATACTCAGCTTGTAACTATTCCCACTTATGTGTTGTCAACTCGTAATTCGCTCTTGTCATTGTTGGTTGATTATTACTCGTTGACCGCTAAAATGTGACACGTCACAATATTGTAGCGAAAATGTTGTAATAAAGAACCCCGTCTTCTAATCCCCGGGTTCGATTATCGACTGCCTTGTTTTTCCGCACTGGCGCAATCATACTCCCCAAGGCTATACCAGTAGACAGAGGCGTTTGTATAAAAATGAGAATTCTTCTCTACCCCAAACAAGAAGTATTTCTACGGTTATTAGTTTCCGGTGGAGGACTTTAGCCTTGTGCCTCAGCTAGTGGAAGCTGAAGGCTTTCCACGCGAGTACAATGGATACGGCACAAACTTCCAATACTGGTATAGTATTGTCACCTTAAAAAGCTGGGCATGATTTCTCTGCGAAGAGACAGAGCTGCTGTGTACCACCCCGCTGTGAGTGATGAGCTGTCCGATCCGTCCAAACCAAATCTATCGACCACAAGTACCGGACCCCAACTCTCCTCCTGATCCCCGAGAAAGAGTTTCAACAACAAAAGCGATAAACAGATAGACGAAATGGCTCCGATTACACCCCAAAACCCAGCCATTTCAATAACCAGCAATACTGGTAATGTCAGCAATAGTTACAACAATGTTTGGAATAACTGCGATATATCCGTCGCCGATGAGAAACGCGCCATTCTGGAATGGCTGTCGCCACTTGAGCCCCGAGAAAGACATCGGACTATAGGAATGGGCCGTGTGGCGGGAGTGGGTGGATGGCTTCTTCATACAAATGAGTTCACTCAGTGGAGCCAGAGCGGCGATGGAACGGCCAAGCCTGTCATATTTTGTTATGGAGATCCTGGTGTTGGAAAGACATATCTGAGGTAAGGATGGCAGTTGCCCTGAAAGATTGCGCGGGAGGCTAAATAGTACCAACAGCTCGCTTGTGGTCGATACACTGTGCGACCAGGCGGATGCTGGCAATATGGCAGTCATATGTGTGTATTGCGATTTTCACGCTCAGGATGAACAATCGGCGACCGGGATATTTGGGACATTGTTAAAGCAGGTTGTCCACGGACTGGAATCTATCCCCGAAGAAGTGCAAAGGGCGTTTGAACACTCCAAGCGGGGGGTCGGTGGTCGCAAACTCCTACTTCCTGATATTCTCGAGGTTCTCGCCATGTCTTTGTCACCCTTACGAAGGGCATTTATCTGCATAGATGCTCTTGATGAGTTTCCAGCAAAGCACAGGCCAGAGCTTTGGGAATCTTTGCAGAAGATTATGGGGATGTGCCCAAATGTTTTGCTGTTCCTTACCGGGAGGCTTCACATACATGGCGAGGTGGAGAAATATTTTCCTAGCACTGCCGAGATGTTGCCAGTCAGTACTAGGGAACATGATATTCGGTTATATCTTAGGATGAGACTTGGCAGAGACTTGGAGCTGGATGCGATGGACAAGGAATTAGAAGCGGATATTCTAAGAATTATTCCGGAGGTGATCTCGGAGACGTATGTGTTTCCGCAACGTATCGGATTCTAGAGGTGGAGCTAATCGTGAACACTAGATTCCTTCTCATTTCCCTTACTATGGACGCAATTCTCGCCAAGGCGACAATTCATCAGAGGAGACGAGCACTTCATAGGATGACAGGGGGCCTTGGATTACACGATGCATACGACACGACATTAGATCGAATCAGACAACAAGGTGGAAGCAGAGCTCGGCTTGGCATGGAAGCGCTGATGTGGATTTCCCGTTGCGAGCGGCCCTTGGGATCTCTGGAGTTGTGCCATGCCCTTGGGGTAGAAATTAGGGCGGAAGACTTTAGCATCCAGAACGTACCTCCACTCAAGACCCTACTGAGCTGCGCCTTGGGGCTTATCACTATTGGCGAACAAGAATCAGCCCCCCGGCTCCTGCATATCACACTTCAGGAGTATTTAGGACAACATCCTACCCTATTCGTAACGGCTGACTCACTGATCGCCGAAATCTCGCTCACCTATTTGAACAGCCGGCTAGTCCGGGCCCTGCCACACAGCTTTGGGGAGGCACCGGCGACAGCACCTTTTTTAGAATATGCTGCATGCTTCTGGGGGACACATGCAGCCAGGCGGGTGACAGAGCTGGTGAATTCTCTAGCGTTGCGACTCCTCGACAGATACGAGGGCCATGTATCAGCCGCCGTTCTCTGCAGAAAAAAGATAAATGAGGGGGGGATGATTGGGTATGTCCGGGGAATCAGTGGGCTGCACTGCATCGCTTTTTGGAAGATTGTCGAAATAGCTGTGATTATGCTAGAGATGGAGAGATGGCAGATGAACGGGTGCGATTCCGATGGCCAGACACCACTGATGTGGGCAGTTAAATATGGAAATAGCCGGATGGTGGAGATGTTTTTGGCGCAGGGGGATATCGAACCTGACACGCCCAATCGCTGGGGCTCCACAGCGTTATCGTTTGCTGCCCAGTTGGAGAAGGAGGATGCAGTACAGGTACTTCTGAACTGCCGGGATGTTAATCCTGATTTGCCCGCCAGGGAGGGCCAAATACCCCTATCGTTGGCCGCCCAGCAGGGACATGGAGGTGTAGTGAAGCTACTTTTGCAGCGCGGGGATGCCAATCTAAATTCACGGGATGGCCTTGGTCGAACACCCCTATCGTTGGCTGCCATGCTGGGGCATGGAGGTGTGGTGAAGCTACTTTTGCAGAGCGGAGGTGCCGATCTAAATACACGGGATGCTTTTGGTCAAACACTCCTATCATTATCTGCCCGGAATGGACATAAAGACGTAGTGAGGCTACTTGTTCAACGCGAGGACGTCAATCCCAACTTGCCCGACAATGATGGCCGATCACCACTGTCGTTGGCTGCCGCTTGCGAGCATAAAGGTGTATTGGAGCTGCTTCTGGAGCGGGGAGATATCGATCCCAATTCTTCAGATAAGGACGGCCGAACACCACTATTATTTGCTGTTGGAGGACAGGGACTAACAGTATCTAGGAGCCTACAGTTTCGTTCACCCCCTCCTTCGCTCAAAGAAGGGCATGTAGTGAAGCTACTGCTAGAACGAGCAGATGTCAATCTCAATTTAGCCGACCGCGATGGCCGAACACCCTTGTCGTGGGCTACTCTTTGGGGATATGGGGGCGTAGTGAAGCTGCTTCTGGAACGCGGAGACGTCGATCCCAATTTTCCCGACCTCACCGGCCAAACACTCATGTCGCTTGCCGCCTCGGGAGGACATGAAGATTTTGTGAAGGCACTTCTGGAATGCGAGAACATCAATCCCAATTTTCCCGACCGCAAGGGCCAAACACCGCTATCGTTTGCTGCCTCGAGAGGACATGAAGGTGTGGTAAAATTACTGCTAGAGCGAGGGGATGTCAATCCCAATTCACCGGATCGCAATGGTCGAACACCCTTATCATTGGCTGTCCAGGTGCAACAAGAAGGTGTAGTGAAGCTACTTTTAGGGCGGGGGGATGTTGATCCCAATTCAGCAGATAGCGATGGTCGAACACCTTTATCGTTCGCTGCCGAAAAAGGACATGAAGGTGTAGGGAAGCTACTTCTTAAACACGGGGATGTTGATCCTAATTTAGCGGATATCGATGGTCGAACACCCCTATCGTTCGCCGCCCTAGAAGGCCACAAGGGTGTAGTGAAGCGACTGCTTGAGCGCGGGGATGTTGATCTCAACTCAGCAAACAGTGATGGTCGAACACCCCTATCATTCGCCGCAGAGAGAGGACGCAAAGGTGTAGCCAAGCTACTTTTGCAACGCGGAGATACTGACCCCAATTCATCAGACAGCAATAGTCAAACACCGCTATTATTCGCTGCAAAGAGAGGACCCAAAAGTATAGTGAAGCTCCTTCTCGAACGAAGCGACCTTGATCCCAATTCTCCAGACAGCAAGGGCCGAACGCCCCTATCGTTCGCTGCCCAGAGAGGACGTGAAGGCGTAGTGAAGCTGCTTCTAGAGCGGGGGGATGTTGACCACACTTCACCAGACAGCCATAGTCCAAAACTCCCACCATTTGCTGCCATAAAAAATCAAGAGGGCGTGGCAGGGCAGTTGTGCAGTTCTGGAACTCCCGAGCGCCAATCTTCGGACAAGGGTGATCGAATTCCGACCTATATCACTCCTAGGAATAGTTCACCCAAAGAAGTAGCATATCCACTCACGGCAACTGAACCTATTACCACACATGCCGGTACAGAAGATATTTCTCCACCTGACTCTCCTACCCCCGGTCTGCACTACATGAGCCTTCTCTAGAACATCCTCCGCCGCTCAAGAAGTCTCCGCCAGATCAATTGCGCACACCTTAGCCCCACCCACTCTTGTCCCTGCCCTTGTTCCTGTCCCGCAATCCTTTCTTCTCTCCGGCTTTTACCTGTTCATTTCCCTATTTTCCCGCCCCCCGCACCCCTGATGTGCCACGGGGATGGGGTTTCTCAGGAATTATTTCAAGAGAACGATCCGCCAAGCCCGGGAATACTGTAGTTGATAATTTAGAGTCGGTTTAATTCGTTGTATTTTGTGATTTCTTCTGTGCAATGCTCCTATTTATTTATTTATTTCTTTCTTTCTTTTACTTCTATCTTCATAATTGAGATTCACTATGGATAGTATTCCTTGTCGGAAGTTGTTAGATGCCCCTAACATGCCCAGGTTACCATTTCCTTGTTTGTATATGCTTCAGAGATGCGCATGGGATTGATGCATCTGCCGGAAATGGGAGAGGGCTTAATGCAGTGTTCGCAACCGGCCAGACCGGACTAGGAGGACTGTAGGCCGTCTGTGCTAGGCCAGGCCGTCCAGATGTGATGCTGTGGACTAGGCAGTCTGGTCGGGGGAAGTGGCCGGACTGGACGGACTGGACTGGCCTGAAAATGGCCTGCCAGAATTTGTAGGTGGTTGACAATAGGATTTTGTAGAAGCGCTGGCATCACATCACATGGATTTCAAAAAGGTCATTAGCTTGTCAGTTATTCAACTTTATTTTTTTCCTTTTTCTCTCAATGATAGCATTGTTCAAGTTATCTGATTAGTAATTTTTCCCTTTTTCCTCTCCTCCTTTTAGTTACTTCTTTATTTGAAAATTATTTCACTTAGCCTTACGAACTTATACCCATTTACCTCTGGACAGCCTGCTATAGGTGTGTTAAGAAATTTTAAATAACAGTGATGGTAACTGTAGGCGGACTGTAGGTGGACTATAGTCAGTCTAAACTGCTACTCCTATGGTCTGTAGGACTGGTGTCTAGCTTTACTCCCCTCATCTACTCGAGTACTGGACTAGGCAGTCTGGACACTACCGTGGACTGGACGGACTAGCCGCTTGCGAACACTGGCTTAATGTTAGGTGGCCGTTGAATCGGTGTTCCTCGGTAACATCCTAGCGCCTAAGTGACGTGGGCAAAACCATCTTGATAGGTATTGTGGGACAGCGGCGAGATGATACCTTAATTTGTAAAATTGTTGCCGAGTTGTTCCGAAACGGCCGCAGTATGACCTCCTTGGCTTTATTTGACTTGCTTAGAGTAGCTCCAATACTCGAGAAATATATCTAATTTTAGTAGTGAAAAGAATAATTACTGGGCAACTGTGTGGTGATCCCTATGTAGGAGGGCTACGGTATGATACTACGAAGGTACTCGAGTACAGCGCCTAAGTTTTGAATATTTTACTAGCAGGGGGTGTTACGCTAGCAGGGGCCAAGGCAGCAAATTGGGTATAAGGACAGCAAATTGGGTATAGTGGTTACCCAATTCACCTCCTCACCCTTGTTAGTCGAACATCCCCTGCTAGTAAAATATTCAACACTTAGGCGCTGCACCTTCGTACCTCCCCTCCTCCGAATACCCCAACCGAAACATCAGGAATTCTCCAGAACTGTGAACACGGCTCCTCCCTCACTCGCTTGCTCGCTTCACATAATATTAAGAATCAGCCATTGATTAACAGCTTCTTTATTTCTCTTACCTTTTTTTTTTTTTACCCTTTGTTTCTTTTATTCTTTATTTATTCCTCTCTCCTTTTTCTTCCGATCATTCCTAACTTATCATATGATACCTCCTTGCACAGAGGAGACGACGGGAGGCCGTCACCAGCACCACCGCCCATCCCCGAGCCAGAACGACTTACGGAGTAGGCTTCTGTGGTTGTGTTTCTCCTGGTTACTACGGTATGGGAGCAAGCGGATGAATTGGGACAGACGGACGTGCATGGAGGGAGGGAGGAAAACAGACAGGCGTGAGAAGTGTGGATGGAAGGATTAGGAGAATCTCATTATCTTGCTCCTGTCAACCCCTCTCCCGGGCAAGCCATGTTCTATCCCGCCCGCTCCACTACTGAACTCGAGTACCGGTACTACGGCGCTCACGACCGGTAGTTATCCCCCAACACTCTTTTATCTTCATTCCTTCTGTTTGCTATCGTTTTTATTCTTACTTTTATTATCATCACTCTAGTTCTTTTTTCCCCATCGGAAACGAGTACAGTACGATACTGTATCGGTAGTGTTAGTCTATAACTGACTGAATATTTCGCTTTCAGACCATTCCCGCGTTCGCAGAGGGAGGAGAAAAAGTCAGTACCAGGACAGCACTGCCCATCGCTCTTCATATTACCGGCAACCTGGTTGGACAGTGTTTCTCCGCCTGGGGAATGGAACAATTCTACAGTTGCGGTAACGGTAACGGAAGTCGACAGCAGTTGGCCGCCATTCACGGGGACCCTGTCCAGGGAGGCGCGAAGGTGGTCCGCCCCAGTTCAGGAGGGCGGCTGGAATTACCTGTGGTATTTTCCCAAAACGGTACAAGATCGGCCCCCCAGGACCGCCACATTACCTGAAGAGAAACAGTCGGGCGCCAGCAAGTTCAAATAAGATTTCTTATTCTCCCCCTCTCGAAACTGCAATAAGACCGTTACCACATATTATCCAATCCCGTACGGTCCAGCCAGCAGGTTTAAGCCTTTCAGGCCTCGGATTTTGACGCAATTGTAAGTTTCACCTCAGCCGCTTCTTATTTGAATAATATTATTGAATTATTTCAACGTAAAGGTTTCTACCGTTCTCCCCAGATAGTGGAGCAGTTTTATCTCATTGATTGGTACAGGCGCACCCCCATCGCCCCCCGCTGCCAATACCTTATCTTTTATTTCCGCTAATTTCCTGCAGCCAACGAGGGCCATATATCCCACATCTGACCTGTGCTCGAGTATTGGCATCCAGTAGGAGCCCAAGCGTTTGAGTCTGAATTGGCATGGGCACTCGGCTGCACTCAGATAATTTTCCATACAAATCACTAATACCCGTATTTGGGTATCAAATACCCACCCCCGCCACTCGCAATTTACACCTGATGTTTGGGCCGCTGGGGTAGAATTGGTATTGGCGTGCTGTGTGTCCTTTCCGCTCTATAATTCAGAACAATATACTGTGTTCGGGGCATTCTCAGCAACTGCCCTCTAGTCCTGTTGACATTCTAAACTAAGCCCATCCTGAGATGTACGGCCTCCTCTGGTAATCTGGTAGCGGATTTCACAAGTTTTTACTTACGCAATACTCGTACATCCCCTGATTGGCAACACGGAAACTAGAGGATCGCACACAATTACCATCGAAACTCGAATGATAATAGGACCGAGTGCTATGTCATTGGAGTTACCTCCTCAGGTAAGGTTTGGAGCTCTTTCGTTTCTTTATGTCTATCAGAGGCGCCATCCAGCTCTCCGCTGCGTTCTTCACCCTATTTCCCCCAGAGCGGAGGACTTTCGATTGCTCGAGCACATAGCACATGGCCCGACTACCGCATCATCTACAAGCAGAAAAGATTCGCCTGGCTCTCGCACTTGTACTCGTACGTTAAAATAAAGTAGGGCCCGAAGGAAAACATCCAATTCAGTCCAGGAGAGTTCCCAAATAGGCCTGGCCTCAGCCTCAACGGTTTAAAAGTTGAAGGCGTTTTCTTGCGAATTTGAGACAGAGGACAAAGAAAATTCTTGTTCCAACGTACGAACTAATTAGGGCCTGGCGGGATCTTGCCAGTTCCGGTGGTACTCGAGCACCTGAGTGACGAATATGGTCGTGAGCCACGGGGGGAGGGGGGCGCCGAGAGCGGGTCACAGCAGCGGGTAAATTTACCGCGATCCTCCAATTTAAAGAGTCGAGAATCTTTCGCGCCATCGCCATTAGGTAATATAAACTCCCGTACCGGTACGAACTGGAAATACACACAAAACCCATGACGCGATATCTCAGGAGAGCCGGCGGGGCCGAGTGTGGTTATGTTGACAACTTATTATTCGTAGGCCTCAACCACGGCTAGCTAAGGCTGAGCCCAAGGCTTACTTTCCTCTCTTATCTGGGCTCTGATGTTTGTCTCCTCCACACACAGCTCGATCCCTGGGCAGCAATAACCATTGCCACAAGTTCCGAAGATCATTCCGACTCCAATGGCAACCTCTCCGACCTCCTCCACTTCACCCGCACCCTACCAAAACGTGGAAATACAACGATCGCGAAGCCCTCCCAGCAGGCATGCCGGGAATCCTGTCCCCGCACACGACAACGACAGCACTGAATGACCCCCTACTCATCCACGCGAAGGATTCCCCGTAGAGATCCATGAGAGTAAGATCGAGGCGAAGGTTGGTACGGTGCTGCGTGAGGAAATGGGGAAGAAGTTGGAGAAAAGGCGGGTGATCGAGGTTGAGCCCAAGAATGATGGTGAGGCGGTGAGGAAGGCATCGGCACTTGAGAGGTTTAGGAAGATGACGAAAAATCCGTCATCTCTGGGGTGCTTGCGTATATCGGTAAGATAATACCCTCACATTCACCCACCTCTCTCGTCTTCCTGTGCTCGCTTCCTCCCTTGCTATCCTTCTCTACTCGCCCCCTTTTCTATCATCCCCTAAACATCTCCTAACCCTCCTTATTTTCCTATCGTTTTAGAATCCTCTTACTTTTTTTCTTCATCAATTGTACTTGAACTATGTGGTCTAATAGATTCTCGCTAGGTTCGAGTGACCGAGAGCCTATTCCGGCTGAAGGTGGCAGCATTTCATTCCGAAGCTCATCCTATCATGACACCTACCGAGCCCACACACCCACTTTCAGAAGTCAACTCCGACTACCAAAAATAGCACATCCCTC
>Ga0307509_10010366_pt1 | contig 11442 bp, 6 predicted proteins | sample 10_EM_MG_FD_202245 | JGI IMG/M metagenome (GOLD analysis project Ga0307509, IMG submission 202245) | Populus trichocarpa ectomycorrhiza microbial communities from riparian zone in the Pacific Northwest, United States - 10_EM | ecosystem: Host-associated > Plants > Roots > Unclassified | place... | reverse complement strand
GAAAATCTTTCATTCTTGAAAAAAAAAAAATTTTTTTTTATATTAAAATGATTTAAAAATATTAATTTAAACAAAAAAAACCATATTTATTAAAAACAATGACAAACAATTCTAACATGGATTGAGGTCTTTACATTATTATAGAGCCTGTTTGGTATTCTTTTAAATTTTAACTTATTTTTGTTAAAAATATATTTTTTTTATATTTTTAAATCGTTTTGATATGCTGATCTTAAAAATAATTTTTTAATATATTTTTAAATTAAAATTACTTTAAATTAAAATCGCTATCACAATTTCAAACAATCTTATACATCTCACTTATCCTACTTAGCACATCTCTACAACAACATTTTTTAATAAGTGAAAATCTCTAGTTTTATTATAAAATTTATCAGCTATAAAAAATTATTTGTATCTCTAATACATGGATATCGGACAAAAGAACTTCTACCTTGAAAAAATTATTATCTATAGTAATATGTCTCAATATAAATTATAATTACAATAAATATTAATTTAAATAATCCATACAGTTTAGTATTGTTTTTTCTTTCCTCTATGAAGCAGATCCCCGGCTCCAATATGCTGCCTGCCTTTTTAAACTTTTTTTTTTTATTATTATTATATTTGTCCTCCAGGGTCTCTCTCTCCCGCGCGAAGAAACGGGAAATGGGAGGGAGAATAAAAATTGAAAAAAAAGAAGCTACAGTTCTGTTCACACCGCTCGCGCTAGAATCGTATCGTACAGTTCTCGAGGTAATTAATTAATTAACAGGCCCTGTTCTTTTTTTTTTAAAATGTAATAATAGTTATTTTTTAAAATATTTTTTATTTTAAAATATATTAAAATAATATTTTTTATATTTTAAAAATTATTTTTAATATAAAATTTTTCTTTAAAAAATAAAAAATTTTCAAACTTTTTCAAAAATACTTTAAAAATTCAACTTTCCTCCCTTTTTTTTTTCTTGTTTCGCTCACAGTCATAACATCTTAAATTCCAATATACATCTTAAAATGCTTAATAATTTTTTTAAATAATATAAATATAACTTTTTTTATATATATATTTAATTAAAAAATTATTTTAACAAGCTACTTCTATTCTAATATATTTAATATTAATATTTTTTTAAAAAAGTATTATTAATAAACTTTTTTCTAATTAACGAAGACTTTCTATCAAAAAATAAAAAAAACTAGTTTGTTTATTATTTTAAGTTTTTCCATTATAAATATGTTTGGAGTGCAATTTTTTTAAAATATTTTTTTATTTAAAAATGTACTAGAATAATATTTTTTTATTTTAAAAAAATTATATTTTATATCATATCAGTACATCAATTTAAAAATATAAGATAAAAATTATTTTCTTAAGAAAAAACATTAAATTTTTGACAAACACCACGGCGTTACCAAACACAACCTAAAGATGCCCTCAAGTCGTCACTTCTGAATATTTTCAAACTCACGCGCAAGCTTCCCTCCCTCCCTCCCTCCAGCTTCCTTCGAATCCCTAAAAGAATCAAAACCTCAATATAAAAATATTTCTGTGGTTGAATCTCTGATTCCCTGTCTTATTATTTCTTAGATTTGTGAGGTGAAAATGGTGGAGCAATGTGTGAGCAATGGACCGAAAAGGAAAGAGGTTGCTAAAAATGGCAAAAAAGAAAAGCAAAAGACAGAAGAAACAGAGACACAGAGGAGAACGAGTGATAGAATCAAGAGCAAGCAGAGAGAAGAGAAGGAACGATTGGTGAGAAAGAGAGTGCAGATATTAGACGAGCAAGAAGAAAAAGGAAACCTTAGAAAGAGATCAAATGCTAATGTGACCGAGGAGGAGGAGGTTGTAATGGCTGAAAAGTTGCTAAATCAGGTTTTGGGGTCAACTGAAAAGCAAAAGGAGGTGACTTTAAGTGATGCTGGTGGTGTGGGTAATGTGGTGACGGAGAAAAGTGCTACTGTTAAAGTTAAGGACACTTTGAGGTTGTTTAACAAGTTTTATCTACAGTTAGTGCAGGTATTCTTCTCTTTAAAACCACTTTGGGTTGAGTGGTTTCATAATGGGCTGCTTGTTTCGCCTGATTTTTGTTGTGTGCTTAGTGTCATGGCTTGTTTCTGTGTTATTCTTTGAAGATTTTGTTTTCATGGTTTTTTTTTTTATATATAATTTGAGTTGAGGGAGGAGCTCACATTCTTTTTTATGGTGCATAGGAAGAAGAGTTGAGGTGTGCAAAAGCGAAAGTTGATAAAAACGTCTCTAAAGGTTCAAAAAAGACCTCTAAAGGTTCAAAAAAATCAGTTGATAAATCCAAGGTTAGCCTCTCCTTCTGCCTTTTGCTTCAGTTATGCTAATTTTTCTGGCCTTTGTGTTGCTTTTGCTTAATTTGCTACTCTTGTTCACCATTTTTACTTTTCATACGCGGAAGTTTGTCAAGTTGCACAAACCATTTCTTAATTTGCATCTTTCAAGTAATCACCCGAGGAATTACATTGTTATGCCATTAGAGTGCCCTGAAATGAAACATTATTGTCTTGGATCCTCTCACCATGCGATTTCATGTCTATTTTGAGGTCCTTTGGGGATAGAGATGCTATGGTAAGCTCTTGCTTGAATACCAAACGTTTAGTAGAATCTGGGTTTTGGGCAGTATATTTGAGAGCTTCAGTTTTTTTTTTTGTTTATATTATAGCAGTAAGGCAGGCTGAGGATCTGGATGAGGATGGTAAGGCTCGAATGGAGCTCAATAAAAATGTAAAAATTTGTCTAATTTTTAAAATGGAGCCTTTGTGAAGAAATGGTGCTAAGAGTGAAGGAATTATTCTCCTTGAAGGAATGACAATCACAGGTCTTATGGAAGCAGGGTTGAGAGTTAGGTGTAGTTTCATACAGACTGCTCCCTGTGCTGATTATCTAGGTGTTGATGGGAACAAAGCAAGAGTTCCAGTGGAAGAAGTATCAACCTTTTTCCTTTTTGAAGGATATTTTTTTTGAGAATCTTGTATTTTTGGTGCATCCGACAACCTCCTTTATTAATACCGAGGATTTCCTGAATTTTGTTGATTATTTGTTTTTTAATTATAGTTGAAACTTATATTATTTTGATGCCATTTCCTGTGAATAGGTGGCACTGGTTGCCGTGTGTAATTTATTTTCTTTATTAATAAAAAAGGCCCTTTGGTGATTCAATTTGCACAAGGAAATCTTGTCTATTAATTAGAGGATTCTTGTGATGAGTTGAAGAATTAAACCAGAATACTTAAATTCTGTTTTCCTAAGTCCTCCATCACACACATACTAGTTTTCCTTTACTGGACACCAAAAAGTCCTAGTTGTCTGAAACTAAGTTGGAAATAGAAAACAAAATAGGAAATGGGAAATGATAAATACTTGATGCTCCTGATGGATATTGTAATTAAGCTAAGATTGCTATATAGTATTAATATTTCCAAGTAAGAGGAGTTCGTAAATTGACTAGGTTTACAAGCAACCTTAAAATCTAAATCAAATTAAAGTAACTTATACATTTTCTTTTGTTGGTTGCATCATCATACCACATCCATCTCTTGGAGCTATGAACTTCTTTGGAGTTGAATCGTTTAAGTGATTGATTGTGCTCTAAAGCATTGAGAATGTTAAATTGGGACTCTGATACCAACATAGTTGAATCAATCTCTTTGCTGTCATTTCACGATCTGAATTGTTCTTTAACTCTGCATTTCCAAATGTTCTTTTGTAACATTTTCTAACATATATTTGCACTGTTGATTTTCAATTAATAGTAGCAAGTTGAAATGTTGTTTTGCGATTTGAACACTGCATATTTTCTCCTATGTATGCTAATCCACAATTTTGGTGCAGAAAGAAAACACAGCTGAAGATGATAAGAAAAAATCCAAGCGTCCTGATTTAAAGGCAATATCCAAGGTAAGTGAAGATTCAACGAGTCTTTGACTCTTTTTAGAATTCTACCCATTTGTCTTACTTCTAATAGAACTACTATTTATGAACAATTCATCTCAGGTGCAATTCCACCTTTCTTGATTGCTATACTGGTCATAAATGGATGAATATTGGGCACTTCTTTGTTTAACTTGTGCACCTTTTGAATTCTTGATTTAAAATTCACTAATCAAAATCACTATATATATTAGCTTTTCAATCACATAAAATTTGAATCAATTTTCTTTATTTACTGTTTATCTCTTGGTCATATCCATATTCAAAAAATTATCATCTTTGCTTCTTGACGTTATAGATATGATGACGACGACGTTTCTTGTCAGTTTTTTCTTTCAAAATTCTATTCTTCGCAATGAAATTGAATGAGACTGATTGTAGAAGAACATGATGTTATGCTTTGTTTATTTGTAATTAGGAAATAATCTCCATTTTCTCTTCAAAACGAAAAATTCTGGCAGATGATGGAAGCTAATGCTATAATGTATCCTGAGAAAACAATTGGTGATCTTCCAGGTTGGTAACTTGTATCTCTATTGCTTTTGACCATTCACACTTTCATACTTTTGTTTGACTTCAATAACCTGAAAATTACTTTTAGCATCTCCTATAACATGTATGATTCTGAAATATGCACCTGCCTCATGCTGGGAAGTGATTTTTTGGGTCTAACTGTCAGGTATCAATGTTGGGCACCGGTTCTATTCCAGAGCTGAAATGGTTGCTGTAGGTTTTCATAGCCACTGGCTGAACGGAATTGATTATATGGGACAGTTCTACAAGAAAGGGGTAAGCATCTGTTTTATCTGTACTGTTACCATTATTCTTTTTCTTTCCTATTTGCCTTGGCAGAAGGGAGATGTATGGTCATCTTTTTTTTTTTTATTCCCATCTTGCTTTGTCCTATGATATACGGAATAGAATCTTTGCTTTTTGTGGGGAGAGGTTGGCGGTGCTGAGCAAGGAGGACTTTTTATTTTGTGAATTTGGTAGATTTTGCTCTGTGAGAGGGTCCTATTTGATGGAGATATTATGCTTGCTGTTGTTTGATGTATTTGGATGGATTGGAAATAATGTTTGTTAAAACTATTCCCTTGCCTGGTGGATACTGTGAAATATAATAGTTTCTTGAAAATGTTCTGGAGCTTTTTCTAGGAGTTTCTGTAGCAGATATTTGATGGGATTATATTGCCCTTTTGTATTGATTTTGATGTGATAGTCTTCTCATATGGAGGATTCTAGTTCTCCACATGGTAATCTTCATGCACTTATTTATCAAACTTATTGTCATTCAGAATGTAAGATGTTGTTTAAGCATGATATTGTTATCATATCCCTCCACATTTCTCAACATTTCTTTGGACGATCTATGCTAAGCTACCAACAGTTTAAGTTTTTTTGCTTTATAGCTTAGTCATGGTGTAATATCATATTTCCTTACAACACTGTGATGTTATAAATCTTGTACATCAATAACTACTAGTAATTGGAGGATTCTTGACTGAACCAATTTGTACATTACAGGATAAGAATTGATGTGGCAACCATTTTTCCTTCAAAATTTACAGGTGTACCATAACTATATGTTCCCACTTGCTGTAGCCATTGTTATTTCGGGGATGTACGAGGATGATCTGGATAATGCTGAGGATGTTATCTATACTGGTCAAGGTGGTCATGATTTAACTGGAAATAAGCGTCAGATTCGTGACCAAAAGTTGGAGCGTGGTAATTTGGCATTGAAGGTGCAATTAACTTAATCCAAAAACCTCCTTGATGTGTATTTCTCTTCCATGATTAGTATGTGAACTTGTACCTATATTATATATTTTTCCTGTGTTAATAATGTGTAAAGTTTGTTATAGCCTTATATGGCATATTGAAATATTGGTTCTACTCTCATTAGCTTAAATTTTTAAGTTGGATGCTCAAAATTTCTATTAGGGCATTGAGTCTTGTTATGTTCTCTAATGTTCTAGGGCCATTCTTTGGGCCGGGTCCAGCTATCAAGTATGTAGGTGCTGATCATGCAAAGTAATGAGCATTATCCAGTGAAGAACTATCATGCCCATAACTGATCATAATTGACATGATAACGTTAATACAGATGGATGGAAATTCAAGAGAGGACTGGATAGTAAATGAACACTAAACTTGGAGGATAGTGTTGCTAACTTGTGATAAGCTAGTGTAAATTGAGGGAGGGATGTTGAGATGGTTTAGTCACATGTACTATAATCATACGGATGCACCAAAGTGGAAGAGCAAATAGATTTGAGTTTGAGAGAGGGGGAGAGGTAGGCAGAAAAACATTATGCATTGAAGTGGTGAAGGGGATGTAATATCACTACAATTCATCGAAATTTGGCACCTAACGGAACATAATGAAGAAATGATCTTGCAGCTGACTTCAATTAGTTTGGGATTAAAAGTTTATTTCCTTTGAATATTACAATATTTCTCTCAATATTTTGAAAACTGATGTCTGCAGTTGCAGATCTTAATTATAAAGTCACTTTGTCTGCATCAATGGACCAATGCTGTCTTGCAAATGGGTATACTGGATAATTTGGGTTGGGTTTCAGGCGTGTATGGTTTGGATTAGCAGCTTTGTCTCCCTCTTCCCTGTTGGTACATAGGAGAGCAATAACTGGGAAGGAAAATATGGGATTTAAACCTGCCATGTCAGCATTAAAAAAAAAACTCCTCTTTGCTACTTGACAAAAAGTTGATCCTCACTATCCCCCACATATTTTTCACCATTTTGTGGCGTCTTCTTGTGATTCTTTTTGTTAGTGTTGTGCTGACATGATCGCTTCTGGTTGAAGTAAAGGCATGTGCATGTTGTATCAAAGAGAAACACAGCAGAGGTTGTCTTGATTTGAATTCAAAAACACATGGGTGCATGTGCATGTTGTATGTATGCATTTATGTATGGAGACGCCCATACACAAATGGTTTTCCATGAGACTATTAAACTGACATTTTGTTCTCTCTCTTGCTCTTTCTTCATGCATGCATGTGTATATACGTATACATAGATACCACACACAAAGGGTATCGAGATGAGACTATTAAACTGACATTTCGCTCTCTCTCTCTCTCCATGAATGCATGTGTATACACATATGTAGACACCACACTCAAAGGGTATCGAGATGAGACTATTAAACTGACATTTCATTCTCTCTCTCCATGCATGCATGCACTTGCATTGGGGTGGTATGCTAATGTGGGGTCCTGTAGTTTGGCATTGAAATTAAAATCTCATTGCTCGATTACTGCTTGTTCTGCATTTAATTGCAGAATTGTGTGGAGCAATGTGTTCCTGTGCGAGTTGTTCGAGGCCATGAATGTGCTAGCAGCTACTGTGGCAAAGTTTACACCTATGATGGCTTGTACAAGGTACATCTTTAATTCACATGGTGTCTGTGTCCTTGTGCCATGCAACAAGCTTTGAGAAAAAAACTGAATAAAATTTATGAGATCTGTCATGGCCCTTTTCCCCTTTCTCATGCATACCTCTTGTATTTTGCTATCTCTTCCTATACATGTGTTGAAAGCAATCACTTATTCTGATATCTGCTGATGGTGTTTTTATGTGCTTTTATAGGTTGTTCAATACTGGGCTGAGAAAGGTTTATCTGGATTTACTGTGTTTAAGTATCGACTGAGGCGGCTGGAAGGACAGCCACTTCTGACCACCAACCAGGTTTTTATGTTTCCTTTCCAAATCAAAAGACAGAATATTCTGCTTTCTTTACCGACTGTTGTTCATTGGCAAAATCTCTTTCTTAGAGATACCAGTAGGGCTATTATTTTTTTATATTTAAATTTGTCTGATTCGGACTACAAGTGGCTGCAGTGTAGGCTCCTGCAGCTTTTTGGTCTTGCTGCTCGATAGGCTCTACTTAATATCTTTCTTTGTTGCCTTTGTGTTTAATAAAAGCATTTTTTCTGGCAACACTCTCCCAGATGCTGATATCAAATGGTGCGCACCAATTCTAGGCTATTACCACAGGGGTTGTCTATGAATCCAAATATGTATTTTGTTTTGGTGATTGAATATTGTAAACAAATGGTGTTTGCAAAGCACATGCTATGCATCCAATGTTAATACACCTTTGGGACATCCAACATTTTAGTTTAAGATGCTCCAAACACACTTGGGTCACCCACCTTATTAAGTGTTTGTTTGACATTGAGGTTAAATCTGTTTTTCGTCATAATTTGAATTTTTTTTGCTTAAAATTAAATTTCTTAGTATTTTTGGATCGTTTTGATGTGCTGATATCAAAAATGAATTTTAAAAAATGAAAAAACATTATTTTAATGTATTTTTAAGTGAAAAAAACTTTGAAAAACAATCTCTACCACACTCCTAAACACTCCGTAAAGCCAACATGAAAATTATGTGAGGTCAGCTTCATTACCATCTGTAATACCTCAGTTCAGCATTCAAAGTGCCAGCTCATGTTGCTTCTGGGGCCACCTGACCTTAAACAAATATCATGAGTTCTCTAGAGCATCAGCTAGGTAGGTTTTGGGATTTTTCTTTAATTTTCCTTTGGGAAAATTCCTACTGCATCAGTGTTCCTCTCCCATTGTGGCTGACTTTAAATTTTCATAATGAGATTGATATCTTTAAGTGCCACTATTCTTTAGTTTTGGTTAGATAATTGGCTACATTGGTTCCCGTCCTTCCCATTCAGCGCTACAATTTGAGCATTCTTCCTCACTTGTCACCGGTGCATTCATAAGTTTACATGGACAATGTTGAAAGCATCTTCAAGGTTGTCCCTTAATTAATCCTCGATAGGTCTCACCTCATCTTTCAACATAAAGTACAAATTTCATTATGGTTTCGTGTTTAGTAGTGATTTTGGATTGTATAATACTCCAGTGATGCTTCTTCTCTCAACCATCATGTATTTTCTCTGCATAATATCCTGGATGTTCCCTAAATTTCAATTATTTTTTTTTATTGGATGTTGCTTATAAAAATGGAGTATCTTTTGGATACTGTTCTCCATACTCTTCACAGCCAACTCAAGGATTCTGTTCATACTCATAGGAAGTAGTGCTTCTATTTACCACTTTGTTCCCACTTCTGCATTCCAGAATACATCGTTTACTCTATGTTGAACATATATTCACTCTTATGACAGGTTCAATTCAGCTATGGACGTGTTCCCCAATCTGTTGCTGAAATACGAGGGTATAAGAAGAATATTATTCTATTATATACTTGAATTTCATTGGTACTTGCATTACCATGAGGCATAATTAGTTTTTGTTGTTTAATTTGTTAAGGTTGGTGTGTGAGGATATTAGTGGAGGTCAAGAGGATGTCCCGATTCCAGCTACAAATTTGGTTGATGATCCACCTGTTGCGCCGTCAGGCAAGTTAAACTCTTACATTTATTGGCTTAATTTGTTACTATTCTACATATAATGTGAAAGTGGAAGTTAACAGTCTTAAATCACAGTTGCAATTGCAGTCAAAGCATTGCAGACCATTGCTTTTTTATTCATTAGTAACTCTAATCCAATGTTCAGTAGGATATATGTTTAATATATAATATGCTGATTTAAAAGCTCAAATAAGATTTTTCTCTAAGCGCTTGTCAAGTAGACAAGTTTGAAATGTTCTAGTTCCACATGCAGCAACAAATTGGATGCACATTTGGTGTAGGTATCCTTCTCAATGCCATTGTTTAAGACTAAAATCTTTTAGGCTAACTACAAGTTACTGTCCCTAACTTTGAGGGACTTTATAAGAATATTCTTAAAAGTTCACTGTGATCCATAAGGCCCTTATGCTTCGCTTTTCTAATGTTGTCCTTCCATCTCTTGATAGAACTCGGTCTGTTAGCCTTGTAATGGATTCTGTATCCAAATTCAAGAATTAATAAACTTTTTAAGAATATCATTCCTATCTTAAAAACTATTAAATTAAACCAGTTTTTGTTTAAGAGGCAATCGGTTGGTTGAAAGACAACGAAAAAAGGAATTTAAAGAAGATTAATCCTCCTTAAAATTCCTTTTAAGTCACGGCTTATGAAAAATGTTATTCTTTTGGCATTTTATTTTGTGTATGATTAAAAGAATCAGATCTAAAAGAATGGTAAAAAAAAAGAGTTTAGAGGGAATTTCTAGGCTTTTGCCTGTCCTTTACATTAAAAATGTTTTCAAGATTGCAAGAAGTTAATAAAAAAAACCTTAGAGATGGAGATGAAGAAGATTTTATTAAAAAAAAAAAACGTTCAAGGATGCATTACTTTAAAAGGTTGAAATTTTGAAAAACGTAGAAAGGATTAAATAAGTGAAAGACATGAAAGATAACTTAAGACATAAATAAAATGTGAATAATGGAAAGGTTAAAAAAACTAATTAATATTAACATTATGGAAGATGTATTAGTTCATCATTTTTACATTTTGTGATGACATATAACTCATGATCAAATGCTAAAAAATTGCTTAGGCTTTTGAAATAGTTGTCAAATTAAATGATATTTCTGGAAAATGAAAAGTTGAAAAATTGGCTAATATGAAGCATTGTTAAAATTGTGGAAGGCTAAAAGATGGATATGTTTAAAGATCTAAGAAATGTCATTTTTCTTACTGTCTGTGATGCATGTGGTTCCCTATTTTGTTGAGAGGTCACTACTAATACATAATATCAGGCCTTCTATGACCTTGGTTCCTGGGAAATTACTTAATTGGATGGACCCTAAAAGGTCATTGGCCTTTTTTTAAAGACAAAAGGAGCTCTCTGCCACAGTTAATTATAAGTTTTTGCTAGTTGAGGATTTGGTTTTCTTTGCTCCATTGCTCTCACATTTCCTTGTCAGATCCATTAATAGGCCTAATCCAAGAGCAGGAATTTTTTTTGCTTCTCTTCTGCTGAGCCTACATTTGAAACCGCATTCATACCTGGCCCTACTTGAACCTTAGATTTTCTAGGACAAGCCTCAATCTTTGTGAATTTTCTTTTTTTTGTTAAAAAAAAACATAAAAGTATTGAAAAAGTTAAAAAAAAAATAATTAGCATATTCAAAATGCTAAAAAAACAATTAGTTGTGCTAAATTGTTACTAGTAAAATTAGTTCAAATAAATAAAAATGGATTGCGTTGGTGTTTAGTGGTCAAGCTAAGCCCAATCCAAGACTTGTTAAATGGGATGCTGTTTCTTACTTGGGCAGTTGGACTGCTGTGTGGCTGTGCCTATACGCCAGGGCAGAGCCAGCTTAAAAGGCTTCAGGCTCTTGCTTACCTAGTGGTCTGCTGGGACCCATAAGAAGTTCTAGATAGCTTCAACCCATGCCGCTAGAATTAATCTTGTGATCTTGGATCCTTGAAAATCTCAGGTTATACCTACCGCAAGTCTCTTCAAATTGCAAAAAATGTGAAGCTTCCTACAAATGTGTCTGGATGCAACTGCAAAGGGACTTGTGTGGATCCAAGGACTTGTGC
>Ga0307509_10010365_pt1 | contig 11444 bp, 14 predicted proteins | sample 10_EM_MG_FD_202245 | JGI IMG/M metagenome (GOLD analysis project Ga0307509, IMG submission 202245) | Populus trichocarpa ectomycorrhiza microbial communities from riparian zone in the Pacific Northwest, United States - 10_EM | ecosystem: Host-associated > Plants > Roots > Unclassified | place... | reverse complement strand
ATCATATGATGGTTGATTTTCCTTTGCTGCCGTACTACCAGAGAAGGCATTCCGCATCTCGATTTGACTCTGAGTTCCCAGTCCAGATGAAGTTGGCTCAGAAATTTTGGAGTGACATGTTGTTGCCAAGCACGAGACAGTATCTCTCTCGCAGACAAAGGGATATTTCGTGACATCTTATAGGACTTAAACGCACGCGCTTATGTTTGGATTGACTTTCTTATCATTCGTTTACATTGAGTAAAGTTCAGGGTAGGTCATCACATGACATTCATGTGACGATTCCGCGCGACATCAGTAATTCAAACCCAGATCGACCGGTCTGTCTATCGACAGTTTACAACTCAGCCATATCTGATACTGTCATAGACAGAACGGTCACCGGTCTACCATCTGGTGGGTTCAAGTTGCGGATTGTCGGCAACCTGTTTCTCGTAGCGTGATTGCCCTGTTTTCATGAAGTTTTGAATACGTCTGTTTATTGCTCTGGTATCTTCCTCGATCAACTTGTGGTGGGCATCAGCGTGATTTTTGAGTGACGTCTGTGTCTCCAACATCGACTCTTCGTGATGTAGCAGACTCAGGACATCACAATCGACGCTACGCTCGTAATGCTTCTTCGCTTTGCCTTTCCAGGATTCTGTTTGCCGTCCCCCCATTCCTTCTGCGACCTTCGCGACAACATAATGGTCTTCGGCTAGCTTGTCAAACTCTTTAGACATATTCTGATGGAACTTCTTTTCGACGGGCCTGCGTCTGAACAAGTTGTCGACGTCAGCCAAGGCACGCGCATAGAGAGGACCAGGGGCGGCGACAGCACCACTGGCAATCGCAGTGAGGGCGACTGCGATAAGAGAGATCGATGAGAACTTCATAACAAATATGTTCGGCGAGAGTGGCAGGAATTGGCTTTGGTTTGGGATTCAGAGACCAGCTCCAAATACTGTAAAATAGAAAATAGGTATGATACAGAGTATAGTGAGCAAACACTGACCTCAGAAGGTAGAATCCGTTCAACGGCTGAGGGATCTGTTAGGTATGCCACAGGTTTATATAAATTGGAACTGTCGTCACGAGATGCCAGCCGACATTCTTACATGAGCTTCGAACTAGGCTAGAATCTGTGTTGACCAGATCATGTGCACTCCCTATCAGAAGTCATCAATATTGCACAAGGCTCGTGTATGTATCATATGGTGTGGTTACGGTTGACGGCTGGGCTCAGGTTCTAGTAAGTCCAGTCTCTGATCAAGCTGATGCTGATCACATGCCAGTGGTAACGTTGCCTTGACGATCCATGGCTCTTCACTAACATCGTTGAATGTCGAATGTTCTCCTTGGAAACAAGACACATACCTTCTGAATTTGAACGGCGTTGTTGGTGGGAATTCTGAACTGAACATGTTTCATGCTGAGAGGCTAGCAAGGCTCTTAATGTGTTGACATGCGGTACAGACTTCGAATTTTAGCAGAACCATGCAGTTGTAAATGCTGAGTACTGAGTACCAACTCCTGATTTTGACATGCGGTCAACACACGGTACAGACCTCGAATTTCAGCAGAACCATGCGATCCCTTGTAAATATATTTGGGTTCAACTTGAACTTCAAGCATAGTGAACAAAAAAAAAAATTCTGATGCCAGTGGTTCTCACCCTTATCCCTGTCCACCTGAACTTGAAGCACGCAAAAATCTCCTGGTGCATGAATGGAAGCACCTCAAGCGCTCAACAGAGACGCATAGATACATTGTTGTGTTTCACACTCAACTCCGAGTCGGAAATGGCAAATTTGTGGTCTCTCATAGACCTGAGCCCAGCCGTCAATCGTAGTGGTATCCATCACTGATGCAAACTCCACGCTATGTTACAGCAGCTTCCCTGACTGCGGACGATGAGTTTCTCAGATGAACTTACGAGAGTGTCCTCTCCTGTTGGGGGTGATCTAGTGTATCAGAACAGCTAAATTCAAAACGATAGAGCAGATCGGTTCATGTTACTATGGATTGCGAATGTATAGAAATTTGATCTTCGGCATCACGGCCATCCATCAAAACAATTGCGGAGCTGCTCTTTCGTTTAGAATTTGTGTCTCTGGATGAAGAGTCGTGGAAGATCCAGATTCCATCAACCGAGCACACCTGAGATCTGCCAAACCACATGGCCGCTGTACCATATGTTTTACCAATTTTAGAGACGTTTTCGACCTTAGAAAGGACCCCCAGAGGAGAACCTATCCAGACAAAAAAAATAGAATTTTTGGAAATTAGCCAGGTCCCAATTCGGACAAATTTCGCCAAATTTCTAGGGCCGGTTGTCCAGACAAATCTCGTAGGAACCAATATGACCTAGGACACGTATCCGGACAAGGTTGGGTTGCTGAGAGGTTCAGCCAATCCTAGCTATAGGTGTCAGGATTTCTGAAACCAATTTCTGAAACCCTTATTTTCGGTACCCAATTTTCCGGCACAAGTTTTTTGATCCAAAGCATCACAAGCATGTTCTTCCATGTTCAGTAAAACGGGCTGCCTCCGGCGAGGATGATCTCAGTACTTAGCCATTTATGTGTAGTCTCGTGTACAAGCCATCGAACGACGAAAATCAGTTCCTAAGTACCTAAGTAGAGCTTCTGGGACGAAAATTTTGACCTATATCCTCTGTCCAGACAAATTTGGGCCCAAATAGGGCTGGGCACCATAGTCCGAACGAATTCGCGAAAATTCAGGGAACCCCAATCTGGAAAAAATTCGGAAGGCTCGAGGCCTGTCCGGACAAAACCTGTGCAATATACTAATGACTTCCCATAGGGAACCAGTGCTGAGCGAGCTAAGAGCTCAACTCGCATCGCCGGCAACATCTCGGAGTCGTTTCTAAGGAGGACCTGGCAGAACTGGGTCCCAGGTTTGGGGAGTATATCATATGGTGGAGGCCCAGATGACCTATTAAGTATCTCTCTTCTAGTGCCAAGGTCCAAGTCGACAGGGTTATTCTTCCGAGTCACAGTTCTCTCCCAATTCCTAACCGCCAAGCCAGGGATATATGGGCTTCCAATCCGCCTCAGGAACAGCACTATCCGCTTCTGCTCTGCAATATCGCCTTTGGCTTGGCAAACAATGGGTTGGGCAGTAGGTCGATGTGGGCCAAATGCTCTGCCAAGTACGGTTGACGGCTGGGCTCAGTATGAGAGACCACGACGAGAAACCCAAATTGGGATGTACGCCGAGGTCGGCTCGTTTATTCACTTGACTGCATATATGGTCTCTGTTGCGCTTGAGGTGCTCCCATTCATGCACCAGGAGATTTTTGTGTGTTTCAAGTTCAGGTGGACAGGAACCATGAGATAATATTTTTTTGTCACTATGGAAGTTGAACCCAAACACAAGAAGCAGCACTATATGATTTACAAGCAATCACATGGTTCTGTTGAAATTTCGAAGTCTGTACCATGTGTTGACCGCATGTCAAAATCAGGAGTTGCTACTCAGCATTTACAAGTGATCGCATGGTTCTGCTAAAATTCAAAGTCTGTACCGCATGTCAACGTTAAGAGCCTTGCTAGCCTCTCAGCATGAAACACGTTCAGTTCAGAATTCCGACCAACAACGTCGTTCAAATTCAGAAGGTACTCCTAAGGACGTGTCTTGTTTCCAAGGAGAACATTCGACATTCAACAATGATCGAGTCAAGGTAACGTTACCACTGGCATGTGATCAGCATCAGCTTTAAATCTTGATCAGAGAGAACAAAATGTATACATTGTCTGATTTCAAGGGGAGTACGCCGACAACACAGATACTGAATTTTACATGGGCTGGTATCACAGCCCACCAAATACGTGTCACACACTTGCAATCAAACGACTGGTGGTTGTCCCCCAACAAAACTTTTGTGAGGTCTCTCATAGACCTGAGCCGAGTCGTCAACCGTAGCCAAGATATCGGATCTGTCATTGGAAGAGGAAGCGTGTGAGATGGCAACTTTATGTCCTTCCATCTCTGGTATGTCTTTCTTGAATGTCTCGAGGAGATCATGATCGCTACCGACGAACTTGATGAGGAGGTTGAAACGTTCGGGCTGGCCCCTTTCTGCATGGCAGCAAGCACGGCCAGAGTTCTTGAGGATTTCATAGTGGAAAAAGTTTAGGGCAAGACCCAGGCGGATGGGATGGGTAGAAGGAAGTTCAGCAACAGCAACGTCAGAGGCCATCTTGTGAGCCTCGTCAGCGCTGTCCTTGCGCGCCTCGCTGGTGGTACTCACCCATCGATCGATTCACGATAGAGGATTTTAAAAAATGTCGTTCTTACATCTTGTGATAGAAGACTTTTGATTTGCCAGAAGCAGCAAAAGAGATGCCGATGACGTGCTCGTCGAGAATGTTCAGGAGATCTGGGAGATTGCGCTCCTCAACAGTGAGCTCCTGGTCGGAAGACGCGACACGCTCCAGGTTCTCGACCATTTCTGCAAGCCAGGATAAGCGAGCGGTAACGGCCAACGGAGTCTTCATAGGGTTGGGGCATCTAATATATGTGTGAGTATAGAATACGGACGCGTAATGGACGCGATACGTACTTCGAATGTATGGAGGACAAAGTGAACACTCTGGACGACAACCAGCCCAGTCAACAGCGGCGAAGATGCACGACGTTTGCTGGGGGATATATCCTTGGTTGGAAAGCGAAGCCGGGGACTAATTATGAAAGAAAGTCGACCTCATTATTTTCTGGAACAGCGTTTACATTCACCAGTCAAGAGAATGATCTAACACCATCAAGCCTAAGGGACCATGCCAGAACCCAGTCGGCTCGCGACCTGTCATGGATGTCGGCTGTGCCAGTTCCTCTCTATCGCGTTGGCGTAGACTCCTGTTTGCTGCAGACAAAACACGAGCATATTTGCCCTCCCTATTTAAACACCTCCCCTCGTCCCTCCCCTCTTTCCCTCAGACCGACCAAGAGACGATTACTGTAACAACCATCAACACCGTCGCTCAATGTTCAACGTTCAACGTCAACTCTCAACCCTCGCCTTGCAGTTTTATCGTATGCCACCTCGTCCGAGTCTATGTCTCTTATTACTAATAATTGTCTCATATAGACGTTTTCCACGAAGGCGTTTTCCACCTTCAGCGATACGACCTGCAAGCTCTTCAACTCGCCGTACAAGCGTTGATTGGTCGGGTCTGGTAATAAGGTAGATGTCATGGCTCATATAATGTCAATGTAAAACTCCGGAGCGCTCCTTACACTTACACTGCCCGGGTCAATCACTAGTCGCAAAGTCGATTGAGTATTACTTCGTCCTCGCCTCTTGAGTCTTATTTAAAGTGAAGTGACCGAGACGCTTTGATTGCCCACCGACATTCCTTTCGTCCATTCATCCAGGAACGAGTACTAGTAGAGAGTATTATATGAATCAACCCCTACTGCAAAAAACATCTATTGTATTCGCCAAAAGTTGTCTCAGAAGTCTACCCTAGCCCCTGTACATCCCCACATTTTTAGTTGGTCTCTGTCAATAGCTCATTCGTATCTTCTTTTTCCTCTCCTAATTATGAAGAAATTACTGAAAATCCATCCATGTTCTCATCCGCCTTCCAGGGTCATCCAACTTTGGAAATTGGTAGCCGAGTGTCAGTCAAAGCCTTCTTCCATGCATGTTGTTACATTGCCATCACCACATTTTATCCTCCATCTTCTCACCCTCATGACTCGAACCATTTAATAAGGGTGGGGTTGTCATCGTGGCAGCCCTCCTCTAGCCTCTCCAATTTCAACCAGACTTATGGAAATCTCAGGACCCGCCGCCCAAGCCCTCCATTCTCTCAGTCCGGCACAAATAAAGCTCTTAGAATCAATTCCCAAGGCTGAGCTTCACGCACACCTTAATGGATCTATACCCCTCGCTACATTGAAAGAACTTGCTTCTGAATACCTAGCGAAGACAGCGACGTCGCCTGATGCTGTCCCTAACGAAGCAATCAAGCTTGGAATCGAAGCACTAACGCTCGGCCCCTTGCTCAACGATATCACCGACTTCTTCGTATTATTTCCTGCAATCTATGCGCTGACCTCTACACCTTCGACACTCGCTCGTGCGACCCGTGCGGTCTTGGGTGTTTTTCTTGACGGGGACGTCCCCCAATGCCACTATCTCGAGCTGCGCACGACACCGCGGCAAACGGATTCAATGAACAGGGAAGAATATCTTCGTGTCGTTCTATGTGAAATGAAACGAGCAGGATATACACGCGAACAGGTCTCGTTGATTGTTAGCCTGGATAGGAGGATGGACAAGGACGTTCTAGAAGAATGTGTAGGGATAGCTTGTAAGCTTAGGCGAGAAGGCGAGTGGGTCGTTGGTGTTGATTTGTGTGGAGATCCAGCTGCGGGCGATATGAATGAGTTTGGACCTTATTTCGAGAAGGTTAAGGATGCGGGGTTGGGGTTGACGGTTCATATTGCTGAGGTCACCTTGTTTCTTTGGTATAATTGTCTAATCTTATCTGTATGTGTTTAGACAGCAGGCAATACCCGAGAAGAAACCTTAAAGTTACTCTCTTATAATCCTGACCGCCTAGGCCACGCGACATTCCTCGATGACGAGGCGATCAAGAGAGTGCTAGATAAGAAGATATGCATTGAGATATGTTTGACTTCTAATCTATTGTGCGTTGACTCGACTCTATTTACTATCCTAACTCATTGCCGAACCTTAGATGCAAAACGGTACCAACGCTGGAATCACACCACATCCAACAATACCTCAAGGCCAACCACCCTATCGCAATCTGTGTACGTGGTTCTGTCCGTTCATTTATTGCTTCGTCTCTCACTTATTTACATGCAATACTTGAATTTGAACGTCCATGATCGATCTTTAATCCTCGATGCTGCAGACGGACGACATTCTTCCTTTTAAAACATCCCTCGTTGGAGAATACGCACTACTCCTTGCGAAACCTCCCTTTGGATTAGGCTTGACGGAGGACCAGGTTAGGAGGGTTGGCGAGATGAGTATGGAGGCGAGGTTTAAATGACAGTATATGTATATACTAGAAGAACCTTCAGCTACATCTATTTTGCTGAAATCGTGGCAGTTGTAAAATGATCGTCTGATTTCGACGTCAAGGAGTTACCTGACGAGAGTACAGGAAAAATGTGGGGAATGTACCGGGTCCAATTTACCGCAAGGAAAGCGGTAGGTGGTTGGTTTCTGAGCAGTGCAAGAGCTCGGCCGACAAGAGAGAGCCGCGCAGGAATGTAGATAAATAGGAGGATAGTCATGAAGAGATCGAGGATGAGGTGATCTTTCTTGCCGAATCCCCTTTTCTATTCGAAATTCTCCAAAATGTAATCGATGGCAGTAATTGCCGCTGCCGATGCATGCCCGGGCCAAAGATGCTGTTCAAATGGTGTAGGGTATGTGAAATTCCATCTGAGGCAGTGGAGCCCACCGAAAAGAAAGCGAATACGACCATCAGTGACTACTTGTCACTCTTCGTAGGTGGCGCATAGAAGGAAGGGACGTGTGAAGCACCAGGAGTGACGAGGTGACGATTCCAAATACGGCGGTGAAGATGAGAGAAACAAGGAACAGAAGGGTAAACAAGGGTAACAACAAAATGGTGGCTGCGAGCAGAGTATAGGGAGAACGAAGAGCCAATTGACAAAGAAAGCAGAGAGAGAGAATTTTGCAAATTTGTTCTTTAGCAATTCAGAGAAGCATGGGCATTGCTCCATGTCAATTCATAACGGAGTTCACGAAGGTAGAGTACAATTCGAGCGGCGATGAGGGCCGCGTCTCTGGGACTTCATCCACTACCAAGTCTACACTCCGTTCTTCTGCTATTGGCTCAGTTTCGCAGTAAATCCTCATCGGCTCCCGGACGCCGAGAGGTTTGTGCCACCAGAATGCGTCCGTTATTGCACCCAAGCTGGCGAGTGCCAAGGTAACGAGTTCAAGTTCAGTCAAAGCCAGCCTTTGCTGACCTCGCGCACTGCAATATGAACCAGGTTGTCTGAAGAGTCGCAACGAGCTTTGAGACAAAGTCAATATCCGACTCTGTGATTTTTGGGCAATTTGAATTCCGTGTTGTCTCCAGTGGTGAGCTCCTTGGAAACGTTCAACCATAGGGATTCTTCGATTTATTTTCTGCAAAATTCAATGGGTCAACAAGCGTCAATTCCTCCCATCCCAAGAAGGTGGCCATGTGGTGCCATCGTCTTCTACGCCTGAGTTGGATACTGGAAAATGTTTTCAGGATGCACCGGGATAATGCACGACGATTTACTTCACCAAATCGATGTCCTGTGCCAAACCAGCTTTACGAACGAGCGTAGAGGACGAATGAAGAAACGAGATATTCACGATTCTCGCTGATTCGAGGAGCCTGTATCCATGGAAGCCCTGCGGGATCGAAGACGGTAAACGAAGTTGTTGTAGAAGTTGTGTATTGAGTGACCTAAACCGTAGAAACGGTAGATTACTCAAGATTTATAGAGGGGCACAATCATAAGTATCAACCGATCGTGTAGAAAACAAGTTCTGAGATCTGAGGGATAGGCCAAGTCTTTGAGAGATCTGACCGAACAGTCGCATTTCTGTGATAAAAAAATACAGGTATTATACAGCACATTTGGGGTATCGGTCACTTGCAATCTGGACGGTTATGAGCACAACCTGATGTGAAACCAGATCTGAACCTACCTTAGATGAAAAGAGGATTGACGATAGATCTGACCTTGTCAAGCACAAGATCGTCTCTTCTGACTCCCTGTCCAGCACCTTCTCTAGCCTCTAGCAGCAAGCCCGTCAATTCCCACAACTCGTTCGGCAGCTCATGGCGCCCTTTGATCGGATCCTTGAGCTCCTTCGTTGTCTTGGAGAAGCCTTGCACGCTGATCTGCTTCAGGTCGCCTGCGATAGAGACATGAGTGTCTACTCCCTTCGCCGCTGCCGCCGTTCCCTCAACCTCCACATCCACATCTGTGCCTTCCTGCACAGTCGTCACAACATCGCTCCCAGCCCCCGAAGGCCCCCTCTGGGGAGAGACGAAGATCCTGTGGATCGGCTGACTCGTAGCGACATGTTTGATCACCCAAGTGTTTCGCCATGTGCCGGTATCGGGCAACGCGAGTGCGCGCTTCGCAAGCGATAGGATGCCGTTGAAATCTTTGGGTGCAACAATGGAGACTCTGCCGAGAGCGTCAACGGCGATGGTCCGGCCTGTGGGTGGCTCTGCAAATAAGGCGAGAGTTATGCCTTCGGTTTCGGCTTGGGCATTTAAGAGGACGGTGAGGATGAGGGATTCGCGGGTAGCAGTGAAGGAATGAGGGCTGGGGTGGGGTGTTTGGAGTGCTCGAGAATGCCAGCCCTGCAACGGAGATGCCATGGCCATTGCTAGAGTAATTTTGTACTTGTTTGTCATTGTAAAACTAATGTATATATGAATGTTCCAAAGGGTGCCGAATTGTATCAAATACACCCAAGCTTCATGGTACCAGGGCTTGCCGGTGCTATGAAGGGCCAAGATCTGGCTGGAGATTGCAGATAAGATTGTGTTCTGCGCCGCGAGGAGTCAACCGCAGGTTCACGACGAGTGGCGCTATTACTTTTTTCTAATTATTTATCAGAACAAAACAGCAAGGTGCTGTCGACGCAGTCGACCTTGCAAGGGTCTTTAAGGGGTCATTTCTAAATTTAGGGCACCATCACGGCCCCAGCTCAAACACCACAGTGGGCTCCACCTCAGCGCCTTGTTCTTTAGCGCCGGCGTCCAGTCGTTTGTAAATCCATGTTCGCTCAAGGCAGCTCAAGGCACAGGGCTACTGGTTTCGGACACAGGTACATTCTCAATACTCGCTGTCAAGTCGGGCCTGCCGGTGCTACCCAATCGCCTGTCTATCAGGCACAGTGATTGTTCTATTCGGTTCGTTTTCGTATATAAATTTCATTATTTATTACCCACTTTGTAACCTCCCTTCCCTTACGAAATTCGAGTCGTCGCCCTCATACAGCACAATGATCCTCACTACCTGGCTCATCGGCAGCTTTCTTGCTATGGCCTTTGCCACGCCATGCCAGAGGCCGATGAATCACGAACAATATACAACTCAAAACGTTGTTTGCAATGATGCTGCTAAGAGGCTTCATATTAGCCAAAGGTGGAGTACTTGTTTGATATATAGATTTTTCTTCGCATTGACGGCTGCAAAAAGTATTGATGAGGCAAGACAGTTGGCTCAAGTCGCACTCAACTATATCAACCAGGCTGGGGTCAACAGCGCCCTTTACACAGCCTACTGGCCAGCGGGTCAACAAAGTTTAAACTTCGTTCGTGATGCTTTCACTTTCATTTCAAATGCGCAAGAGGGGGATAGGAGGTGAGTATAAATTCTTTCATTTCCTATAAATATATACACATACTAAAACCGTGTTAGCTTTGAATGTGCTGATGAGCTTGGCATATGCGATGGATTAACCCCGGCTTACTTCGCCGCCAATAATGTCTGTTGTTTCATTCCACATCTTTTTACTGTGTCTGACATAGTAACTTGAAGGTTTACTACTGTGAACATTCAAACTTCTATACTCAAGTAGCGAACTGTGCCTTGTGTGGGGCTAACCGTGTCCCTGTTAACGCTCGGAGGATCCGTGGAGGCTCGACCCTTCATGAGGTGAACTCACTTTTGGATTAAAAATGAAGACAGAGCTGAAATGTTTCCCAATACGTAGCTTGCTCATGCATTCAACCCCAATTTAGTTACGGACCAAATATACGGATGCCCAGAATCCCAGCATCTCCCAAATGACCTGAAGACTCGCAATGCGGACAATTATCACGTTCGTTGCCATTTCGTATGATTGCGATCGGTTAGCTGACTTTTATTCAACAGTGTTTCGCTTTGGCAGTTTTTGCCCTCGATGGCTGCCATCTGTGCTAATAAATACACCCACTCCCTTTCGCGTCTCTTATACTGTTCTTCGTGAAGTACTGGCCCCATTGCGATGTCGTTGTTTATTCTTAACCAATATTGCCATTTCTGATTCGGGAACTATACATATCGGTCATTGTTGGTGAACCTGCTACCACTTCAGGTTCGGATACTGAGTAGTCTACTGTTGGTATAAAACCTTTACGCCATCTTGTCGATCCATTGACTAGCGCAAAATGAGGTCTTTCAATTGCACGCTGATCCGCTTCAGGTCGCCTGCGATAGAGACATGAGTGCCTACTCCCTTCGCTTTTGCCACCGCTCCCTCAACCTCCACATCCACATCTATGCCTTCCTGCGCCAACACCTGCACAGTCGTCGCAAAAGACTCGCTCCCAGCCCCCGAAGGCACCCTCTGGGGAGAGATGAAGATCCTGTGGATTGGCTGACTCGTAGCCCCAGCACCCAGGGATACTGGTACTTGCCATCCTCAAAATCGGAATCCAATCGTC
>Ga0307509_10010364_pt1 | contig 11444 bp, 14 predicted proteins | sample 10_EM_MG_FD_202245 | JGI IMG/M metagenome (GOLD analysis project Ga0307509, IMG submission 202245) | Populus trichocarpa ectomycorrhiza microbial communities from riparian zone in the Pacific Northwest, United States - 10_EM | ecosystem: Host-associated > Plants > Roots > Unclassified | place... | reverse complement strand
CCCTGCATGTCCTGTGATCCCACATGAAACCTAAGAGTCATAACACTGCCTCAATGCTATCGTCAGCTTACATGACCGTTCCTTCACTTGTGTTCCTAAATAAAACAATCAACATGCAAAACTAAACATAACACAAGCTACCGGGCCTTAATATAGCTCCGGGGCTGTAAAACAATCAAACTAATCAAAGTAGGGAAAGTAATCAAACTAAACATAGGAAATCCAGCACTCCACTCCTGTATACAGTTACCGGAACATGTATACATGTTACAATTGCAGAAACTCATATCCCATTGACGGAGTTAGGTGTACCCGAGTTGGTCCTACACTTCCAGCAGGATAATTCCTGATGGAGGGTAGATCTCGGACAAGCCCTGAGCAGGCCAGGGTGCTCGTACATGGTCGCAGTAGTGGTGAATGTCAAAGTCTTAAATCTGATATCTACTTAAGTTTAAGCGTTTGGCATTCTACTTCAATAACCAACTTTTCCTCGAGAGAACTTATTGAGTGAAGCTTTCAGCTTAATGATATTAAGTTTAACCGTTTTTATTCTTTGTGAATTATTTACTCTATCTTTATCTTCTACTTTGAGTTTTGGTGCGGTCGTAACCTTAGAGTTCACCTCTCTATAGGATGCCCCCTGTTACACGCACAGACCTGCACCCCCCCCTACCAATCAGACACTAGCTCTGGCCCCCCTCCTAGAAAACCCCCTGCACCCACGCTCGGCTTACATCCCGACTTCCCCAGACATGACCACGCCACCTACAAGTACTATGGTAACCCAGAGGCGTTCGCTAAGTCCCACGCCACCTCTTGGGAAGCCTCCCACTTCGCCAATGGGGGCTACCCCACCGTTTCCATTTTCCTTCCTGGGATACAAGACCCTACTTCTCCTCGTCTAACCTACGCCCAAGTCACGGCCCCCTCAGTGAAAGGGAAGAAAAAGGCCTCGGCCCAAGGCGTTGCCTCCTTGTCCTCTCCCCCCTCCTCTTTGACCTTTCCGTCTTCTTCCTCCTTCTCCTCCTCCAAGCCTTCCACCCTCCAGGCTGCAGCCAGAAGGTTCTACGCTCCCGGACAAGATCCCCTCCAACACCCGGATAGGGAAACCATCGCCGCTACCTTCCCTGATATAGCCGCAGAAGTTCTGCGCTCTTCAAATTGTGCTCTCCCCCTCTCCTCTACGGCCAAAGTCAACCCGAACGTAACAGTCAACCTCTTGGGGCTCTCCCCCTCCACGCCTGCCTCCGATTACGCTCCCTTCTGCGTGGCTCTTGCGGTCCGTCTCAACAAATCTTTCCCAGTTGGCTCCTCCCCGTGGCTCCATTTCCGACCCGCTCTCAATGAGAACCAGTTCGCCATTCATGGCCTCCCTCTCCGCTACCTCCCCAAGGAAAATGAAGGGCTCGTTGTTTACCTCAAGGCTGCCATACTCAATGTTAAGGGCGTCGAGATCACCTCGGCCCGCTTTCTCAATCCGGATCCTGAAGCCTGTTCACTTAAACTTGCCTTCTCGGTCGTTGTCACCACTAGTCCCGAGGACGGTAAGAAAATGGGCCCCAATATCTTTTTGCTCTCTACGAAGAGGGATGCCAAGACTGCTCACTCCCCCAACAAGACCACTCGCTGCCGCAATTGTCAAAGATACGGCCATACAGCCCCTGTCTGCAAGTATGACCACCCTGCCTGCTCGATATGCGCCCTCCACCATCGGAAGACGGAGCACCGCTGCCCCAACCCTACTTGTCCTAAGGAGGGCAACCTTCGCCCCGTTGCCAACTGCTGTTCCGCGTCCCCCGCGCACTGTGCTAACTGTGGGGATGACCACCCTGCCACTGACCCCGCATGTCCAGCTAGGCCAAGCCGCCTCCCCCCCGCAGGCGATGAACCATCCGCCCAGGACCCTGCCACCTCTGACCCTGCTGAAGGGGACATGGACACAACCGAAGACGACGGTGAGGCAGTTGCCGAGACCCCTAGACCCTCCGCCCCATCAACTGTAAGAAGACTTCTCCCTGCCTTTGAGGTAGTTACCCCGCGCCCGACTCGCCCCTTAGCTCCTCCCTCAGTTCTGTGCCCAACACCGGGGGCAGGTGGTCCGCTCCTCCAGGTGGCCCACAGCCCCTCCCCTGCCCCTTCCAACGACCCGGGCAGGGCCCGCTAATGCAGTACACCGACAGCCCTAACTTGTCTCCCCGGCCGGCCAGGAGGACATCTCGCTCCTTTTCCATCGTTCAACACAACAGCCTTGGGAGCTGGGATGTGTTTCTTTCCCTCATGAATAGCTTTGGTCAGTTAACCTCCCCTCCTATGATAGTAGCCCTCCAGGACCCCCCCGTCAGGAGAGGCCAACTCCCATCCTTTTCCACATACAAGTGTTTCCACCCCTCCTCCCCCAAGCCAAGGGTGGCTTTCTACGTCCACCCCCACCTGCTAAACTCAGTCTCGCTGTTGCCTGTCACATTCACCTGCCCCGATTTGTTTTCGATCGACATATTTGCCCCGGAGGGCTTCTTTGAGCTCCAGTTTACCCGATTCAGGATAACCAACGCCTACAACCTCCCCCTCAAGTCTACTCCTTTTCGCACTATCTCCCTCCCCGCTTTGTTCCAGGATAACTCTTTCCCAACCCTGGTGGTTGGTGACTTCAACCTGCACCATCCTGCTGCCGATCCACTGCGCACGTTCGACTCTAGAGAGTACAACTTATCTCACCCCTACTACAGCCACGCGTCCGAGCACGGCTACTCCCTCCTCAACCAACCTGGGCTATATACATGTTTCCCTTTTGCTCACAATGCCAGGCCTTCGGTCCTGGAGCTCGCCTTCGCTAATGGCCCGCTCTTCCCCTCGTTCTCTCGTTGGGACACACCCCTTCCCTCAACTGGCTCTGACCATGTCCCGGTGCTCATCACGCTTGAGTCCTCCAGGTTCAGGCTTCCACCTCCCTCTCCCCACTGGTCGAAGACAGACTGGCCCAGTATCCTATCTGCCCTCCCCTCTTTGATACCTCCCCCTCCTCCGCCTGTCTGCTCATCCTCCACCTTTGAGGATTGGTTTAACACACATGCCAATAGGGTCAAAACCCTCACCTCCTCCAATACTCCCGTCTCACACCCGTCCCCCAGGTCCAAGCCCTGGTGGTCCCCTCTTCTCTCACACCTTAGGTCTGCCTTCCACTCAGCCTCTCGGACATACAAGTCCTCCAGAGACCCCTACGATCAGTCAGCTCTACGCTTGACAAGACGCTCCTACTTTGCTGCCATAAAAAAAGCCAAGTTCGCTCACTGGTCTGGTTACCTTTCATCTCTCACCCCCTCCTCAGTTTGGGAGGCCAGAAAGCTCGCCTCTGGAAGACAAGCCCCCAGGTTCCCATCCTTCCCTGATCAAGACACTCCAGAGGGTATCAACAAGGCCCTACTCCTGCATTTCTTTTCCTCCACTCCTCCACCGATTAATGCTCCCCTCACTTTCTCTCCTTACCCTGACTACTTTCCTCTCAGTCAGGAAGAAATTGCTCCCGCCCTTTCAAAATCCTCCAACACTTCCGCTCCCGGCCCCGACACGATCTCCTATGATGTCTGGAAACAGGTACACTGATCGTGCCCCACCCTCCTCACCAAAATCCTCTCTCCTCTACTGCAATATGGCCACCACCCACCACCCTGAAGAAAGCAAATGGCATTGTGCTGGATAAGCCTGGAAAGGCCGCCTATGATACCCCTGCCTCCTTCAGGGTCATCGCTTCCCGTCTCTCCCTACTGGCGACACATGTGGGACTGCTTCACCCTCACCAAATGGGGTCACTCCGGGTCACTCCACTTTCGATGCCACATCCACCCTCACCAACGAGGTTCGTCTCCTTCAGAGGCTTGGTTCCAAGGTTTCATTTCTTTTTCTGGACATTAAGGGCGGCTTCAATAATGTCGATCCCGGCCAGCTCACATCGGCGCTACGGGCGAAAGGGGCCCACAAATATCTCACCTCATGGGTCGGCAGTTTTCTTACTAACCGCATGTGCAGACTACTCTTCTAAGGTTCCCCAAGGTTGTTCTCGCCGGTCGCGGTGGGTTCCCCCTAGGGCTCCCCCATCTCCACTTCTCTTCGTCATTTACGTTTCGCCACTACACCCTGTGATCCCCAAAGGCATTGTAATCTCCTACATGGATGATTTTGTTGTCATGGTCTCTTCCTCCTCCCATAGACGCAACATTCAGCTCCTTCAAAGCCACTTCCGCTCACTCTGCAGTATCGCGGCACCCAGAGGTCTTACCTTCTCCGTCCCCAAGACTGAACTCATTCACTGGCGCACACCTCAGGAGCGCTCACCTCCCTCAACGGCGGATGTCCGATTGGACGATGTATACTCCTCCCCCTAGGACATGGTCAGGTGGCTAGGATACTGGTTCACACCCTCCCTCTCTTCAAGTGCTCACTTCAGCAAGAGGCTGTCCCTAGCCCAGGGCGCCCTGGACACGATCAAAAGGCTCTCCCCCCCAGGAAAAGGCCTCCCACCGTATCTCTGCCATAGACTGGCCTCTTCCCTCCTCGCCCCTGTGCTTCTGTACGGTGCGGATCTTTACACACCCCTTATAAGAATGCAAGACAAGTTGGATGTATTTTGGCATCGCATCCAGAGATGGGTAACTAACTGCTTCTCTTCCACACCGGTCCCTATCTTGGCCATTGAGGCCTGCCTCCCCCACCTGGCCCTCCTAATAGAGCATCGTCTACGCATGGCGGCCCTAAGGGTGGTCTACTCTCCCCCTGAAATTAACCTAGCATTGGCCAGGCTACACAAATTGGTGCCAAACTGTTTCTCCTATCGCTCACCTCTCTGTCACTGCTCCCTGCTGGTCAAGTTAAACCCCGCCCTCCGCCCCCTCATGTGGAAGACGCCTCGAATGACTATTCGTAAACACCTCCCTATCGATGAAATCGCCCACAGAACGCTTCCCTTGCTGAAGGGCAGGCCCTCCTTTCCGCTCCACAACCCCCAGTTGGTGCCTACCCTCCTCGTCCCCCCGGCGGACCCCTCCTCGGATTCGTTCGCAGCCCTTAAGAAGGAGTCCAGGGCAATCCTCCTCCTACATTGGACCTCTCTCGCTCATCCTGCCCCTGATTACGAATACCTTCCCTCGCTCACGCCGCATCCCTTCATGGGCCTCCCGAAATTCCTCGCCGGCCGCTTCCACCAGATGAGGTCGGGCAAGAGCTACCTAGCAGCCCATCCTTCCTGGTACAATCAGGACACTCCCTCCACCTGCACCAGGTGCTGCGCCGTGGCTGAGACCTTCGATCACGCCATCATCCACTGTGAAGCACGCCGCCGCCTGAGAGAGAGTCACCTCCCAGCCCTCACCTCGCTTGACGCCGCCTCGCCCCTCTGGACCTCTGATCACGACATCACCGCTCTTTCCCTTTTTATTGCACTCACTGCCACAGGCTACCCGCCTGACATGTTCCCCCCGAGCCCTAGCTCCGGTATTGCCCACAGCCCTCCTCCCTCCCCTTCCTTCTCCCCCTCGCCCCGCTTCAGGTTTTCTCCCGTGGAGGATGAGTAACGTGATGTGTATTTCTTTATTGATTGTTCTTGATGGGGGCCGTGAGGTCTGTTAGTTTTGGATATTTCAATACTAGTTTATGATGTTTTCCCTTGGTTGGTTTTTGCGTCATGGTTTAGCTACGCTTTGGAAATTAGGTGGTTAGGATTTTCTTTTGTTTGTTGTTTTATTATAGGTTTTGTTTACGCCATAGCTCACCGCTGCATGCGAGTTCTTTGTACCTTTGAACAAACGAATACATGACTTAAACAAAAAAAGAATAGAGACAAAATTCGTGAGAATATATTGTGAGTAAATTGTGAGATAGACCGAGGTGGGGAGGGATAGAAAAAAAGTGAAAAATTTAGAGAACTTGAAAAACTTGAAAACTTTCAAGGTGTGTGTCGTAGAGGCTATTGGCTATCTTCTGAACTGTTCAAAGGCCTATGGTATGGCTGTGATTTGTTTCACATACCCCTGACCGGATTGTATGAGGGCTCAGGTTCTGTCCGTTCTGTGGCTCAAAAACCCCTCTTTACATTAGCTCTTACACCAAGTCAAGTGAATTTTATCCACGAAAGCTCTACCGTTGATTTTGATTGTAACACAAGCAATCTGAATTCTACTAGACCCTTAACCTCAGGTACTTTGTTCGTTCTATGGGGACTTTGAAAGGGCAAAACATAATGTCAAACGCTTTTATACCATACCCTAATATTACTTGTCTACAGTAACACCAAACAGTAAGAGTAGCTTCCGGCCGACATATCATGTCGTTGTACCTTAACACTCCCCTGGGAAGCTTGTTCATATTTGTTTGACTTACCTTTTCAACCATACAAACTTACCTTGTTACATGTTTGTCTCATAGTAAGAGTACACCTGTACTATTTTGTACAGGTCTAGATTCACAGTCAGCGGTCAAGATGTGACATTTAACAGTCTCTTTCAAACTTGTCAGAATAATTAGAACTCTTGATACTACGACAAAAAGCTTGAATAGTACGTTCGTATTCCATATATAGACTCCTCACTACTCAAGCGTTTTCCTCTCCTTCCTTTTCTTCATTCATCTTCTAATCATCCTACAGCCTCTATGTTAGGCGGGAGCCTATCTCAAAGTCTTGCGAGATAACTCAGGCCGATAATCTTATTCGTAGACAGAGATTGTCTAGGAAGGCTCAATGTTTCAAAATAGAGATAGGTAAAGTGATAAAGATTTTTCTAGCGTAAAAACGTATATTGATAAGATCTCTTCTCCATTGCTTGATAATGTTCAAATAGCTCGGGAGGCACCTCGATATTTATATGCCGTGTCGGGGTGGTCGCGGGCTATATCTAGTTCTCATACTAACTAAGTACCTAACAACAAACTCCAGCTTGTTCCAAAAGTGCGCACACCATTTGACCTTGACAATTCTGTTATTTCACTTCGACTTCCGAATCGAAACACCAAGGAATTTCCTGACAGTGCTCCCACACATCAGTCCATTGGTTACGATCCATCTTCGTCGGCATCGAGTCTTGCTTACCATTTGCATAAGCAGAATGGTCTCCAGGATCGAACCAACAAAGGGGCCAGCTTTGTTATCGAACCTCTCAGCATTGCAGGTAGATCCTGCAACCGATATCTGCGAGGCATAGGATAGACTTGTCACATTAATCGCACCAATAGCCATTATTCCTCCATAGTCATATCGTTATCGTATGGTTCTGTCAGCATCCTACGGATGCTATTGACGTGCGTGAGTGCGGGCATGCTTGATTTCTCAAACTACCTCATCCAACAACACTATTCACTTCTGCGACTTTCATCGCGAGAGCATGGAGTATAGAATGTGTTGTTTAACCATTGTCCGTAAAAAGGTCCCGTTACTTAGTGACCACTTCCGCGACACCTGTTTTAGTGCTCAATAACCTTATGCGATGTCGACCGATTTGGCTCGAACTACTTGCATAAGCTCGCCAAAGGTCTTTGCTCATATATCCTGCGAACGGGATCCGGTCGGACGGACGGCCGCGACGTATATGGGGTTATGAGGAGGGTTCCAATGACCATGTCTTTGGTAATGGGACGCAACTATGGCGGCATCTGCTGAAGTAGCGCCGTCCCACGCTGGTGCGGGAGGGTGGTGTTGGCTTGTCCTTTTTGAACTCAGAAACATAAGGTAGGGTAACTATAGGTCTTTATTCACTAATGGAAGGCTAAGCCTTCCGGTATGCCTAACATGAGCTCCCTCTCCCTAAGCTGCGTCCTCGAATGCTTCTAAGATCTTCCATCCTTAAAACAAATAAAATCCTTTTTGAATTCTGGGAGGTAGGGTAAAAAACCTCATGCGTTTACTTGTCCAGACGAGGAAAACCTTTGTCCCTATTCAACATCTGCCCTACTTGGCATATCCGGGTTTTCCTGATGAAAACCTTCTATCAATTCCTGAGCGTTTTCCAAACTCTCACGCGGTTCCCAAGTGTTCTCATCTTCTGAACACCCCTTCCATTTAACAAAATACCTTAGTTCGCGCATTCGCTTATTGCGACCACAAACCTTCCTTGTATAACAGATTATTTCACTCTTTACAATCTGTTCCACTTCCCATTTGAGATGGCCATCGATCTCTTCTGGCTCTCGAGGAGGCTGTTCTCTTCCTTCTCGGACCGAGGTTCAATAGGGTTCTAACAGCGAAACATGGAAGGTTGGGTGTATCCTCCATGTAGGCGATATTTCGAGCTTGAAAGCGCCTTGTACTTTTGCTTCTATGATTTTGAAGGGTCCATAGGGCTTGGGACTTAACTTCTTCAAGGGCCGTTTCGTACGAATATTCTTTCCATTTAACATTACCCAATCGCCTTCCTTATAATCTGGCTGTTATAATGCTTTTCGGTCGTAGTACTTTTTCATCGCCTCTCGAGTATAATTTAGCGCTTCTACCACTCGTTTATGAATTGTCTTCATCCAGTGACTATATAACTCAGCCCTTGGATTCTGAGCTTGTCGCTCTCTCATCCATTCTGTCTGTGGATGATAACCGTAGTTCGCGAAGAAGGGTGACATTCCATGTGCATTCGTTGCGGAATTGTTGTAGGCGAATTCGGCAAAGGGTAACAGCAGATACCAGTCGTCCTGGTCATAGTTGACGAAATTGCTTAAGTAACCTTCCAGCACTTGGTTGGTTCTTTCCGTCTGACTGTCCGTTTGTGGGTGGTACGCTGTTGACATCTTTCTTTTGATCCCTAGCAACTTGCATAGAGACTCCCAAAATTCTCCTCAGAATTTTGCGTCCATGTCGGATATGATTTCGGTGGGTAGACCGTGAAGTTTCCAAACTTCCCTGAGAAAGACATTTGCGACGTCCTTTGCTGTTACGTTTGTCGGGAGACCGATAGAGTGTGCTATTTTTGTGAATCGGTCGACTACTACCATGATTTGAGTGTAGCCTTGTGATTCCGGTAGTTGGGTGATGAAATCAGTTGAGATAGAGTTCCATGCTGCGTATGGCGTTTCAAGAGGTTGAAGTAATCCCCATCGCACAGGTTGTGGAGACTTATTGTGTTGGCACTCATCGCATGACCGAATGTAGTCATTTATCCATCCAGTGAGTCCTTTCCAACAAAAGTCTCTCATGATTATCTCTATCGTTTTTTCCATCCCACAATGTCCTGCTATCGTCGAATCGTGGCATCCTTTCGCAATCTGGGTTTTTAGCGCATCATTCACAGGTATGTATAGCCGATTTTTGAAGTAGGGAAACCCGTCTTTGTATTGCCAATTGGTAGGCAATTCTTTGCCACTGGTTATTAGATCTTTTAGCATCGCTTCCCTGCTTAACCATTCGAGATTATTTCTTGACGCTTCTCGGACTTCTTCCAAAAGTTCTAACTCGTATTCTTACAGTAGAGCTTTGTATATCATAGTGCTTGACACCAAGACTTCTTCCTGAAGGAGCCATGGATTTCGTCTGTTATCGTTTTCGCTAAATAATCAGTTTTCCCTGCTGTCTGCATATAGCTGACACATGATCGGCTGTACCTGTTCCACCGCAATGGTTCGCTTTGGCGATAGGTCTGTGCTCCATCAGCAAAAAATTACCCTGCGTCAGTTACGGTGCCGTTGCGTCCTGACACAGGCGACGTTGAATCTGCGTCCCCTGCGTCCTGTGCGTTCTGAGTTGTGTCCTTTGCATCCCCTGCGTCCTGTGCGTCCTGAGTTGTGTCCTTTGCGTCCCCTGCGCCCTGTGCTTCCTGAGTTGCGTCCCCTGCGTCCTGTGCACCCAGACTCATCCCTCAACACCATTGCTCATCATGATTTACAACTGAGAGATGCTCACCTCAGGGGTACCCCTGAGTATTTCTTGGCATAGTTCATCATGGTTTCTCGGCACTTAGCCTAATGCACTTAGCCTCACACACTACGCGACAAACTATTCTCTCATCATCACCCTCAACATCCATATTCCCGGGCATCCTATATAATACTCCTCTACAACTACATATCCAATCCTAAATCTGACAATCGGGGGTTGCTGGGCTCAGCACCAGCTACACGCCGGTATAAGGTACGTCCCTGTCGCATGAATACGCATGAAATCGCTGTGTACTCTGGGGGGGGGGTTTTAGGAAGGCCGAGAGGGGATGCTGGCGATCCCACAACTCGATGACAGATTCCTGCACAACCGCTAGGCCGATTGTGGATCGGTCACTTGGACGTCATTGGGCCTGACGCCAGCTACACGCGGGTATAAAGGACGTCGCTGTCGCATGAATACTCATGAATTCGCTATCTACTCTGGGGGGGGTTTTGGGAAGGCTGAGAGGGGATGCTGGCGATCCCAGGCCTCGATGGCAGATTCTTCTACAACCACTTGACCGATTCTGGATCTGTTACCTGGACGTTATTGGGCTCGGCGCCAGCTACACACCGGTATAGGGGACGTTGCTATCGCATCAATACTCATCAAGTTGCTACATATTCTGGGGGGGGGGTCCTGGGAAGGCTCAGAGGGGATGCTGGAGATCCCAGAACGCGATGGGAGATTCCTCCACACCTGGTGGGCCGATTCCAGATCTAAAGGCATGGCGTCGTCGGTCTCAGCGCCAGCTATACACCGGTATAAGGTACGTCTCTATCGCATCAATACTCATGATGTTACTGTTTACTCTACAGGGGGTCATGGGAAGGCAGAAGGGGTAGTGAGGGCAATCCCAGAACTCGATGTCAGATTCCTCCACAACCGCTTGAGCGATTCCAGATCTAAAGACAGGACGTCGTTGGACCCGGCGCCAGCTACACGCCGATATAAAGAACGTCACTGTCACATCAATACTCATGAAATCGCTATCTACTCTGGTGGGGGGTGGGTTCTGTTAAGGGGGCACCCTATAAAGAGGTGAACTCTAAGGTTGCGACTGCACCAAAACTCAAAATAGAAGATAAAGATAGAGTAAATAATTCACGAAGAATAAAAACGGTTAAACTTAATATCGTTAAGCTGAAAGCTTCACTCAAATAAGTTCTCTTCATCAGCAAAAAATTACCCTGCGTCAGATACGGCGCCGTTGCGTCCTGACGCACGCGACGTTGAATCTGCGTCCCCTGCGTCCTGTGCGTCCTGAGTTGCGTCCCCTGCATCCTCTGCGTCCTGAGCGTCCTGAGTTGCGTCCCCTGCTTCCTGTGCGTCCTGAGTTGCCTGGCAACGCCCGCTCAAATTCCATGCATCTGGAGCCAAACCAATACACCACATTCCGTCCTGACATATTAGTCAAAGCAACTCTACCTTCGGTGCATCCAGACTGCTCCATCAACACCATTGCTCATCATGATTTACCATTGAGAGATGCTCGCTTCAGGGGTACCCCTGAGTATTTCTTGGCATAGTTCATCATGGTTTCTCGGCACTTAGCCTC
>Ga0307509_10010363_pt1 | contig 11444 bp, 4 predicted proteins | sample 10_EM_MG_FD_202245 | JGI IMG/M metagenome (GOLD analysis project Ga0307509, IMG submission 202245) | Populus trichocarpa ectomycorrhiza microbial communities from riparian zone in the Pacific Northwest, United States - 10_EM | ecosystem: Host-associated > Plants > Roots > Unclassified | place... | reverse complement strand
GAGGGGGTGGTGGTGGAATCCCACGATGATTTCCCTGGTGTTGAGATTTCAATCGCCGGAGGTGTAGGGGAGATGGTTCGTGCTCTAACTACTGTGACCGAGTCTCCTACTTATAGACTCTTCACGCTAACATCCCTAACCCTGGTGACTCATAACTCGAGTCACGCGGTCCTATGACTCATAATGAGTCATGCCCGAAATCCATCAGATGACTCCTATGAGTCACTGCGCGACATGCCTTAAACCAATCGCAAATCATAAAACATGTCAGGTGCGCAAAGCGCGTCACCTGCGTGAAACTCGTGACTCATAATATGAGTCACGCGCGAAAGTCATTACATCATTATGACTCACAATCGTGAGTCATAGAAACATCAACCAATCATAACATAACGATGACACACAAGTGCGAGTCATGTGAGAACTATGAGTCAACTGACTGCATAGCGTGAAACATAAACATACCTTATGACTAGTAACTACTAGTCATGTGAAATCTGCCTTGCTTAGTCACGATTTGTGACATTGGGTTGAGGAGAGTGGCTGATTATATATTGGTGATGTTTGTTTGTTGTTAGCCTTCTCTAATTGGTAATTGTCAGTCGCGGCCCTGTGTGTCATCTTGCCTTTTGTATGATATTATGAGTCAAATCCCGATACCAAACTATATTTAAATCACCATCCCATATTGAAATATGCAACACTCTAGAAGAAAGGAAACATACACAGGCACAATACTCCCATAACTTTACACGGCTGATACAACACCACATATATATACAAGTAGAAATAGAGAGGAATCAAATTAAAGTCATGGTTCAAAAGAGAAAAACAACTCCCAAAGAAAAGAAACCTCAAGCTCACTCTAGAAACTCTGAGGAAATAGGAAAAGGAAATCACACTCCCGGTAAACCTCCCGAGCAAGCCCACTCGAGACGCCAAAGCTCCCCTGATTCCCCAGACATATAATACATGACATGACACTACCCCACCGGTAACCTCCATCTCCGCATCAAGGCCAATACCGTCGTTACTAAACTCGCAGCAGAGGGGAAAAAGACTATCGATGCCAACCAATACTGCCTAGTATTACCCCTGCGGTGACATCGAGTGCAGCCCAGCCCAGCACAAGTTAGGGGAAGGATCCAACCAAGATTCCCAAAGCAAGTCCACACCGGAATTGTAAGATGAGGAATGAGGACGAATGATCAAAGACATGGGTTTTCACAATAGCGCAAGCACTAGGGAATAAGTAAGTATCGTGGATAATATGGTAGCGACGGCCGCTGTGGGGAGGAAAATGTTTTAGTGGTAGAAGGGGTAAAAAGGCAGATGTGGGGGAGGACCTTTAGGCCCTGTTTGGTATGGGATAGAAATGGGATATTTCTTACTTATATGGCGTTTTTGTTGCAAATGGAATATTTTAACATTGGACTAGCAGAATCCGCATCATAAGCGGTGTTTTATTCTACTACAGCGTGTCGGAAGGGACCTTTGGTGATTATGAGAAGCATCTGGAAGTGGGGAAGAAAGAATGGCCTGGGGCGATGCTTGGGTATTTAGAGTGGGCGTACCCACGCTGACGTCCCGAGGTTGGTGAGGTGGCAGGGGGGCCACCGAGGCCCCAGGGACAGCTACAAGGGGATCAGGAAGACGGGGTGTTTGCGAATCGGAAGAATTTGTATCGTATTGCGTGTTGGCATGGTTTTGGAGTTGCTTCACTATTCCCTCATATCCATTCTGGGCAGCCAATAGCAGTGGAGTCCAGCCATTCACGTCCGAGTAGTCGGGGTTGACCTCGTTCCGGGCTAGGAGCAACTCTACTATTCCCTCATGCCCATTCTGGGCAGCATGTAGCAGTGGTGTACGGCCATTCTTGCTCGAGGAGCTGGGATTGACCTCATTCCAGGATAGGAGCAGCTTCACTATCCCTTCGTGTCCATTCTCGGCAGCTAATAGCAGTGGTCTATAGCCATTCTCGTCCGAGGAGTGAGTGGTTGACCTCATTCCGAGATAGGAGCAGCTCTACTATTCTCTTATTCCAGGATAAGAGTAGCTTCAGTATTCCCTCGTGTCCATTCTCCGCAGCGAATAGCAGTGGTCTAAGTAAGGGTACCTAGTTTCCAGCCACCCCTAGCTTCCGGCCACCTCAACAACCGATTCCCCAATCAAAAACCATTCAGAAAACACCCCACATAATCACCACAACATGAATACCAGGGAGTAATCAATCATCCTAGCCTTAGCAGCCATCGAGAATGGTACCTCAGAGAGAAATGCAGCAAAAGAGTATAGTGTTCCTCATGCTACACTCCAAGATCGTTGCGCTGGAGGGTCCACTGTACTGGCGCGGCCGATAGATAAAATAGTCACGTGTATTTGGGGCTTAAAGCAGCATTGTAGCAACGGACACCATGAGTTGAATATCGTTATACATCGACGGCCTAGCACACAACCAAAAACTGAACCTTATTCTCCATACCTTAAGACAAAATCCTTTGCTGAAGGCATCATGGGCCGTACAGAAGGAGCTTCAGAGATTTCACTGGAGATACACTCAGCGAGCCTCACCATCCACCTTTTCACTAATAAGTCATCAATTGAAATATCGAAATGCCTTCTCGTCAATCCAGCTTCGGCCCAACAAATTTGCACTAAGACGAAGGTAAGTAAAAAAGAAGTGACAAAAATTCATGAATATAGTGTCTTCAACGCCATAGCAAGTACCTGGCATAGTGAGGCATGTGCAGGTTTAGGCAATATGATTGACTGAACCTCAATCTGGATTGAAATAGTGGCTGAATAGCTCGCCATGCAGAGCACTCGCTATAGTGTGGAAGACGTTATATGAAAGGAGTTTTTACTCCTTTGACTCTTATCAAAGTAGAAGAAATTAACTGAAGCTTGAAATAGGCACGGGCTAGTGACCCAGATGATATTATTGATCTCTATGCGTTGCTTAAAAGCCTTGACCGTCCCGGCCGCCCAGATGTTATTCCGGAAGGGTCAGAGATGTCTCTTGCCTTACAGAGTGCTTCACAAGATGGCCCGGAAGGCTATAGGAAAACCTTCCCAAGACTCGCTCAAGATCTTGGTATAAAAGCAGCTCGTTCCACTATTGAGCGTGTTATGCACAATCACCATAATATCCACCGATTTTCTTCAAGCAAGCCTAAGGCCGCACCCAACATGTATCATAAGGAAGCACAAATGAATTATGCCTACTGGGCAATCCGAATGCCTCCAAGGTATTTGAGTTTTTATTTAGGTGTGATACTGGGTTGCGGAATACAAGTGTTCACATTAATTTGACATCCTGTCTACATGCTGGACTGGACGCTTGGGTTCAGTGCCTTCTAGCAAGAGTTCTGTACTAGGGATGTGGTAAGAGCCAGAATAATTGGACCTCAGGCTAAGACGTCTAGAATTCTCTCTATTGGATTAGGGGGGGGGGGAAACAGCCGAAAAGCAGTCTTTCAGAGACAAATAAAAAGGCAAAAGCAGCCAACCTTACAAGGAGTGGCAACTCCAACGTCCTAGCATGAGGGCCAATTATTCCAGTTCTGACAGTTGTGGATTTCAAGAGATTTTACTATTATACAACTATAAGAATAAGTTACTAAATAAAAATCTTCTTACACTAGATGCTTTGTATATTCAGATGAAACATTCATCAAAATCGGCCACCCCCGCAGACCTCCTAATATCTCCTGTCCTCCTGGGTCCAATCCTCTTGATTACAGTACACATAGCTTTCAGTCAGCTAGTGTGCGTATAATGTTCTGGGGATGCATGGCATATGAATATCAAGGGCTATGCTTTCTGTAGGAGAAAGAGACAGTGGAGGAGAAAGAGTATTATAATAATATGTTGGAGGTAGAAAATCAAGGAAAGAGGTAGAGGCAGGAGAAGAGACAAGCTTGAGCATTGATTGAAGAAACAGAGGAGTATCAAATTTTGCAAGAACTTTATGCAGGTATCCGGAGACTTGATGAAACAAATCCTCTACCTTCAGGATACCCAAGACAAAAACGGTGTCCAAAAGGGGAATTCAGAGAGAATCTTCAACTGCGAGGAGACAGAAGCAAAGGAGGAATTGATTGGCTTCTTTATAGGGAGAAGATCCTGCACCCTCGCCTTTACCCATTTATTCAAAGGATGGAGCACAATACCGGAAGGGAGATGTGGGCAGTTGAGGATAATGCTTCCGCACATACCACGGCTCGGCAGCTTGGAGAGGAGGAGAGACAAAGACTTGGGATACGATCAGTTGACTGGCCTGCTCAGTCTCTGGATCTTGACAAAATTGATCCTTTATGAGACTATTTAAAGGATTCATTAGAGGAATATGAGTTCAAATGACAGAGTCAGGAAATAAAAGAACAGGTTAAGGCAGCCCTTTTTTCGTGAGTGGGAGAAAATACCAATTGCCTTAATTAATCGTCTCTGTTTAGATATCAGAAATAAGTTGGAACTGGTTATACAGAATAAGGGGGATAACAATTTTCCTGGATGAGCTCTTCCATTTTTTATACTTTTTCATTAAGTTTCTTTCATTTACAATTTTGGTTAAGTCTATGTATCTTTGGCTCTGCCTCTTGTTTGGTGTTCGTGATGCTGCTTTTGCTTCAAGTTATCTTATCACATGTGACTATTTTGTCTATCGGCCACACTCGTACACTCTGGACATTATCCTCAACAACGCTTATCTCCTTACCAAGAAAGTTCCGTATGTGACTGGATTATTGATCAGGAAGCATGCTGCTATGCTCCCATCACACGCTAGGACAGAAGATATGGCCACTCTGATGCTTACCATAGCAGGAGACATGTAAGCGCTCGGGAAGAAGTAGATTCCTCACTTGATGAAGTGAAACCCTCATGTCATAATACTCAGCAAGTCGATATTTGGAATATGGATGAGCATCGAATTGTCTTGGGTGTCTATACCAACTCAGTAGAATTGGGAGCCAGTGGAAAGTGCCGAACCTATATCCGGCCTTCTAAAAATCGTGAATAGGTCTCAATAATTGAGGCAATTAACGGAATGGCAATAACATTTAGTATTCGTTACGGGGCCGATGAGGTTCCGAAACCTCTAGGCCCTTGGCCTAATTCCCTGTCCCACCCTGCTGAAAGGCCAAGGATGGGGCCTTTTCTTTTTCATTACTACCTCTGAACCTGTCTGAGTCCAGGCCCTGTTCAAGGCCCTGCATTTTCTGTAATTCCCGGCTAAAGCCTTTGCCTTTTCTGTATATTCCTGTACAATTGTCCTCTGATGTACACAATATTGCCCGTTTTCCTGCTTACTAGTATGTATCCCGATTTGTCTTTTTACTGAAAAGAACCATCCTGATATCCTACGTCTTTGCCTTTTTTGTCTAGCATTTAAGGTACTAAAGTAGTTGTGCCCTCCTGTCTAAAAACATATGCCAAGAATCATACGCCAAGAATCATACCCCCTAAACTATATGCTCAGAATCATACGCCCCAACCCATCATTCCACATCATAGACCAGGGATCATATACTGAGAGAAATGGCCCAGAATCTTACGCTAAGAATCATTTGCCCAAAACCATATACCAAGAATCAATCTATACCATCATGCACCCAAAATCATACCCCCAATGTTAGGTATACTGAATCCTCAAGTATACACTACTGGAATTAAGTGCACGGACCTCCGGAGCGCACATACCCTGTGCACAGACCTCCAAAATACGCGACCGTATTTTGCTACTTATACCTCTGCGGCTCTGACATTGGGACACTATCTTCGCTGCAGCTCCAGTTGCATTGGCACTCGCACTCAGGAAATTCCCTCCAGGGCCCCCTCACAATAACACCACATATGTCGTAGCCATCCGTCTGACTGGATGCTGTTCGCAGAATATATCAGAGGAGAACCTAGCAAAAATTAAACAAGTTGTTCGAACCAAATCGGTTGATGTCGCATAAAGCTAATGGTCCTCAAAGTCAAGTGAGCTAAGGGAAACATAGGAGAGCACGTTTAAATGAAACCACTCTGAATCAAATTAGGATACCAACGCACATAGTGGAGACCAAGGGTCCCACTCAGAACCAGTTCTTAAGGGAGAGGCATTGTGAGTATATTGCCATTGGGGCGATTGTGGACAATAGTCACCCCAAAGCCTGATATATATGCAGTCTCAGACTCAGGTGTATTGAATTGTCTGACACCTCTAGCAGTTGGCCACTTCATAGATGATTTAGTGAAGAATATTACTATGCTAGCAGTCAGGCTGCAGGTACCCTGAACATTCCTATAACTGACGGGACTGACACACTCTCAGAGTAGTATGGTGGTTTACGTCTTCATAATGCAAAGTGAAGAAGCGAATCATTGTCAGGGTCAGAAGGTGTTCGCACTTTCCTGTTCGAAGAAACTTTGTTAGCAAGGTACATAGTTAGTAGGGTTAATACATGTAGCCAGCCAACACTCAGATGTGGAATATAAATATCGAAGTACCTCTCCCGCTTTACAATTATCATTAAGCACAGGAGAGGTGATCTTATTAATATAAAAAGTTATTACGCAATTAATCTTTCTTAATTTATCTCGAACCACTTTTTATTTATCAACTATCCTATAAGTGATTATTGGTTACAACATATGACCCTTCCTAGACAATTCTCCTTACACGATAAAGAGAAAGTCTTCGGTTGAAAATGAGAGTTAAACTAGGAAAGGAAAGTAAAAGATAATCTTGGGACATGCTTAGGCCCTACCACCCATACTAGCCCCAGCTCCGGACCAACTACCCCCCACCCCGACCCACGGAGCATATGCGAACCGTGGTCGTCCACCCAGTACCACTACCACTGCCTGTGCGGCTACAGGTCCTACTACCTCTAGTCCAGCTGCCCTGTCTGTGTGTGTAGCTGCCAAACTGGAGTGCTGGGTGGGTCACTACCACCACCAGTCCTAAATGGCCAACCTCCATCACCCTGCGAAACCGTGTCTCCCCTAACACCCCCAGTACCACTCCCCGCAGCTTCTCCGGTGGCACTCCCAGCAGCACCCACCCCTGCAATCTGAGGCAAAATGACCCATGAAGGAAGTGTGTTTTCCAGACAGGTATAGCTTATTCAAGGTGAGCCTATTGGATCTGAATAGCTGGGATTCGCAAGTTTGTGAGCCTCCTCTGTTAAGCCTATTGGGATTTGGTACAGCGATCCCCATTGCTTAACCAAAAATATAGTTGTGGACGAATTTTTGTAGTATGATGCATAACAGTAAGAAGACGGGATTTAGAAAGGTAGGAAGTATCTCTGATAGCATAGTATTACAGATTTGCCTATTTATGAGCTGAATTCAGAAGATTAATTTTGTTGAACTTTCCGTAGCACGTGTTTGTTCAAAATTTGGATACAAACCGATTCACTTTTGCCTCTGCTCCACTTCTTGTTCTAGTAGCCATTGATGTGCTAAAATTAGTAGCTGAGAGCAATGGGCAGGGCAGTATTTAAACGAGCGAGATTGGCATAAAGCAGGCATTATCTACCATCAACTTACATCTCTTGGTCTTTCAGGTCTATATCATTTCGCAACATTCATAAATGGCTATTATTAATTGCCTATTGGAGGGGTATGATAGGTTTATAGAGGACGGAGTGATATTAATGAATAGTAAACATATGTTTTCAGGCATTTTTCCCACCAAACTGTGGGGTACCCACATGTATTAACCCTTTTGATTGTTAACTGTTTGTTATGATTTCTATTATGATTGTCGCTCAATCTGAGTTTTGATGTCACAGGCTAGCGCCAGTATCGCGGTGATTTCCACTAGCACTTTGGAGAAAGAATTGTGTGCAGGGACATTTTTGGTGAAAAACCCTGCTCATTCATCTTCCTGTCGACGTACAACATAGATTCTCAGGAGAAAGTTTCGGTGAAGTGTGAGAGGTTTATGAGTCTGATCATATTGCTTGTATGACATGCATCTGTTATTCTTTAGTAGTATAGTGGTTAGTATTTCTGCTTGTCATTGCATATGAACCCAGATGACCAGGGTTCAATTCCGCGCCAAAGAGTTATTTTTTTTTCCCCTCCCTAATAATGAGAGGCTGATTGAACACACAAAGCCAGTGGTCGGCTCATATGAGAAAACGACATGAGCAGAAAATTATTTCTTTTCATATAAACAATAATGTAAACAAATGTGATTGAACTGTTTGAACATTTTATTATTCCTAATACTGAAGAATGTTGAGCCACTTAGTACTTTACCACGGGGTCCAGTGGTGACAAAAAATCTCAGTACCAGTAGTGAACTGAGATAGAAAAACAACCCAAATATCAGAGATATATCCTAGGTTACATTCTTGCCCTTCTGCTCGACTTCCCATTAAATTGCTAGAGCAGTGGGGCTGCACAGCCTCATGTTTCCATCTATCATGTCATACTAGGCTCAACAGGCTATAGGGATCCCATAAATCAATCTTAACCCCTCCACGAGGCGTTCCCATCATCAATACTTCAGCATAAAACTTTCTGTAGGACGACTGTCAACGAGAAATAGGACTTCTCAGGGCTGGTTATTAGCCCGCGAAAAGAAGCGCTCAATTCTACCCCTTGAGAGTGGCATTGGGAGTCTGTGAAGGATGAAGTCCATTTTGAATCTGAATCAAAGGTGGTTGGTGCCTGGTGCAACTTTTGGTATATTTCCCAATACAATTCATGACAAAACAGTGAATTTCTTTACTTAGTTTGTGTTTCGGCTACACCTGTCCACCGCTTACATTACTACAGCTAAGACATATATTATAGTGTTTTATTTTTTATTTCATGGTTATATCTGGAGATTGATTAATTGTGTTTTCCTATCAGGTGTTACGGTTGTTTATGCATCTCGAATGCACTATTCTTGGTCATGATATTTCTAATAAAGCCCTCACACGCTCACGGACTCACAGACATTATTTGGAATTTATTTGGCACTTTCAGGGTCAAACATGTTTACACTTATGTTTCATACATTGTTTTCCCTATATTTCTCTGGGTTATATAGGCACGCTCTTTTGCATCAATATAGCAGCAACCACCCAACACACTTAGAAGAATAAGAACTAGAACTCCTCCCAATCTGCTCTTGTACTATTACTCCTCGCATAGCATGCCTCGCCACCCACCTCGTACTTGCCCAGTATTATCCACATAGAGTAGATCATGCCCCTGGCGTTCACATTTTGAACAGGTTATGCGCCCGTGCTCTTATTACTCTATAAGAAATATGCCTACAGGGTTCCACCCCATAGCGATAAACAGCCATTTTTAACTATCTACCTATCTTCTTTGCAACTTTTGTTGCACCCATATCTCCCTAGCAACTGTGGTTGCGTTCCTACCTACCTACCTACCTACCTCTCTCTAGCATTTTTGTGGAAAGGGAATTTTTCTCGGCATTGCCTCAGCCCAACTCCTTTTTCCTTGCTTAAAAGGAAGCGATCCCCTCTTGCAACACAACTTTCCTTCCTTTTCTCAACAACTACACCAGTACCTAACTCAACCAACATTGTGTGAACCCCTTTTCTAGTCAATCAAATGGGAGTCACAGGTAAAGCTTGTTACTGAATAGAGTAACATCTTTATTAAGGATCTTCACAGATACTGAGGTTGGACCTGGTACCGGAAGTATTGTCAGAAAAGTCTACCATTTTCTCTTATAATTTGTTTCAGAAAAGAACAGACTCCGGCCCAAGTAGGCAACCCCATGGAGATTCCTCCCCGGAAACTGAAGAAGTTATCACCGTCGCCTCTGAACCTCCTCCTCCTGAAAACACTCATGGTTATACAGGGTCAGCATCCTAGCTACCATCCAGACAGGTTGTCCGCACCTCTACCACTAATGGAGCCCTTCACAACTACTCAGGCCCCCGACAAACACATACAAAGTTCTAAGAACTCAATCCCTCCTAACTAGAAAATGAGCTCTATCGTAAAGGTCATTGGGAGGGAAAGAAACGGTGCGTGGAGAGAGATTTCTTAATATGTTCTGGAACCTTTTAATTGTTGAGATATTGTTATAGGTGAAGAAACGATAGACAGTTTGGAAGGAGATGACAACCACAACTTCAGCGATCGCTACCAGTATGCAGCGACATACTTCACCTAAACCAAAGAGTCTCAATGGCTGATCCTCCTCGCAACCCATGAAACCCCCCCTAAAATATGGACCGCTCGTGAGGATAATTTTCCTAGAGAAAACCCCTCTTCCTTCTTCAACCAACTCAATTCTGGTTTTGATACCAAATACGATGTCACAAATCGTGACTACGCAAGGCAGATTTCACATGACTAATAATTATTAGTCATAAGCTATGTTTATGTTCCTATGACTCACGATCGTGAGTCATATATGTTGATGTTTTATGCTATGCAGTCAGTTGACTCATAGTTCTCACATGACTCGCAATTGCGTGTCATCGTTATGTTATGATTGGTTGATGTTTCTATGACTCACGATTGTGAGTCATAATGATGTAATGACTTTTGCGCGTGACTCACATTATGAGTCACGAGTTCCACGCAGGTGATGCGCTTTGCACACCTGACATGTCTTATGATTTGTGATTGGTTTAAGGCATGTTGCGCAGTGACTCATAGGAGTCATCTGATGGATTTCGGGCATGACTCATTATGAGTCCTAGGACCGCGTGACTCGACTTATGAGTCACCAGGGTTAGGGTTGTTGGCGTGAAGAGTCTATAAGTAGGAGACTCAGTCAGAGTAGTTAGAGCTCTTCACGCTACCATCTAAGTACTTTCTTACAATATAACTTTACCTGTACCTTTACCTCTCGCTTGTATGCAAGCAAACTAGCTCTTAAGCGTCAGAGCCACTACGACCTCAATTAAGACAAGGATAGTCTCACATCTCTCTCAAGAGAGAAGAGATCCCGATAGGAAGAAGTTCCCTTCCCATCTCTCCCCAATAAGATATTGGAGTGAAATACCAAGATTATACGAGAGTCTAAATACGAAAGACGGGATTATAAGTTAATCTCGGAAAGAAGAATAGTCTCGCAGAATTACAATAACGAGAACTATAAAGATATTTCACAATATTCATGTAAGTAATTTGTTACCTGTTGCATCATTAACCCCTCTAGGGTAGGATTGTTACATTTGGTAGCATCAACTAGCAACTGTGAACAAACCAGAAAACACGGCGGCGTTACCCCCAAACGAAACCCCTGAGGATGATCTTACGCAAGGCGGAATCGACGTTACATCCCTAAGAGAAGCTTTAGCAGAGGCTGCTCGATACTCCTCAACAGCATGTCCTGTATCTGTCACAAATCGTGACTAAGCAAGGCAGATTTCACATGACTAGTAGTTACTAGTCATAAGGTATGTTTATGTTTCACGCTATGCAGTCAGTTGACTCATAGTTCTCACATGACTCGCACTTGCGTG